>Ga0209562_1000703_pt1 | contig 11769 bp, 8 predicted proteins | sample WorMetvacBELIZE2_FD_187399 | JGI IMG/M metagenome (GOLD analysis project Ga0209562, IMG submission 187399) | Marine gutless worms symbiont microbial communities from Max Planck institute for Marine Microbiology, Germany - Olavius vacuus BELIZE.2... | ecosystem: Host-associated > Annelida >...
TTGAATATGCATGACAGTTGGTCTTTCTTCATATGTATGCATTCATATTTTTAGTGAGTGTTTGTTTAATCAGGCATCTGTGCAGAAGAAATGTATTATGTTCATTCTGTAAGAGAGATGTGTTTTCTGGCAAATTTATACTGAACAGTTGATAATTTGCACTGCACTTAGGTTATTTGTTGTACTTTGCATTGGAACAGCTCAAGATTTGGCAAAGGAGCAGCGTATGAATTTTGGTGACGACATAACATCGTTTTTAAGACTAGTCAGGAAGAAACGCTGGATGCTTTATGAGGAGAAAAGAATTCAGCAAGAAATAGAACTTCAGCGTGATCTCAATTCTCTCTTGTGTGCAGACAAAGAGCGGTTTGCAGTCACTTGTTGCTAACTTAACTACAAAATGTTTCTTAAGCTATTATCTGCATGCCAGCTATGCTGTGCAAAGCAGGTTTTGTTTTCAGCGGTGTTTGTGTGTCTGTGTGTGTTTGTGTCTGTCTGCACAAAAACTGAAAAACTACTGATCAGCGATTGGTGTAACGTGGTAGGAATATGTCTTATGGTGGATGCTAGAAGTAATTAAATTTTGGTGACATTTACCTTGACCTTTGACCTTGAGGTCTGCTTTAGTATTTCAGCCCAACACTTCCTGTGTAAGAGATGTAGACTCACTGTGCAGCAAACAAACACTGTGAGGGCAATTCCATCTCTCTCAGACAGGAAGTATCAGTGTCAGCTCGTCCTCGATGCATGCAGCAAATATGCTCAGAGCTAAAGTTGCTGGAATCATACAGGAATGCAGAGTTAACGCTCCCTCGCTATGACAGTTTATTTGTCTTGTCTCAGTTATGACAGTTACCAAATTTTTGATGCTGAAAATAATAATAATAATAATGGTAAGTTGTGCAGTGATTTATTTAGTGAAAATGTTTTTGAATAATCGTGACCTTTACTGACATATCTGGGTAGTTCAGGATGGTCAGATCAGCTTTTCAAATCACCTGCTTAGCTGTTCTTTCTTATATCACGGAATGCCATAATCTGAACTGTTAGATATATTAGTACAGTGATGTAGCTATACACATCACAATGAATTTAAAAAAAAATGTAATTGGCTGGAACTGGCCTTATTCTCAAGTTATTTTTGTTCTGATGTGTATGGGCTATATGGTTTTGTCAGAAATTTTTTATACTTGACCTGGAGGAGAATGGCTTGGCTGATTTTGATAAAAGTTAACAGGTAGGTCTATCCTTCCATTAGTGTGCTACAGAAAATCCCCCTAAACCCCTGCATTGCCTGGCAGTGAGCGAAAGAGCGAGATTTGCAACATGCACTTCAACAGCAGCACACACACACAGATGGCCTGACCTACTTATTGCCTAGCCTCTAGGCCAATGCTGCTATGTCTCGTGGAATGTAAGTTTACTGATATGGTTTTTGTGAACTTTGCTTTATTCTGTTACATGCTGCACTAGCTCCAAGCACTGACACGTGCATCGGCCACTGTGTGACATGTGGTATACTAGTTAAAATAGGGCATAACTCCGAGTGTCAGAAATGGAATGAGCTCTGATTCATTGGACTGTTTTCGGTGATGAATCATATTCTTCAACCTAGCTTTGTTAGATGTTTTATGTAGAGTGAAGTACGTCTGTAAAACAAACCGGTTTTAGTTATACTTGTAGAAAATGATAATGTATACGTGCATTGTTGTCAGTGCAAGGATGATAGTTAAGATTGTGTGGTCATGATATTTTAGACAAGTTGAGGCGGTGAGGCGTATAAAAGGAGATGAATGCCGCTACGAAGTCGATCGGATTGAAGAAGAGTGTGTAAGTGAATCTGTTTTAAGTGTATTTATTGGATGGTTTTTGGTAGTGTCCAGGATCAGCTGCAGGCCCCATGTTTGTCCTCTTGTGCTTCTATAACAAGTTTGAGAAGTTAGCTTTACCTTACTCCGGATGCTGTACAAGGACAAAAGATTTCCGCAGGAAATAGAACTTCAGCACGATCTCAATTCTTTCTTGTGTGAAGTTGTGTGCAAACAAAGACCAGTTGGCAATCACTTATCTTAACTGCAGAATGTTTACACATGCTAATTACATGCTAATTGTGGTATGTGAGTTGATGTGATTAGGTTCTTTTCTTGTAGTTAGAAACGGCACTAATTATAGTAACTATGAGTAATAATAACAATTAATTGTTATCGCTATTAGTATTTTATAGGCATAGGTGGTTACTGATTTCAAAAAGCCAAGATTTGCAAACTGTTGCAGAATAGAAAAATGCAGCAAGTAAACGAGCTGTTTGCACAAGTTGACGAACGTCGGAAGGTAATAGCTTGGGTTTATCACTTTGTGTAATGTACACGTCTGCACATTTGTAATTGCTGATGCTACATAGACTGGCTGAAATGACTGCAAACGTCTACTTGTGATGTGACACTGCAACATTCTCTGTTGATCTGATGAGTTGGTAGTTAACTCTGTCGTGCTGCCTAGAGGTTTCATGTTTTTATGACTGCTTGATGTGTCGAGTGGGACGTTAAACCTTACTATACCCATACCCAGTGTTGTCCAGTAACGAAGTAGATCTACTTCGTTACTCTACTTAAGTAGATTTTTTTTGGTATCTACTTTCTAAAAAGTAGATTTTTACTAACTACTTTATACTTGTAACGAAGTAACTTTTTCCTGCAAGTATCTACTTTCTACTTCGTTACTTTTCTCGAAAGCATGTCGTCACTAAAGTAGAATTTTCAGCCCGTTATAAACTCTTTGCGGATTTGTGGACGCAGATTACACAGCGTGAGCGTCAGCTGTAGTTGCGTTTAACACGGTAGTTTGTTAGACCAATCATTTTGTTTATGTGATAATGGCAATGCATATAGAAATGCCGATTTATCGCTAGCAATTTATCGGCCCTTATGGACAGGGTACCGATTGACCGTTAAAATCGGTAATTTATTTTTAGTCCTGCATAAGTGTAACATTTGAATCTACTTTCTACTTCTACTTACTCAAGTAGATTTTTATGGAACTACTTTCTACTTTCTAGAAAGTAGAATTTTTGGCATGTACTTCTACTTTCTTGAAAGTAGCAAAGTCATCTACTTTTGACAACACTGCCCATACCAACTGCTTCATGCCAGGCACTGGCAGTCGTCAGGATGTCTCCAGATAAACAGCTGGGATTTGTACTGTTTTTATATGAGTATTTGCAGTAATAACACTGCATTCAAGGTCCACAGCATTTTATAGTTGCAGCTGGTCATAGAGGTTGCAGGGTGTCAAAGCGGTGGTAGGGGTTACAAGAGCCACGTTTTTAATATTTCTGTGTTTCCACAGAAGTATTATTTCTCATGTGTGACTCACATTTGTTTATACTTGTTTTTCTCAGTGACAAATCCCTACTCTTTAAACATGGAAATTGTTACCTCTAACTGCCTATGATTGTGGCTACAAAGTGCATAATAGTGTTGTTCACAGTGTGTCTCAGCACATTAATACAGTTCTTAAGGAATTTTCACATAGTATGTGCCTTCAGTGTGAAACTTGCCATTTTGCTAGCACATGTATTTAGTAGAATCATTTGAGTGCTGTGAAATTCAGTGTGATGGTTTGCTTGTCTTAACAGAAACGTGACGTACCAGACATCTTATGTTGCAAGATTAGTTTTGAGATTATGCGCGACCCCGTCATCACGCCGAGCGGAATTACATACGAACGCAAAGACATCGAAGAACACCTGCAGGTCTGCATTTGACTCTCGATAAATGTCTGCGAGTTTGATATTTGTTGATATATAACACGGTTGATAGCAAAGCTGCAAGTGTAAACTAGAACAACATTGAAAACAGTGCACAGAAATAACACCCAGCGTGAGAACCTGCCCCAAATTAACTAGGTAACCCAACAGCTGAGTACATTTGACAAAATAGAATCGGTAATAATAATTTTTATAGGGGTAAATGCAGTCCCATAGTTATTGAGACTGTAAGGGTTGGAGCTGACCCCAGTCTAGGCAGACAGCTTGCAAGTGATGTTACGGCAGTGACAAGCCCATAGTCACCTTCCGTAATGTAGGGCATTACCACCCATAGGCCAGTACCAAATTCTACTGCTTGGTGACAGAGGCACAAGGCATAAACAACTTGCTAAGGTTGCATCGTAGCAGTGCCCAATCATGAGTCAAACCCATCAAATGTAAGTGTTACAGCAGGCAATGAGTTGAGTTTGTGGTAATGTCTTTTTTATGCCTTTTACAGTTATGAAAGTACGTGTAAAGATAACAGTCTTTTGCAACACTGTGTGATTAAAACAGTTGTCATCGTGTTATGTTTATCAGCAGAAATTTATAAGAACATCCGGTGAACTTAATGCAGCTCTTCAGTGCAGTGGAAGTGACAGTTCCTTTCCTTGTATTAATAGCTATGTCTCTTGATACTTCGCTGACAGATACTTCATTGCACATGTAAGCGAAAAACAGTCCAGTGTCTAGGACAGCATTTGCATTATCACGACAAAGTCAGGAGTTAGCTAGTTCACTTGATGATAGTGGTACTGTATTGCTAACTATGATAACGATTCATCATGATACAGTCACATGCCGTACCACAGTCCCGTATACATGGTGGGCCATAAAAAACATGCATGTATATATTTGACTGTAACACTGTAACAGCAAATTGTCATATGTGTGACAATGAACTGTGTCGGTATGTTGATGTTGACCTTCATCTGACTAACCTCTGGTCCATCTCTTGTTTTGACACTGTTGGTTGGGTCATTTGACCCGTAAAAACCCGTCCCCATATGACCTATATTGTGTTGGTGGGACGTTAAGCCTTACTCAATCAATCAATCAATCAACCATCTCTTGATGCCTGGTGAATCTTTACCTTCCTTTAACAAATGTTGGATGTGAGTCAATGAGTGTTATCTCCAGTATTCAGATGTTGTTCAGATGCAGTGTGTTGTTGATTTGCAGAGAGTCGGTCATTTTGATCCAATCACAAGACGAGACTTAACACAAGATCAGCTTATTCCAAACCTCGCTCTGAAAGAAGTCATTGATAACTTTATGCAAGAAAATCCATGGGCTGAGGGTTTTTGACGGATTGTGGCTAGTACATACCACTACACAGGGTTGCCGCTCATCTTAGGAAATGTCAAGTTTAACAGTAGCATCTTCAGGCCTGGTGACCCGTCCTGGAAACTCGTGGAATTTACTGTGATTTTATCTGGAATTTGTGGTAGACCACAAAATTGCTCTCAGTTTTTGTGCATCTTAGCATCAACTTTAGGTGGAAAGTTCAGAGTTTGTTTTTTAAATACAGTCTCTTTCTTCTGCCAATGCTGGCTTTACTCCATAGCATAGATGCACTCTGTCTGTGTAAATTCTCTTTCTGTAACCCCTGTGCACATTGTAACATGCTTATTCACAAGAAGCTCATCAGCTGATGAGATGGCGAACGTGAACGTTCTTTACGACGACATCGTACGCGTGGTACAAAATACAATAGACTCGTGCATAAATTCCGCCACAGGTCGACGCGGTTACGTGTTGGAATGCAGGTTTACCAAATTCAGTGAAATAATGCAATATAACAGCCTTTACGCCATTCAAGGTCATTCAAGGTCACCAATTTTGGTACCAATCGAAAGCTCATATGCGACTTCCTGTTAGTGATTAATAGTAACTTAGCTCATATCTTGCACTGTTTTTGAGATGTAGCTTTCGATAGGTCTAAAATCACTATATTCGGCTACCCCTCTTGTGTTTAATGCCCCCAATGGAGGGGTTCCCCTGGTACGATCTCCGTAAAATTTTACCTGGTACCAAATGGCATAGAAAGATTGTGGAAAATTTCAGTCGCCTGCGTAGGGAGCACGAACATTACAGACGACAGACAGACGGATGGACGACGACATATAGCGAACATGAACGTGAGTTCGCTAAAAACTACATCAATTCTAGACAATATTTCATTATTACATATAACACTTATCGTTTACCGGTAATTTGTGATAGAGGCTGTGTCAGTTGCGCATAATCAGTCGTTGATGCATAATATTAGCAATGGAGCTGTTCCAGTAGTTCCTCGAAAATATGAACAGTGACCGTGAAAAAGTGTATGCAAAAGTGCTTGAAATTGAAGATCGCAAAACAGTGGCAACCCTGTTTGTAGTGCAATATGACGTCGTCGTTTGTTCATTTTTGTTTTGTTTTTTAAATTTTGAAAACCTGTTTGTTTGCATTTTTGTATCACATTGTTTGTTTCCTGTTCGTCGCATGATGCCATTTTTTGTGATAGCTTAGCACATCCAGCTCAGTTGTTCAGTTATAACTGAACCAGGCACTTAATGTATTTATATTTATTATGAACAATGAACTTGCGGTACATAAGAACATATACATATGCATTGCTGGGGACTCTGAAGATTCATTCGGACAAAAAATGAAGGAAATTGTGTCCATATTCACATATAATTTTCTAATTCTTTGACCTATTTGAACTAATGTAAGGTGATAGTGTTCACTGCTAACATTCTTGATAATAAAAACAGTTGCATTTTGTTTATAGCCGAGATTTATAAGTAGCACTGTTGTAAAGTATGTAACTGCCATCAGGTGCAGGTCATCATGGGCATGTTTTTCTACTGACCAGTGACATGAAGCAGTTGAGATGTCCACCATTAGAAGCTTACTTTCCACTGAGACCAGTTGTAGATGGCAGTGACTGTTTTTATTCCACTTCATAAAAGCATAACCATGGAAAAAGTAGTCATGTCCTCACCATAAAACAGTATGTTGACTGTCTGTTGTTGGCTGTTTGGTAGCTCTGAAAATAATCATTTGTTGGTGGTCAGAGAGTGGGAATTTATTTACGCAACAAACCATGACAATGAAAATAATTAACTAAACATTTCAAATTGTGTACATGATGTCAGGTGAAAACGATAATAAATTGGTTGTAGATTAAACAGCATCAATTAGTTGGACAAAACCTGAATTACGTTTAAAATTTTAGGTGAGAAAATTGTGACTTTGGGCCAACACAAAAAAACACTATGGATGACACTTATGTCGTGTCCCTAGTGTGCACTGCTATACCATTACTGCAATGATTGCAAAGCCTGTTCCTCTCAGCTGCAGCGTTTGTTTAATGATACTGTTGCATGGCAGCTAGTGTCATGTGTTGGTATGCTACCTGTTGAAGCCATGTCATCCGGAAGTATTGTGTTTATCATAGCAGGCAATGAGTTGAGTTTATAGTAATGTCATTTATATGCCTTTTACAGTTCTGAAAGTACTTTGCAACACTGTGTGATTATAACTGTTGTCATCGTGTTATGTTTATCAGCAAAAATCTACAAGAATGCCGCTGAGCTTAATGCTGCCCTTCAGTGCAGTGGAAGTGACAGTTCCTGTCTCTTAATACTTCGCTGACAGATACTTGTTTAATTGCACACGTGAGCCAAAAACAGTTAATGTGTAGAGTTAATCCAGTGGCTCTTGATGATTGCTTATTAGATTTGGTACAGTGAGGAGGGCACTGTGTGAAGTATACATTTGTCTTTGCTGAACCAGCCATCAGTGGTCCGTGTGCCAGTCTTCGTGCTGGTCCCTGACGTAGGCATTTGTGGGCTGACCAAAGGGTTGGTGTAATTCATTGAAAGTGAGATTTGTATGGGGCATGAAGTGAGCTAGACAGTAAATATGTAGCACTCAGATAAGAAGAATGAGATGAAAGTGTGTCTGTGAATTGTCACTCGTAAATTCCACTGCAGCATTGATGCTGACTGCTGTCAGTTACTGTTGACTGAAAAGTCATCTAGTCAGTCCTAATCAGTATGGTGCGAAGCGATGCACGAAGTCTTGCCTTGGCAGCGTCTGTCGACCCTGTAAACAGGCAGTAAAATATAAGTTAACTATATTAAATGAATAATCTAAAAATATTGATAACAGTTCAATGACAGTTATTGTACGACAATGCACGAAAGAAAATCTGTACTTCACAATGGAAAATAGTGACTTTTCTGTTTGGCTAATCCAATTGGATATGGATATTTGACAGCACTGCCTGCAGTACCGGCATCATATGTGTCACCTAATACGGTCTTGTTAACGTGTGATCAGGGTTCATAGCGTGCTTGAAAAATCCTTGAAAATGCTTAAATAAAGTACTTGAAAACAGATGAGGTCCTTGAAAGTACTGTAAAGTACTTAAAAAGTCCGCAGTATGTTAAAACTAGCATTTGAAAATGAACTTTAATATATTTTTTTCTGCAGGCTGCATACATTTATTTTCTTGCATTAAATGTGAGACCATATATTACAAGTGAGTTGTATTACAAATGTGTTACAAACAAGTTTATGAAATATTGTCATTCTCTCGGCTGCTTTTTATTTGGTACAGTCTTTGTGAGCACACTTCTGTGTCGCATTGCAGTCTAAATTTTGATGCACCGAGTGTAGGAAAATGATATGGCTTTACATTGATAATTTTGGTGTTTAAAAACCTCCAGTGTAGGTCCTTCAAAGACTGAAAGTCCTTGACTTCGATACTTTGAATGTGCTATGAACCGTGTGTGATGAAGCAGACATTGTGCAGCTGTCTTATGGTAACTTTCATGGTAAGTGTATTTCTGCTGCTATTTCGTATTTACTGGACAGCTCTGACAATATTAAGCCAATGAAGACGTTCACTGTGTACATGCAGCCATCAAGCGCCGGTGATGCAGTGGCGTCACTAGGGGGGACGGACTGCCCCGGGTGACACCCTCCAGGGGGTGACACCCGAAGGAAAAAAATTTGTGGCTGAATTTACAAAGAATGGTGGACAAACCAGGCCCTAGAGGTAAGGGATGACACCCGAGTGAAATGAATAAAAGTGACAGTGATGAGGTGATGATCAAAAGAAGAGAAATCATTTTTTTCAGGGGAAAATAAATAGGCGTGACAGCGTAGAACTGAGAGACGGTGGTGACTATAAAAAAGGTCGTCAGTTTTTTTTCAGGAAAAAATAGGGGTGACACCGTCAGTTGCCGCCGCGGGTGACACCAACTCTAGTGACGCCACTGCAGTGATGTACAGTACTTACGGCGACAAGACGTTGAGTCGGCAGAACGGAGTGAACTAGGTAGATGTCGTTGGTCGTCGGCAACACGTCTCTGCAGAATACGCAGCACGTAGGCTATAGTATATACAATGACACGGGGGTGAATGAGTGAGTAGTTTAACGGCATAGCATTACTTTATAATTACATTTAACTCTATTACGAATGTCGATTATTATTGTTATAGGCGTACAGTGTTTCACAAAGAGACCCATGTAGGTGATGTAGGCCACTTTCCGGACATTGAACATCTTTAAGTTGACGCTGTATCTGAGGTGTAAGAATAATACAATGGACTATAAACTTTATGATATATACGCGTCAGAAATGTTTACGACAATACGTATCTTAGCATCCCGACGTCTCACGTCGTGTAACGGCGACTGAAAATGCGCGGTTACCAACGGTTGATTGTTGAGAGAATAACCAAATGCAACCTTCTGTCTTAATTACATATTCGGATTTATTTAGAGCCGTATCTTAGTCACATGTATTGTAACTGACTGTTTAGTAAACGTTGATGACAGACCGAGTGACAATAGCAGGCGGGCAGCTGAAGTCTGTCTGTAGAAGATGCGCTCGGCTACGTTCAGCCAGCGACTGCACAGCACATGTCATGACATCACTCGTGAAAAATCCAACACAACTTATTACTGTCTGTCCCTTGCTTAGTTTCCCTTTCGATTTACTTGTCTTTCTGCCCTATATTTATCGAAGTACCAGAAATATGCCTATAGACGATAACACACGTTGCATAGGCTTAGGCCTACTCCAGTTTGCATCTAGGCCTATACATGTGTCATAGGCCTATATTAGATTGTAGGCTAATAGCCCACCTGTGGATAGAAAATGTAAACCAGTGCATCCGAAACAATCGGTGCTATAAGTGGCACAACACCAACAATCAAAAATGAGACACATGATACATGGCAACATCAGTAGGCCTATACGTGGGATCGGGAAAACCGACACCGCAAGTATCATGACAGTTTGAGTTTGAAGCATGTTGTGTTGAACTTCGTATTGATGAAGACAGGTTACTGGATATGGAAACCACACGTAAAAGGAATTCATAGTTAGACCAGTGAGTTATATAGAGCACGTATAATGCCGCCATGGAGCGTGTGGCATATTCTGTTTACGAGCCTTCTAGGCCTACTGACCAATGAAACGTCAGACAGTAATTTCACATTTTCAAATAACGTGACTTACCAATAGTCGTTCAGGATGTGTCCTGGTAACGTTAAACTGGTCCGCGAAGAAAGGTCTGCAAAATACACCTTTCTTTGTACACATACAAGGAAATATGTACATTGTTATGAAGATAAACATTACAAATTTAATATGGCAATATACCAAAACAAACACGACAGAGACTTATAGCCTACAGTTTTAACTAGTGATAAAATTTTTAAAAACTAACTTCGAACCATAGAAAATGGAAACGCCAAAGAATTCCTAAGGTGCCTTGACTCGAAACAATTAAACCACGGTGACTATGCGCAAAGTAGGCTCACTTCGATCGAATGCTTTATGGTAAGAATAATAAGAATATGATGACATATGTAATGACATGGGTCGTACAACTTTAGACGTAATTAAGCTATGCCTATACAGTGCTAAACGAGACAGCATGTGGTAACAATTATTTTTATGACGAAATGCAACGATAAGCAGACGCATTTACGCTTGTATCAGCTGAAGCTGGCGATGGCCCGGATGTTCGCTTTGGTAGAGTAAAGGTTTAAGAACATAATGTTCTGCATCCAGTAGATGATACTGCGACTGAAGATAACGAAAACGTTGATGACGATGATTGTGGCAAACTGGCGACGACGAAGATTCATCAGCATCACCAGCACATGCATCTGTTTCTGATGATGCATGAGCAGCAGCTAGCTCTGAACACCAACACCCACTAAATCTATATCCAAATTCTCTTTGACTATGTAAAAAGTAGTCCCATAAAGGTAAAGGTAAAGGTAAACGACGTGTATTTGTATAGCGCCTCGTCGTGAACACACCTCTAAGGCGCTCAGGTATGGCACGCGTTCTCAAGGGATCTCACAGTTTTACCTGCACACCCCGCGTTCATCCGCTAACGGAATGAACCATACCTGCCTTTGCCTTCCCAGCCGAAGCTGGTACTCATTTACCGACCCCGGAGGGATGGAAGGCTGAGTTGGCCTTGGCCCATACCAGTAAGCCTACGTCTAGTGTAACACTCGGCGCTGATCCGGCTCTAAACAATCGCCCGAAGGTTATCATAAACGGTAGGCAGTAGGCTTCCATTAAGTGTCTGCCATGGCTCGAGGTTGCCATCCCAGCCCAGGGCTTCACCGACCTTAATATAAGCCGGTACCAAGTTATGCTGCTTGGTAATGCCCAAATTCCATTACATCTATCTTGCTCTAAACCTGTTTAAAACCAAATTTCCGACAAGTTTTGAGCAGAAAAAAAGTCGGAAACCAGGTTTCCGACAAGTTTTGAGCAGAAAAAAGTCGGAGACCTGGTCTCCGACAAAAAAAGTCGCAAACGTGTCGTTGCCCAAATTCCATTACATCTATCTTGCTCAAAACTTGCTTAAAACCAGGTTTCCGACAAGTTTTGAGCAGAAAAAAAGTCGGAAACCTGGTCTCCGACAAGATA
>Ga0209562_1000704_pt1 | contig 11764 bp, 8 predicted proteins | sample WorMetvacBELIZE2_FD_187399 | JGI IMG/M metagenome (GOLD analysis project Ga0209562, IMG submission 187399) | Marine gutless worms symbiont microbial communities from Max Planck institute for Marine Microbiology, Germany - Olavius vacuus BELIZE.2... | ecosystem: Host-associated > Annelida >...
ACACAACATAGAAATAAAAAAATTTATGAATAGAGAAACATATGCGAACTGGTCATTTACGTAGGAAATGATATACAGTGTTCTTGTCGTTGTTGTTTTTGTTGTTTACAATATGTTAAGTACCGTCAATAATGTAGATCCCGAAGGCTGAAAACATAACCTAAAATTATTATTATTAATATTATTATTATTGTTAGTAGCAGTAGCAGCAATACACTTTGTGTCTAAAAAAGTTCATTTTTTATTTTTGCGATAACTTTCCCAACTGTGAACTAATTCAAATAATATTTGGCAGAAACATAGCTGACAAAATTTGAAACAAACTGACATATGGCAATTTTGATATTTTTTCGTTATGCATTGCTAGTTTACATCGTAAAAGTACACCCATTTTTCAATTCCAGGACGTAAAAATTCTAATGTCGCATTTCAGACAGTTTTTGTGATGATGATATTGATAAAAGTTGTTTTTTCAGCTCCTGAATAATTAAAAGTGTCATTAATATCATGTGATGAAAGGCAGACCCACTTTTCAGTTAATTTAGCCTATTTATTTACATATACGGATACTGAACGCGCAGATGGCAGCAGACAACGCTTTTGTGTAAACAAGGGTTTCAGCGACAAAGATCGAAGTTTGACAAAAAATATGCACTATCGAACTTCCTACATGTTTTGTTTTAGGCCTAAACAATAGTTGGTTTATTTTCGTGTTTTACTGTTGGATCCTTCTCATTTTGTTTCTATTGAAAGCATATTATCTCTATCTTGTTTTTCTATTCTATAATATACATACACGAACTGGAAATTGCAAGAAATGAATACGTTTTGGTTGAAAATTTACTCAGCTGCAATACTACTGAATATTATTAAAATCAGTCAACATATGACCAAGTAATCACAAAAATAAAGGGGTAAACTTTTTTGAGACACAATGTGGTATTAATATCGTCATCATTATCAAAACACAGAAGCACTTATGTTTTTTAGCAGTTTGCTCAATATTTTTATTCATTTTTGTTCATTTATATATACAACTTTATTCATCATGAGACATGATAGCAAGTAATAAAAAAAAACAAAATATTTCGTGTAGCTGTTAGTTTTCTATTTTACTATTTTACTATCTGCTATTGTCTTTTTCCTAATTTGTGTGTGTAATTTGATTGTAAGTTTTTGTTCAACTGTCTTTATCGTTCTGCACTTGATGCGAATAACGATACAATATATTATTGTGATAAATCGCACATATTTTAATGAATTTAATAGTGTAGCTTATGAATATTACAAAAATTGATAAAATTTAATCAGCATAATAAAATTTTAAAAAATAATTTTCTGTCCGTACAAAACATCACAATAGTGAACTAAAGTTTTCAGAATATGTAAACGAGTGAAAAATTAACCTTCAAATACTGGATTATCGAGAGAATGAAAATTTCCCTATTAACGTACTGATGACAGTTTTGCCATATGAGTTGAAAGTTGACAATCATATTAGAATCATATACTTTCGTGTACAAACTTTATAGCAAAATGATAGTAAATGTGCAATAGCTAGTGATGACGCAAATATAATAATAATTTGAAAGACGCTGACGTTTACATCGTATCAGCTTGGATGTTCTGACGCTGCTCCAAAATTTTGTATTTATTTTTGTCAGATATATTAATTATTAATTACACTTTAAATGTATACTCATTAAAAGCAGAAATAGACGAATCGTGCCAACAATTATTAGTTCATATTTTACATAGGCCTAATTATAACATATTTTCTGCTCTTAACAAGAGGAGATTATTTTGTAAACATATCCCGTTAGGCAAGTTATTCCGTTTTAAAACTTCCAAGATATTTTCCAGTTTAGACACACTGAGTGGTTAATTAGTTATAATTTTCATGAAACTCATTGAGTTTATTATAACACCTCATTAAGAATAACGTAGGTTAATAAATGTTAAAATAAATTTTAAGATATTCGCCAATATATGGTTCATCAAACATGTGCGACCGTGTAAAGGTTCATAGTGTTATTTTAACTTTTACTGTAAACTTTCATATTTAAATGTTGTTTCTGTTTTACTCTTACGTATTTTTATTTTACTACTACTTGGACGGACTATTAACCATTGACTAGCACGCTCATGTTTATGTTGAGAAGGATTAAAATCGCATCTCTGCATAGATCCGACCCCAAAAGATACTGTTGCGGTACATTAAGACTATGATAACCTTTCATTCACCATATAGTTATAGACACAAAAAAAACAATATTACAAAGAAACAATATTACCAACATGTGTCAGTCACAAACTTAATCAAAACTTAACCAATTGATGCACATAATAAGAATAACTTTCACAGTATAGTATAGTACAATTTCGGATACAACAATGCTCATATTGGTCTATAGCACATCTCACGAATAGATAACACTGGAGTGGATGAAACAAAGTACGATTACAACAAGTATTTTCTGAAGACACCAATATGTTGTCAAATTTGGCGACATCGTTTGCCAAGACGACGGTGAGAAGGTAAAATTGAAGTATGACTGATATATCTGTACGGTTTCTATTGGTTCTGTGTATGAACGATTTAAAAATTTATTAATAACAAGTCGATAGATAACATGTTATATTTATAGTTTCATAAAGGTAAATACGTTTTTTGCGATCACGTAACTATTTTATATTATGTAGGCCTATTCAATTTATATTTTTGAAAACAAATATGTATAAGCTACATTTTGTATTTTTTAGAATATTATATCATTTTGCACATATAAAAGGGTTACATTTATTCAGAAAATTCGTAGGATAATAACGAAATAAACAAATAACGTTGCCATATTTGATAACAAATGCGGTTGCGACTTTCTTGCAAATTGTTGATGTTGGCCTATCCCATTTTCATATTTGGCCATGATCGGTAAAAACACACATTAAGTGGCACTGATGTGCCTTGCATGTACAATGGTAATTTTCTGTGTCGTAGAAAGGTGACTTTTACTTTAAGGATACGTGGAAATGTCATGTTTTGCAAGTTTGATAAAGATTTGTCAAAATTGAGGCAGAGAAGACTTGCTGCAGCGCATTGAGATTGAGCGACTTCTGAAAGAGATAAGAGAGACACGCACATACATCGATAGCGATTTATGACTGCTCCAGTGAAGTGAAATACAATAAAATAATGCAACTTATATATAGCGCATTAATTGCACGATATAGATTCAGACGCCCTTAACACAGAATTATTCTTTTTATTTGTCACTATCACTTGCAGCCCGATCGGAATAGGAAACACATCGGTATCACTAAAGCGAAAGCGAAACGTCAGTGAGTGGATCAATAAACTGTGAATGCACGCACAGGCTATGTTTAGTTCTGTTGCTATCTGTGACACACATTTCTGCGGAATGCGTGTGTGTTTGTTGTCAGTGACTGACGGCCGCCGTCGCTTTGTCGAATCGTTGTTAGCTAGGTTTCAAGGTTTGAGTTACATGGTCACGATAAACCATCGCGCCTACCTGCTATGTATCAAAGCGGTTTCGATGGCGATTGGCATAATGAAATAGTATACACTATACAGTGTGGGTCCAAAAAAATAGCCCCCCTGAAACTTTTTGCAATATTTTCACGCAGGTTAAGTATATTTCCATGAAATTTTACCAGTATATTGCCAGCTTATATCTACACAAACTTACCAATTTTGGTCGATATATCTTAATATTTAACAAAATGGCGTTAATTTTTGTAGGAGTACTCATCGTTTTTTTACGTTTCCAGTTTCAAGTTTCATCAAATCAAATCGCTTTAACTTCATCGCCGATAATGAGTGGTCCCCAGTTCATCCGACCTCAATCCACTGGATTATCCGTCTCGGTGAGAAATGCTGGAGTCTTATTACAAGCTGCAATCAAAGCTAAAACAGTTTCCAAGTTTACAGATGCATTTTAGTTGATGTGGTCTGCCATGCCGGAGAAAGCCATTGACAATGCTGTGAAAGACAATCGCAGTTGACTGCAGTCATGTGTGTCAGCCAGCGGTGGAAATTTTTAACATGTAATGTGACAGTTCGTATAACAGATACTAACTGCTATATTTAATTAAATGTCATTTAATGTGACTCGTGTTTTTACGAAAAATCCATAAATTTCGTAACAAACTAAATTGAATTTTTAAAATTTGAGGGGTTACACGTGTAAAAATGATAAATTTCACACAAATATTCAGGTAAATGGACAAAAATTGGTGTAGACATAGGAATATGTTTGGGCATATATAACTAGGGTAATTTTCAGTTACACAGGTTTACCAGGAGAGATAATACCGCACAAAGTTTTAGGGGAGCTACTACTTTTTTGACTCACACTGTATATTCATCTTTATTTCACCATAACAGGTAGCAGCAAATCAGTTAATGAAAAAAATATAAACTTAACTAGGTAAAAGTCCAAACATTATGTAATGTCATTAGTGGTGACATCATACAAAAAACCTGTCAGAAACAGTAGGCTACATTTCTGATCAGAACTTGAAAATATGTCATCACCATATGATAAAAATGTTTTATCCAGACTGCATTTAGCGTTATGATGGTTATGAGTCGTCCAGTGTGTTGCTGGTAACAAGATATGAGAAATTCATTAAGAAATTAGCATGTACCTCTGTTTAGTTGTTAGTTAAATTGTTCAATTTTTTTCTGTACTGTTATTATGTTTTCTTGCTACGGTTATGGTGAATAAAGATGAATTATATTATGCACTGCATGCAATAGAAAGCATTCAAAAACTACTGAGTCTAATTTGAGAGAGGCAGAAAAAAATTACCGTAGGGTTCTTGTATATAGGCCCCTACACTGTGTCCGGAAAAAATGTTTTCTGTAATATCTTCTATAGAACTCGGGCGATTCTGATGAAATTTGTATGTAGTTTCCTGGCGAATTTGGAGGCCACAGTTAAGGAAGGATACATTCTGGAGTTTCTTTGCATGTGTAACAACTCGATGGTAGAACGTGTGTGATGAGCATTTAAGTTTCACAAGGTAGTGTAGATACATTATTCAGGTGAGGAGGAAAACGTTTACATGATATTGTAGCAAATTTATTCAGAAAATTGTGTACCAAATTTTATCAAAAATCGCCAGAGTTTTATAGAAGATATTTATAAAAAACATTTTGGTCTCTTTTTCCGGACACACTGTATTATTTAGTGTCTTTTGCTTAACTTCCATTATTTATCCCTTTTTTCATATAATATATGAAAAACATGTACTCTATGGGTCACCAGTTGGCTACTATAGCACAGTGGCTTCAGAACATGATGTTCCTGGACAGAATTCCACCCGAAATGTCCGCGTATAGGCCTATACCAGGACACAATGCCGCCAGAAATCAAAAGCAACTGGCAGTGATTCTCAAAAAAGCTCCATTTTTAAGACTCGAAAGTGTTCTTGCATAAATGCGTCAAACCCAAGTACACTTGTGATCTGACTTGTTTACGAATTTGTAAAAAAACCTCAGTCAACGAAGACAGAGATTCTCAACTGGTGATGAACAGAACAGAACACTGGTTGACGACGCGGCCACAAACATTCTGTCTGAACAACACCGTAAACTGTACAGGGTGGGCCAAAATACTTGATGTATGTATGTAATCCATACAACAAAGTGTTTAATACATTATCCAGACTAAGAGTGGTTGTTTGAATTTTATCACATTTAAATATTCTTTGCACATGAGCAGTAAAATTATGCTGGTTAAAATAACATCTTACCGTTTATGTGTTTTCATGTACCATAGCTTATTTAAGCAGAAAATTTCCCACCGAGTAGTACGAAGCTAAATCCGGTTGATTTCATATATTTGAAGTTTGCCGCAAAATCTAATTGTTTCTTTAAAAAAGACCCAACAATGATCATCTGAAGCTAGTTCTGTCACACTGTTGGCTCCGATAAACCACGAATTGATGCCAGTGCATGCATATACGCATATGTTTAAAATCCGCATCGGTTGTAAATATTGAGGAAACTGTGTAGTTTAGTAATTGAATGTCATGCTTAAATTTTTAATTGATGGACATTTCCAGTGTATTGACGTTTCTATAAATTTTTGCAAAGAATATTTGAATGTAGTGACGTGGCATTCAAACATCAATCTTACTCCGGATAAAACTGAACATATATTGAACGCCTTTTTGCGTCATCATGTGCAGAAGTTATAATCTATGAAAATTGTTCTAGTTTTTGGCCCACCCTGTACATTGACAAATGTCTTGACGATGTTGAAAAGTATGTTGTTTAGTGATCTATTACTTTGAACTTAGCGTACTTGTAGTACTTGTACATGATGGCTTTGAACGCCCGTCGTATACTGTCTTTCACAGCTGTCCAAGCCAAACAGCGAATCTAAGCTGTGTCAGCTATGCATAGACAGTGACTGATTTTTTACTTGCCTTCTACCGTACAGAGTGCGTTTTTCTGCTGTTTGATTATTTTTAAATTACTTCAACCCATTACTGTACATCAGCTCTCAAAGTCACCGTATATTCGCATATTGTATATAGGCCTAGTTCGTTTAGTTATCGCTGCTTAAATATTTGTTGCACAAATGTATGATCATATGGCTGGTATATACACAACGACAATCGGTGTATGTCACATTTCATGAGATGACCGTCATTGCGGATCTATCTGCATCATATTCTTTGGATCTGTAAGATTATATGTTTTTATACTCTTTCAAAACATCATTTGTGAACATACTTATAATGCATACCCCTGGGCCCTACACAATCAATTATAATTGCGTTAGCATGAAAATATATTGGTATAATGTGTCATATGTTGCAGCGGCAGATAACAGTGTAATTGGATGATTTGCACAGATCAGCGGTGGTGACCTCATCATCGGGGTAAACGTCAAAGTCACAGCTAGGGGTCAATGTCACCAGTTGACCTCTGTCGCAACGATACCCGTAGAACTGAGCTTCTGTTAGTCACTGTTGCTATCCACAGTAAGCTCAGTGCTAAACGGGGAGCGCCGCTAACAGCTCTCTCCAACACAAGACTGACTTCTCCAAGTGCACTGCAGTTTGAAGCTTCACGCCATCCGCTGGTTAACACAAGCTCTTAATGTTCTCTGTGAAGTCCAACATCTGACACATTATGAAACACAACACCGACGTAGAACTACTGAGCGTTCTGCGATAGCTATACGAAATGACATCATCAAGTCTGAAACGTTGATTCACCGACAAGCGAATACATTTGCATAAACATTACAGTTTAATGTGGCGTATATTTGCAGTTTTACACTTCCGGTGGCGGTGAAGGTAAGCTATGTTGCTTGTGAATGTGTTTAAACTGATATTCAGGCATAAACATTTAAATATTATTTTATGTAGCGTGTGTATTATAACGTTTTTATTTATCTCCGTATTTTTCTATCTTCGCACACACTTAGGCAAAATAAACACATGATTACGTTTATATGTAGCCGATGCTGAAATAGCAACTGGCACTTGAAACATTTTTATGTCAGTCAACCAGGTGTCTTATGCACTTGCTGTTTGCCTCGAGAACTCAAGTACCATGCAGCACTGTGTGAGTGCGTCTTATTCCTAAGCTAAAGCCAGCACTTGGCGCATAAAACAACAATAGCGGCTCTTCATTATAAATCTGTTCAGTACTTCAAATCATGTCAGAGACTAATAAATATGCAAATCCAGCGTCTTAGTCTACGAGGCCAGTATCCGATGAATTACCGGTCGCTATTTCTTCATCAGTGACTGTGACGTCAGTATGATAACGTCATCGTCATCATCCTCGTGACGTAATAATGACGTCATCACTACGTCGACAACCCCTCGCTGCTGTAGCTGTTGCGCAGTTTGTACGCCGACAATGCACACGTCAATACTGCTGCTGCTGCAGTTGTGACGTCATCGTGACGTCATCGCATTAATAATTCCTCGCCGCATCCGTCTGCTCGCGGTGAAAGACGAGAACGAGAACGATAATCACGACGAAGATGAAGCGTAGACGAGCTCAGACGATCCAGACAGATCGACGTTGAAGAGCAGACAGTGTCGGCACAGCACGCTCGTCGACATTATTGCTGGCTGGCCACAGCCACTGCCAGTAGCCTAGCCTAGTATCTATCATCGGCGCAGCTCACCACCACACCGGTCGGCGCACTGGTCGCTCGGCCCAGCTCAGCCCAGCCAGGCCAGCAGACAGCGTGGCCAGCCTTGCTGTATGCCTGCCAGCGAGGCGTGCGCGGCACGTATTCACTCGCTTGTGAACGCCGATCCGCAGCAACTTGCCGTCTGATCATCATTCATTAAGATATGACAGACATAAAGGCTGGATTAGCAGACTCACAATGATAGAAGCAGTGCACCCAGCACAAACCACGTGCATAGCACACAGTCACACACGCCCACACGTTAGCAACACAATCATATTACTGGCAATGTACTAATCTATAGACTGCGGTAATAAGTATGACATAAAACTTGCGGGCGCGGAATGAGTGCTGCTACCAAACTTAACCTCTGATCAGTGAAACTGTGCGAGTGCGGACGGTCGTATTCCAACCAAATTATGGACCGCCAGTAAATCTAATTTTTTTCCAGATCCGCTTACCTCTGCCGCCTGCTAGTCCAGCCTACCTCATCTACATCTGGGTCTACCGTCTAGGTCAGCGTGTCTCGGTCTCCATGGCCCGCCGTGCTGGCCTGCGCGCCGACGTTAACCTATAATATCTGCCTCACGTAGGCTACACACGCAGACGCTCAATGTTCAGCTACGCTTCACTGAAACAATATTTGCGTTTAACATCAGTTCTGGTTTTTTTAAATTCCGCCATGATATATGCGGAACATTATACATCTTGTTTCTGCAGGCAACATGTGCTGCAGATATAGACACACCAACTATGGTCTACGACTATGGTTTAGCAATTGTCGAAATTTTGATCCGGGGCGATTCTAGGAGAAAATATTTGGGGAGACAAGACAAAAAGTTGACGACCTTTTTAGTAATCGCCCTTAAAACACAGGCCAAAACTACAAAATCAACCACTCCAACCCTCCAAAAAACGCCCATGTATAACTGTTTGCTGGTTTTACTAACTGCATACTGCTGCTGTAAACAAAGATTTGAGAGGAAAGCTCAGGTTCGGAGGGGGCAATTCCCCCCTCCCCAACGTAAAACCGCGCCTGATTTTTACAAAAGGTATATAATAAACGTGACAAATATGAGAAAAAAACACATAGGCTGACTCACAGTCACACACAAGATCATCGCTGTTGCTTATACATCATGAATTTATGTACATTTTACATATTTTCCTGCAGGCCCTAACTTCTCGCAGAGTTCTGCAAATGTCACAACCATTCATTAGTGATCTACATACTGCAACTTCGTTGCTTTTGGAAATCAGCTTCATGTCATGGCCTGATAACAATAGAGATAAAGACATGATCATAATGATACTGATAATAAAGCTGCTGATAACAGCTGACAGTTGTATGTGACGAAGGACAAGAAATCGTGATATCATGTCTGATTTACTTTACCAAATAACATCGAAAAATTCTCTGTCGTCGCTAATACGTGGACACCAAAAATAACACAGCTCTGCACCCACAAAATCACCGAAGACGACGTAATCGCACCATTGTGCAGATGATGATGCAGGTCGACGTTCATGACACACAGGGGCGCCGGCACGGTTTTAGGCCAGGGTGGGCAAACATTTTTAGAGAAAATTCGGCGCGAAAAGCCAAAAAAAATAGTTTGCCCATCCTGGATTTTATAACGTGGGGTGGGCAAAGACCCTCCTGCGATTACCTAAATGAAAGCTAATTGAAGTCACCATTATTACCTCCTCTCTCGTTCTCTCGCTCTGCGTATCCCCTTGCATATCAGTTTCTTTAATCATTATAACCATAACATTTTGCAGTAATAGCAGTTCACGAATGCCAAGAGTTTGACAAGTGTTTTAATAGTTATTAGCACCAACTAACAAACACTGGACACCCCGACTGCCGTGGTATGTCTTGGTTCGAATCAAAGGCCGAGCAAAGTATTTTTGTTAAACCTATTAAGTTAGTTAGTTAAGTGCAGAGCCGGTGGAAGGACCCCCGTACTCCCCCCGGTCGGGGGGCGTCACGTATGCTAGGGCCTCATGTTAGGTATGGGACAAAATTTTGTGGGCGCGTGCATGATGTATTATGACGGTTATTGTTCTGTAAGGTGACTACTAAAAAAGGTCGCCAGAAAATTGAGGGCCAATTGTTGTAGTTCGGAGGGGGCCCCATTTAGGCTAGCGCCGGCACTGGTTAAGTAAGTTAGTTAAGTCTGGATAATCTTAACGTTATAAACGAACCGAACGACAGAGAGGTAGCGGGCAGCTCTGCTGCCGGCACCTCTCTGCCAAGCTCAGTACGCCAAGGAGAGGACCTCATGGAGGAGACTCTCTTGGCAAATTTGGCATTAAAGAGTCCTAGGGATACGACAGCTCTGCTATGGGGGCCCTAGCCTCTCCAATAGATCCAGCAGAAGAAAGAAGACTGCTGAATCAGTCAGACACTGATTTGGAGGGAACTTTGATGGCAACATCCACACCAGTGTACCAGAAGTCACCTGAACACGCTGCTCAGAAGTCACCTGAGCATGCTGTTCGGAGTCAAATAGATACATCTCGGACTCCCTCTATCCGCGAGCCACCGAAAAGACTTTCGGGAGCTGCGCGAAGGAGGATGAAAAAAGAGAGAGGAAAACAGGCCGGTCCCACTGGGAGGAATCGACAGGGGCAGCTGCTCCGAGCTTAACTCACCACAATGTGGAGAGGGGAGTAGAAGCAGCTAGACCTAGTCATGATCCTTCAAACAGTGAAACATTCCGCTGCGGAGGACAAAGGCACGATAAAGAGACCTCTGGGGTCGGAGGAAACTCCGCCTGGGGGAACCAACAGACCTCCGCCCAAGATATTTAAGCGAGATTACCGCACTGCGGTTGAGAAATATCTCCAGATAGCGGTTGTTTGCAGAGACAACCTCTCCAGGAAGATGACTGAAGATGAGGGGCAGCATGTCCGAAGTCAGCTTATTCGACTGATTGACATGCTACCTGCAAAGGCTGATTCCCAGGGACCACAATTCAACAGGTCTGGTTTGGACCAGGGGGTCTTCAAGATCACCTGTGTTGACCAACACACGTTGAACTGGCTCAAGGAATCAGTCCTAAGAATTGAGCCTATTGGGGACTGCACCTTCCAACTTGTGGAGCTAGCAGAACTCTCTAGGCTCAAAAAGTCAAAGTTTGCGTTCCGAGAGTACCTTCGGATCCCAAACTTATCTTAGCGAGACTAAGTAAACAGAACTGTGGTCTGGTCACCTCAGAGTGGCGCATTGTGCATCGCCAGGGCCCAGGAGAAGCCCGAAGGGCAACTATGGTTCTAGGGGTGGATGACGCCTCTCTAAGAGTGCTCAGATACACGGGCGGGAAGGCTCACTTGGAACTTAGCCGGGTGACCTTTGAGTTACCGGGTCAAGGGCAAGAGGCCACAAAGGGAAAGAGCAATGAGTAGGAAACCATCTGATGATGGCTACCACAAACTTGCTCATCACTCAGATAAACCTGGACCAGCCACATTGTTACAGAATCGGTGCCAGGAATCCCTTTTACTTTGGCGTATGGCCTTCTTGTATTTTTCCTCTCTTCTCTCACAGTAAGTAAGTAAGTAAGAATATT
>Ga0209562_1000706_pt1 | contig 11754 bp, 10 predicted proteins | sample WorMetvacBELIZE2_FD_187399 | JGI IMG/M metagenome (GOLD analysis project Ga0209562, IMG submission 187399) | Marine gutless worms symbiont microbial communities from Max Planck institute for Marine Microbiology, Germany - Olavius vacuus BELIZE.2... | ecosystem: Host-associated > Annelida >...
CTACCAGGAGAGCGCGCTGGCGATCTGCTGCGGAGACTGCATGTACAGCCTCCGCATGACCTACAGCGACTGCTACGACTTGTGCAACTGGTACGAACACATCGTCGTCGTCGTCGGCCGACGTCGCTGACTGAAGCTGACCGACGATGATTAATGGTCGTAATTAAAACTTCCCGCCAACGTAATTACGCCTTCCGTACAGTTCCGGCAACGATATTTTAGTTATGAAATCCGCTTTTAAAGTTCGTTTTATACCCAATCATTTCTATAAGCTTATTATAGCCTACGTAGGCCTATAGTTACTCAGATGACGTTCATTTTAGCTGTTACTATTTAGTTACTTATCAGTTATTTTTAAAATAATTAAGTCCATAAAACTTACGATTAACAGACAGGGCCTACTGAAAAGTGTTGGCGTTTCATGGCCATTGTCAAAACGTTCATTATTTGTTACTTCTATAGACTGTATCATTTCTCAAATATCGTCCGGATGCAGGTGAGTATCCAGGATTTTACACCGGGGGGGGGGCACAAAAGCTGCGTGGGTGCGCTTTTTTCTCAAAAAAGTTGACGACCTTTTTTAGTCGTCGCCCTCAAAACTTTAGCTCTGAGGGAGCCCACAGAACACTTCTGATAGAGAGAACAGTGTTACTTTACTGAATAAAGCACGCCCTCACGTCCCAACAAAGCCAGTTTTTTCGTTAAAAAAATCCACTCCCCATGGCCCCCGGCACCGTTGACTCAGAACGTAAGCACTTGTATAGGGCCTACTGCGATTGCATGCATTCCGATCTCTGAATCATCTGAGCAAAACTATTGTTCGTTGTATACGAAGACCGCTGGCCTTATCGGGTTATCTATTATAGCGCCTCCGTGGCAGTTTAGGCTGTAATGATTTAGCCTGCTGATTTGATCGACTTACTTAACACATATAGCTTTCGAACGAACTGCAGGGCGGCGGCAGCTAAAGCCGTTTTTATCCCATGATCTATTCTTTAAGGCACGTTCGAGATTAGCATCAACACCAGCACGAGTGTGGGGTCCGGACAGTTCCCCCTGGACGTTCCACCCTCGCATATATCCCGGCCCTGGGTACCGCTAAACGTAAAAAGCATAAATGAAAAAAAACGTTCAAAAGGGAAGGAAAAACGCTTAAACGTAAAAACGTGACATTAAGCGTTTGTAAACGTAAAGTCCAAGAAAGATTAGAAACACGACATCAAATCACTGCATTCACCATTAAGGTTAATTTATTTAAAAATGAAATAATCTCTGTAAGTATAAGCAAGACAAAAACTGATGTGCTCATTTATATTGTTTACAGGTGTTTGTTTTCATTGGAATTTATTAATGTTTTACATACCATTTATGTAGCGGTTAAACGCGGTTTTTATTTTTGAAAGACGTTTCGGAAAATAAAAAATACGTTGAAACGTAACAAACGTGTTTTTAAACTACACGTATTCGGCAGCAATATAACATGTAACGGCAGCAGTGGGGAACGTCTCGGGAGGGGATGTCCTACATACGTGACTGTACGTCCTCCGGGAGAAAAAAGAAGCTCGCCTCACGCGCTATCGCAGATATATCGCAGGTCGGTGGTCATTACGCCCTTCAATTGGTCATTCAAGCCTTCAAGGTCACTGATTTGGGTACCAATCGAAAGCCGGTATGCGACTTCCTATTAGTGAAATAATACTAACTTACATTCTATCACGTACCGTTTACCAGTTTAACCGCCGATTGCGCATACGCAGTTAAATTACTGCCTTTGACAAGGGGTGCCTCTCGTAAATATTGCACTCGTTCGGTAATCTCGGCGCATATCGCCATCAGTCATACACTGTATATTCTTTTGACTATATTCTGTTGCAGACAGTATGGGTCCATTTTCAACCACTTTTACCGCTAGGTAATTGCCCCAAGGTTGCGGAATTCTGTAGAATAAAGCAAAAAAAAAACGGCCATTACGCCGTTCAGTCATTTAAGCTAGCCGATGTTGGTACCAATCGAAAACCCATTATGTGACTTCCTATTATTGATTAATACCAACTTACATCCTATTCCTATTTTCTAAGTTATACTGCAGATTATTGGTCAAATATGCGCTTTCGGCAGGGGGCACCCCTCTTTAATACACTCGCTCGGGGAGAATCCCTAAACTCACGACCACGAAATTTGGCCTAAAGAAACTAGAAACATCGCTATATCGAGTGGTATAAAATGCGTTTCGATATCTTATATTATTTTGTCAGGGCCGGATTAACCATTCACGCCGGGGCCCCATACCAACGCAAGGCAGGGGCCCTTCCCCTCCTCTTTCCTCCTCTCCCCTTTCCCTCAAAACAGCGTGGTAAAAATTGGCAGTTGATCGGGGGCCCCTGGCGGCGGGGGCCCCCTCTCATGGTACAACTGGTACAGTGGTTAATCCGGCACTGTATTTTGTAATGTAATGAAATCTTGAACGGTTTACGTGTAGCTCTTGAGAGCGACAGACGGACGGACGGACGGACAGACGAACAGCAGCGCTCTTAGCAATAACGACGGCAAACATCGTTCAATTTCGACAAATTGTTCCCTGGTGCGAGCGCCGCTGGTCTTTTTATTAGGGACGGGCGGCTGCCGTCACCATGGCAACTGTACGAGCGCCAGCAGCAGCAACAGCGCGGGTCGCCGACGACCGGACCGAAAACCAACGACATCCATCGCGTGCTTACCCCAAGAGTCGGCCAACGCAAGACGCCGTCGGCCGGCGGTAGCGACACGCCGCGTCGCCCCAACGGCAGCGGCGGTCGCCGCCGGATGAGGCCCGGCTCGGGCAGGAAGAACGGCAGCAGAAAGCTCGGACGGCGCCGGAACGCCGGCAGCAGACGGAAGACAATCCGCAACGGCAATGAGACCTGTACGTGCGTCTGTCGGTCGTCGTAACATCGTCATTCAGCCGGTCTTCTTACTTCTGCTTCACATCTTGTCAGCCATTCCAGGCTAGCGGTTCACAACTCGCCCGGACATTTCACATATATTTATGAATGGAGCGACGTGTTAGTTATGTCAACATTTAGCTTCTGCTAGCGTGTAGCCGACTAGGTCCTACATGTTGACGAGAAGATTTCGCTTTGTTTGCACTGAAACGCAATATAAATCGACGTAAGTTAGCATTATAATTCGGCATAATTTCCAACACATGGACGTTATTATGCTATTATCTTGACTAAATAGCGTCGACACTGTATACTTATACGTAGCCCATATCAGCTAGACAATTTCACAGGACAAAAACTGCTATCGATCCGACAGAACAGTGTATTACTGGACGCTTCTATAGCATATAATGTAGTGCAATCAGTAGTTTAGTTAAGTCGATGTCAGGAGTTCTCTACCAGGGTGCCTGCAACCCCAACAGTGCGGATAGATCAAAAGAGTGGAAAAGAACCCCATAATATGAGGAAATTTATGACTTCTAAACTAAATCAAACCTGTGACTTTCTAACATTCCAGATCTTAGTACATAGATAACAGAATCTCGGCAGTACTATCGGAGCAGGTCTATTAAAATTCTGTGCGGTTGAAGGCTGCAGGAACCAAAAGGTTGAGAGCCACTGAGATACATATGTGCTACAATAACAAGTGTTTCAGATGTCACATAGTATTTCATCACTACTAAGTACTGCAAAACCAGCTGACTGCTACTCTTAGTTCACAATGACTAGACGCAGTCACAGGCTTCAAAGTGAGGGAGCGCAGGGAGCTCCAGAAAATTTCTGAAACTTTTGTCAGGCTGGAAAAAGAGTTCCCAGTTCATGTAGTATCAGAGTATTTAGAGAACACTGGCTGCAATATCGTGGATTCTCCCTCCACGGGTACCCACAATTTTGTCATCAGATTTGTCCAAATACCAAGAGTGACCTTTGGAACAAGTAGGAAGGTTTCAACCCGAAACCCCCGTGGCTTCATCAGTGACAATAGGATTAATTTCTAACGGCCAGTTGCATGAACATAAATTAAAACTGCCATTTAACTAAGTACTACGCATCATTAAGCAGCTCTTAAAACTCTACTGAAATTAATTTTGCTGTGTGAAACAGCAAATACAAAAAGCATGAATAGTCGCATAATCACAAGTATTTTGTTCGTTATAATCACCGGATACTGAATTTAGCAAATGTCATTGAAACTCTTTGGAAGTAATTTGCACGCAACTGGATAATGTGGATTTGAGTGTTATTTAACTCTTTGACTGGCGTTCAAGCAACTGGCCCTGAGTCAGACACATACATACACTGCATAGCAGTACTAGATATGATAGCATACGTGTTTAAAATCACGCTATGTTGTCATTAACGACATGCTCAAATCATTAAAGTGCTCTCGCGGAAACTACATAGCAGAAACGAGACGGTGTTTCGACGAGTATCTGTGCAACTTTCACAAATGCTTTGTTGTGACGTGTCGACGTGCTCCGCTCGCTGTGCTGAATTGCAGACAAGCGATACAATGTAACGGTCGCCAGTCACTTAATTACACAGATGATATTAGCAGATGCAAAACACCAACCTATACCAGTCCATGTACACACAAATTGTCTCTGACATATCAGCAGTAGGCGGGCCAGAAAAATACCATTGTTAAACACGATAAAATGTATTATGACCACACACGTAGTCATGGGGGTACATTGCATACATACTTAGTTGACTACTGCACACAACAACTGAACACTGATATATTAGGTCATCACATACAATATAGTACAAGCCTCTGATAATAGTCCGTTATTGGCCTGTATATATAAAAATTATTAATAGCAAAGAATGAAAGAAAAAACTGGAACAAACTTATGCCTGTGCTGTAAGATCTCCCAACGCGATATGAGGTTGGTTATAAGCACAAATTCTATCACAATAAGCACGTGTCTTAACTACAAAAATGTCCACCACTGTTACCGAAACTCCGATTAATAAAATCTCGCCTAACATGTACGTACACTTGCATGAAGCACAGCAACACAGTACAAGAACCCACTGTACGATGACACTTCGTTACATAAAACATGCACGAATGAGGGGCGTTCGGCAAGTGACGAGAAAACCTACATCCAGTCCATTTACATCACATTTTACTTTGTGGCTTCTCAACAAAACTGCCACAAAGTGCCATGCACATTTTCCATTGAGGTTCCAACGATTTTTACGGCTTCTTAATAACTTTGCTTCTGCTCTTCAATCCAGTCATTTATTGTTTGATAGTAAATAAACTTTTCAGCACATGACCGGTTTGTATTTGCAAAACGATTTCCCTCTACATGTTTCTCGTTACTTACCGAACACACTTCGTACGGCTGTGAGCTCAAGCGAATAACCAGCTGCAAACACTGTAAAAGTTAGGCACATATTCAACAGCAACAGAAAATTTTCTCTCAGTAAGCAGCAAGGCACAATATGATGTACTAGTCATAAGGCAACAGTCACCGAGTCACAAAGTAAAATATCAGCCAGTCTCTAGACTCTGTTGTTTGTGTACAGTACCATACAAATATGAGGGTAGTCCGATAAATAAGTTACAAACCGCATAATTCTGTCAATTTTCAAAATATAAAAAATCCGAAATATAGGTTTTGTACATAATTTAACTGGGCATATATATTGAAATTTTTATGAAAGTGACATAGAACGCAGTCAGTCAGTGCAGCATTTTGCTCATTCTTTCACCACTTGCCAAGTGTTAAAAGTCATTGCGAGTTACGAGTACCAGAAAAATGAATGCATTCAGCAATGAAACCTGTTTAACTGTCAAACATTAACCTTTTACTTTTCAACATATTGTTCAAATTTATTTGAACACTTATTGATACACGCCAGACCGTATGAGAGACGCGACTGCTGCGATCGCTGGATCAGTCGTTGAAACAGCACATCGGCCAGGTGTTTTTCATCAACAACACTTTCTCGTCCACAAGCAAACTTCTTACACTAAACATGTATTGCTGGTCTTGTAAAACACTTGTCACCATATACGGGACGCATCTCAGAGTGAATAGTATTTGGGCAACGTTTTTTGCCCAGAGAAAATGAATAACAGAACACTGTTCCTTACGGGATGCTTTCAGCGGTAGCGTCGCCATATTTATCGTTGACAAATGACGTCACCGTGACGTCATCGTAATAAAACTCACATTTGTTATTCAGAATTAAATTACGTACAAAACCTATATTTCCGATTTTTCATATTTTAAAAATTAACAGAATCATGCCGTTTTGTAACTTATTTATCGGACGAGCCTCGTACGACGATGATTGTCTGATCATTATTATGCCGTGATGTACGTTCAAATAATGAAATGCCATCTTGCACATGCTAAAGCAGTTCTCCATACCACCACCTTACTCTAACACTATCAGCAGGTGTTATTACTTGACGGTGCAAAGTTAAAGTGCCTCTGCAGCATTCTCGTGGCGATCACTCTAATGAGTACATTTTAAATAACAGTATTAGGAAAAATAATAATAATAAATTTAACGATATAAATAATAATATTAGCCCAGTATACATATCACAGTTTCTGACTTCACCAAACTACAGCTTAGCTAAGTTTGTCTACCTGTATGTCTGTCTCTTGTTTATCTTACTTCTGTTCATATGGGCTTCTTGCCTGATACGAAGATACATATACATACACACTTAACTTAACTTACACTTAACTAACAGGGACGCATCCTATACACAATGCAATCAAAACGCAGCACCGCATTAGGCACATACCGGTACCATACAACTTGACACACTGCTATCCATGAACAACAACAATGGGGGCATGTCTATTCCACCGATATCTCATATCTTGTTGACAGTAACGTCACGGCGACTGCTGTTTAGACAAAAACACGTTTAGTCAAGCCAAATCTGAACATCAAGTTACAATGCAAGAAACAGCCGAAATTCACATCAAATAATTTTATAACTGCAACCTCGCCAACTGTAATTCCAAATTTTGACATCATCAGCATGGATTTATTGCATATATACATTCTTGTTTCCAAATGTTTTGAAATTTTCCATTGCTAGTTTCAAGTGCAATCTGAAAACCTACTTGTTCAATATTTCTTTTTAACCACTTATTGTATTGTATTGTACTGCTATTAAACATGCGCTCACCAACGACCAATTGACAGTTTCACATGACTGAAGCAATGAACATCACAGGAAGCAATAGTTTTGCTAACGACACTGTACTCATCCCATTGATCTACATCATCAGGAAGAACAAAATGGCACTACTGTACAATGCAACGGACGGCGTGATGTACAGATCAACATTACAATCATTACAAACATGTTTTGGTTTGGTCAGCAGCAATACAACAGTGCAGCAGATAATACAGTTCGAGCAGCAGTAATGACATAAAGATCTGTTGTGATAACTGTATCTGAAACTGGATTGAGTAAAGTTTAACGCCCCACCGAACACACTGCAGGTCATATCGGGGACAGGTTTGTACGGGTCAAATGACCCAACCAACAGTGTCAAAGCACTGAAGGAAGATAGGTCCTAAGGATTAGGCTTCAATCCCATCAGGTCGACCCTACTGTGCTCGCAGTAATACAACAGATATGCCGTATGTAACAAAAACACTCGAAATACACACAGACAAGCACAAATCAATCTATGCACAGTGAAATGGGCCCAGTGTGACAAAACCCAATCCAGAGAACTGTAAGAACTGCTCATCTAAGTGTGCTTCTGACTGTGCACAACTTCAGTACACAATACAACACAGAACAGTTCTGACAATCTCTGCCTCTTACCTCCAGACAACCATCATAGCTCATATGTTGTTTATCGGAGGAGACGGGAACTGTAACTGGAAGTGGCCGAGCAAAGTTGCTAGATGTTAGTAAAGAACAGTAACTACAATGACGCGTATTTGTTTTATACGTCTTTTTAGCATCAACACACAGAACTATACCAAAAGACACAAGGAACTCCAGTGATTACTAGTTGTTGAAATGCGGCAGCTGGTTGAGTCGGATGACGCACACATTCACGTGAAAGTTGCTAAAATCACATCAAGAAAAATAATCTTAAAAACAACTGGTCCACAGAACAAGGCACAACTTGAGTATCACAAGGCACAAAAGAGATATCTGGGCACTTCTTAAGTAGTTTTCTATTTTTAAAAAACATTAAAAAATGACCACATAACTTCACTCGTTACTCACAAAGAGGTTCCCAAAAGACATTCAACGAATCCTGTCACACCGGCTAAGCTTGTAATAAAAATTTACAGAGCCGCTAATCACTTGCACAGGCACCGAATCTGTACACCATTTACCACAAAATTTGTTTACGAATTGAAACTGCTGTAAAATGCAAACGACACATCCAAACACTGGCATTCAGAACACAACCCGACAACTTCACATAGCAACTGAAAATATATTCAAAAGGTGTGTTTCAACAGTACCACGGTTTTGAAATACGTATCACAGGCCAAATACCCAAGATTGTTCACATTTAACTCGTGCGTTCAAACTACCATTGCAAAGCATAAAGAGAGGCAAGATACGCTACATTATTGCAGGCATGTTATGAGAAATGACAAGTTGGCTGGAAATGGACATTACACAAGAATATGTCAACGGAAGATCAGTTGAAAGACGAAGAAGATGGATTAAAGACAGCACGGAATGGCTGTGATAAAGATTAATGAGGCTATACTGAGGCAATTACTGTGCTATATTCTATTTACTTATTTACTGGCTATACGACATACAGAAAACGGACATAGGGGTATGATGTTCTGCTTTCTGACAACCCTTCTAGAGAGCATGGCAACAGACGACGACATTAAAACATCAAATACATGTTCCTTGAAAGCACTGTTAGAATTATGTATCTGCACAAATGCAGTGGACACGAGAAGACGTGGAAGACTGAAAAATCAACAGCCAGATCCGGGCTTGAACTTGTTGATGAAGACGCGGATGAGACCGGCGTAGTCCGCGGACACAAGGACTTCACCGCGGACACCGGACGACGAGTCACGGTCATCGTCGTCGACGTACTCGAACTGTGATCGGATTATCAGCTCCGGATGCGGAGCAAAGATGGCGTTTGTTACCACGGCCGAGTGGGCTGAAAACAAACAAAAATTACATTTAAGGCAGACTGCATGAGCACCGTGTTATAGTTAATTATAGCTTACCTCCATTATTTTCCATGTAAAGACAATCTGCCCGTTAAAACTGTGTTCTTTAAAAAAGAAATACTTCCAAACGGTTTCGTTTCTACCGAAACACTTTCGTTTCTGTGGACAAATTAAATGTCTGCGATTGAAATTCATAAAATAATTATCATAATGCTCAAACATGAATTTCATCATTTCCTTAATACATTTTATGCACAGAGTGCATTGTTTTACTATTACACAAGTCATATGCTTCAGTAGAGTTCTAGGAGCTAGAGTGGTGTATTTAGTTGGAAGTTAAGCCTATGGCCAAAAAAATCACAGTTTTGTCAGTAATGCAACCTTAACCATTAGTTATCTTTCAATCTTTAATTCACGATTAGTACTGAGTAAGTAAATATCAACAAGAAACTAACGGCTAAACCGTTGAAGTTACAGTATTATAGTGGGCATGAAAGATGCGAAAGTGCAGGATAACGACAGTTGTCTTTTCGTGTTCTACTAAAGTTGTGATAATGTCCTGTAAATGTTATGCACTTAAAACTCTCAAATAACCCACTTATAAAGCATTTACGTATGTGCAAAAACAAAGGCCACCGTACATTTTTACGACGTATAAGTCACGGGTTCAAGGCATAATAATGAGGCCAAGCAGCAGTCTGACCTTTGACACTTTCCCAGTAGTCACTGCGATCACGACGAGCCGATGAGAACTTGTAGAAATCGTGCTGCGTCTTCCATATGTAGACCGACTGGTCCTCAGAACCGCAGATAATGTACTGGCCATCGTGACTACATATGTCAACAGAGATTCATTAACATTATACCGTCGCTCGATACAGAGTACAGTCAAGCAAATGATGAACTGGTCTCTGAGAAAATGAGAGGTCATGGAACTCAATTCTGCCATGTTTCCGCTTACTTTCACCAGTGGTTACTGGTCGAACAAAGAAGAGCATCTCACCATAATTGGTTCACTTACTACACTGTGTGGTCAAAATCTGATGAGCAGAAGAAATTTAAAAAAACAGAGTCTGTGAAGTCAGTCAGCATGCAAGATAGAAAAGACAAGTTAACAGCCGAGTGAAAAATGCACTCCATAATGCAACGCAATGGTCACGACTAGACACGCACCTGAAACAAGCCTTTATCTGACTACTGTTGTTAGTACAACCTTTGTACTTGCACGTCAACGTGAGATCACGCAGATCGTACAGACGCACGCGGGAATCATTTGACGTCACCAGGACCTACATATACGCACAAACAACTAACACGCTGATCGAATAAAATTCAGCACATTGTGCCAAAGGTTTTGCTATGCTTGACGTGCAGTCAATGTTAATGCCAATTCTATGGAAAGTTTTAAGTTTTGCATAACAGTAGTCCCGTAGCAGTAGTGCGTTGGTCTCGATCAACAAAGTTAACCTACGTCGGGCCCGGTTAGTACTGGGATGGAGATAGGAGGTAAGTTTGTATTAATCACTAATGGGAAGTCGTATATGAGCTTTCGATTGGTACCAAAATTGGTGACCTTGAATGACCTTGAACAGCGTAATGGCTGTTACATTGTGTTATTTCACCAAATTTGGTAAACCCGCGTTCCAACATATGACCACTTCCGTTCGCATTCAACTTATTGATCAAAAGTCGGCTTCTATAACACATAGAGCCGTGAAGTTTGTATGCGTAACTAAATGCAAGGATTTCAGCGTTACTTACTTTTAATTTATTGTTTCAGTTTCGCTTTCCACGTTCCTCTCTTTGATTTGATGCCTGACTTCCGGATGCGACGAAAAGCGTCGACCTGTGGCGGAATTTATGCGCGAGTCTATTGTATTTTGTAGTGCGTGAACGATGTCGTCATTAAAAAGTTCACGTTTGCTATCTCATCTGCTGATGAGATTCTTGTTCTTTATCCAGTAGACAACTCTTACCTTGTCTTCTCCGGGAAATGGCTCTACACCCGAGATCTTGCGGCCGCGAGCATTGCGTCCTCGAGTCGACCGAACGTTGATCTGAGTGTGATATTTGAGATGCTGAACAAAAAACAGTATAACACAAATGTGGTAACTGTACCAAGACTCCACACGCAAACTGCTGGAGGATACAGAGAAAAACACGAAACAATCATATCAATTAAAATACTAATACCATAACTGTCAGAAAATGTGTCATTAACCTAATTTAATGAAATTATTAGAACAAATACACAATGGGAGAAAGATGCACCTCGAAATATCCCTACTGCCATCTACCCTGATGAAACGTGGATGGCACAGGTGAAGACGAACCAGACGCTCGACATATTCAATAGATGATTGCGAAGACAAGGTGGGAGTTTCATCAAAAGATCATAAAACAAACAATGAACTGCTATAAAATGTAGACAACCTGCAGGACAATGTAGCAGTCATGTATAGAAGATTCATTGGACATGTACTGCACCTCATGACATCAAGACCAGTCAGTCTGGCATAGCTTCAGTCTTTTATCACCATTTCTAACTAATCAATCATCTTCGACATTCTTGTTAAGGCGTTAAATGGCCTAATGTGTGTTACTGCAT
>Ga0209562_1000707_pt1 | contig 11751 bp, 7 predicted proteins | sample WorMetvacBELIZE2_FD_187399 | JGI IMG/M metagenome (GOLD analysis project Ga0209562, IMG submission 187399) | Marine gutless worms symbiont microbial communities from Max Planck institute for Marine Microbiology, Germany - Olavius vacuus BELIZE.2... | ecosystem: Host-associated > Annelida >...
GGAATACGCAGTACACCTGAAGGAGCCAAAGGAAGTGACATTTTACATAAACCTAAATTACACTTAAGTAAACAAGTAAGAAAATTTAACTTATATATATGCGGTGCCTGAGAACAGCCTTGGTCAAACATAATGCCTTCAGTAAATACATAAAGTATGTGTAAGTGTTTAGCAAATGCAACGATGCTAGCAGCTTGGACGACACCCGAGTTTCGTGTTTAGCAGAATAACATTGTGTTGGCATGTAGGCGTTTGCAAGTCGGTACTGCCGCTGCAATGCTGAGGAAGCGTCGCGGTTTGAGTCAACGGACACAGTGTTCCTCATTGCGTTCGCCGTCATTATGCTCAACACTGACCTGCACAATGCCAACATCAAACCTGAACGCAAGATGAAGCTCAATGACTTCATTCGTAACCTCCGAGGTCCGTTCTGTTTGTGACTGCTCAGCTGTTGGCTTACTCCTTAAAAAGTAAAGCATGCCTTAGCATGGTGCTAATCTGCCTTTCTTAAGGCACTTAACATGCAGCTGGAGTCAGCATTTTTACATCCGAGACTTTTTTTGAACCCAACTGCAAAGGATGGCTGTGAAAATTCACTGAATTTATCACAGACACACAATTCAGTTAAAAAGTAGTCAAACATTATCACCAGTCACCAGTATTGGTGCTTTAATGACCTACATAGCTAATATTTTACGTTTGGGGACAGTGGAAACACTCTGGGGAGGGGGATGGTTAATTGAGCTGACGGATGGAGTCAGGAATCGAGAGAAAGTATGTTGTGACCCTGAGGAAACAGTGGAAAACAAAAGAAGAAGAAGAAGCTGATTGATAAATATCTCTTATAGCTGCATTACTGCTGCAGTGAACTGATGTTGGTGGTGAACGTTGCTTGACAATGAATACTTATTACACATATTTACGCAGCAAAATGCGGTCATTATTTGTCGTGATGCAGGTATCGACGGCGGAAATGACGTGGACGCCGACGTGTTGAGGGGCATCTATGAACGTGTACGTGACTGCGAGTTCAAACCCGGCTCTGACCACGTCTCACAAGTCGTCCGCATTGAACAGATGATTGTCGGCAAGAAGCCGGTATGCTGCACGTTGCGTTGTTAGCGGTAACGAGTATGGCTGCTGCTGAATCTGCTCTAAGCTGATTCCAGAGTTTATTCTATCACGAGACTGAAAAATTGTTAACGAGAAAACTGAGAAAGAAAGCAGTAGGTTTAAAGAGTCCAAAAATAGACAAAGGTCTGCTGTTATAGTAATGTCTTTAGTGCCCGGTGAATATTGAGAGCTTGGATTGATGGCACTGCTCTATATCATCATCATTGATTTACTTGAAAAAAATGGATTAAGTTCAGTCTTAACTTCTCGACTTAACACCGGAGTTAACACCTAATTAATATTCATGACCAGCACATCAGCTATAGATCAGTTGTTCACAATCGTGAGAACTGTTGAACATGTCCTGATTATGAATACTAATTAACATAATTACCGGTAGGTGTTAACTCCGGTGTGATCTTTTTTTCAAGTGAATCCGCAACTGTACAGATACATAGCCTTGGGAATGAGCTGCACACCCTTACTATGGTGCCTAGGTCGGTGTGAGAAGAAGCAGAAAAAGACTGACTAAGATAGGACTGAGTTTAAGTTGTTGGTCATTGTGCTGTTTAACGCCATGCTATATTGTACATGAGTCCATACAGTACCTATGTGTATGTGCTGTGCAGCAACTGGCCGTGCCGTGTCGACGCCTCGTTTGCTACTGTCGACTTTGTGAAGTCGCTGATATCGCAAAGAAAGAGAACCTTGATCGACATCAGCGCGAGATGTTCCTCTTCAATGACGTGCTGCTGGTAATGTTGCAAAGGCTTTTTGGCTCACTTACCATCTGGAACAGACTTCCGTTTTACTGCAGATCTGCTACAACTTTTGATTCTTTTAAATGCAAACTCAACAAGTTTTCATTTGCCACAACATCACAACATACAGACCTGTCTAGTCATCACCGTCAGCGCTTCTGATTCACTTAGTGACATATGACACCTTGCAAGTTTTTGCTGTATTGTATTGTATTGTTACTTACATTTTACTTTGACTGCTCCTCATCCTGCCACAATGCTCAGAGAAATTGTCCATAGTAGTCACTTACCTGGTAACTCTTAACTTTTGTTGACTCACGACGACACTTGCACTCTGCATTGACATCGTTCCATCGACACGTCTTGCCGTTGGCGACTGAGCCTTCTTGTGGCAGCTGCAAGGACCTGGAACAGCGTGCCGTTTGTTCTCATGTCGTCTTTGTCCATGTTCAGGCACCAGCTCAAGATGCTACTTTTTACCAGAAGCTATCCCGACCCCTTTCACCGCACATAACAAACCGTTTGTGTCCTGTGCCATGAATTCCATCTTTTTGTTTGATGTTGTTAGATGTCCATGCGGTTAATTTGACATTACACCACGTAAATCAGTTCTTTGATGAATGATTGAATAAATGAATGAATGAATGGATCCATTGCACCAGTAGTTTCTGAAAATCAGGAGTGGGTCTACTACACAGATTTGTAGGCAAGCCTGATGAGCTATTGGCAACCAGTAGTATATTTTGTAATGGGGTTAGTTTAAACTGGTAGGTGTGAACCCGCCACCCGAACACCCGAACAGTAAACCCGCCACCAGGTGCCATAGCAACAGGGTTAAGTATATGTGCAACGTAAGTTTTGTAATTTTTTTGCAAGTTTTTATAAGTTTTATATTTTGGGATTGATTAATTACTGAAACCTGTTTAAGGCATTGCTGGTGCCAGGAAAGGCATCTGGCTAAAACTGTCTGTGCTGTAGCAAAAAAGTTTCGTCATTCAAGTTGAATGTCTCAGTCTGAGATAGTAAACAAGATGATGTTGAAAAGCCATCGCATTCTGTCTGTTGTTTTGACTATATACACTGTGAGGCAAAAAAACTGTGCCATTTTATTTTTGCAATAACTTTGTCAAATCTTTCTGTATTTGAATAATTATCAGTGAGCATATACCCTAATAGATTTGGAACAAAATGACATCAAAATCATAAATCTCCTTTGAATGGTGTCTTTATACTGCCCTGTGAAATGCAGCATACGTTCATGTTTCATGACCAAGGTCGGTTTTGTCACGTAAGCTTAAATGTCATCATTATTGTCTTGAACATTTAATGGAACATCATCTAATGTGTGAAAAGTGTATGGACCACAATGCAGAGCAATAGTAAAACATATCAAATGTTTTAGCTGTCTGCCACTGTCCGTAACTTATGTCCCCAGCCTTAAGCATCACTGATCAATCATTTGATCAATGACCATCTGCTGGATGCTTGACTAATCGTAATTCAGACGTCGCCTCAACTCATCAACATCTTGTACAGAATTTTAATAGAGCCGCTGCTGTAGCACTGGCGAGATTCTGTAATTTACATACTTAAGTCTGGAATGTTAGGAGGTCGCAGATTTGCGCTATAATTGAAGTCCGACATCTTGCAACAAAGCGGCACGATGGCTGCATGATGGCTGTGCGTTCACGGTGTGCTGACCCGCTGTACTTTTAAAACTTAAGCTGGTTCCCCATCTCTGATTGTATGAAGAATATGGAATACAAGGATGATAAGAAATTTATTGAAGTATATATGTGCCAAGAATTGTCGTAATAGGTGAAGTTCTGACAAAGCTATTGCAAAAAAAACGGGGCAGTTTTTTGCCTCGCATGATATTATACTGCTGGTGCTCTGCTTGTTGCAGATAACGAAGATTATAAACAAGAAAAAGTCGGCTGCGTACAGCTTCAGACAGTCTTTTCCACTCTGTGGGATGACAGTTTATCTCTTTGATACTCCACGTAAGGATTTTCGTGTTATTATTTGCTGTTGTGTCACTGTTATGAATGTTAATACTGTATGTTTAGTGTGCATTTGTTACAATACTGACGTGAAATTGATTTCAGACCCGTTTTGTGTTGTTACAGACTATAGGCATGGCATTCGTTTGGCAACGAGCGTTGATGACAAGGTACTTATAACGTTGAACGCTCGCAGTGAAAACGATCGGACGAAGTTTGTTGAAGATCTCAAGGAAGCTATATTTGAGGTGCGTGGACCAGTGTTTTATACCTTGACCGGATTTGTATCAGACGGCTTCGCATGACGCCGATAGTTATTGTTTAGCTTTATAGTTTTAAGTCTAGACTTAAAAGCTGCCTGTTTTGCCTGGTTAACTATAACAGACAGTGATTGTATGAACTGTGCTGCCATCACTAGTGAATTTACAACCTTGTGGCTGGCTACAAATGAGTACATCAATGTTATTAGCATTTGCTGAGTGGCTTTTGCTGTTCTGTATCTGATGATTCTGAGTTTTCTTTCTAACGTTTCAGTAGATATTGCAGTCTTGTGTCTCTGCTGGTGATTAGCTGTTATCAGTCCATCCATGCATGAGTGCATCCGTGTATTTCCTGGTCATATACTAAAAGTTTGTGAGCACAATATCTTGCAAACCGGTTATGGGAATCTCGCCAAATTTACACTTACATGCAGTTTGGGACAAAGATGAACAGATTAGATTTTGACATCAAAAGTTCAGAGATCACGGTAACAGCGAGACCAACATTGTGACACAGGCACATTTTCCATTAGACATCAATCAACAGTTTGCCATTGAAGACAACCTAGGTACTCACAAAATATGCGTTAAAACTAATCTTTGGCATCTGTCGAGTCGACTTTATACTTTGTAATGTCGTATCAGCACATCCGCAATTCCGCATCCACATCCACATAGTGACTGTATAAAGTGCCTCTGCAGGATCTGCATGATAGCATTACTGTAATCAGTATGTAATAATAATAATAATAATAACAATAATAGTGTTACAGCGAAATGCTGACTATTTGGAGTAGAGCTTTGGTGACGGTCCGACTGTGATATCTGAATAATAAACTGGCCGGCATCATGCTTGAAGCGATGCCCGTCTTTGTCACAGATGAACGAGATGGAGGCACTGAGGATTGATGAAGAGTTGCGGAAGCAGAAGGTGCCTCAGAATCCAGTGAACGTGAACCGTTACAGCAAGGATTCCGGCGTTGTGGACATCGAGCTGCTGAAGCTCGGCGATGGTTCCGGCGGTCATCGTCTGTCAGCGCCGGAGTGTGAACGACTCAAGAAGACGACTCTGTCCAACTCTCTCATCGACATCTCAGAAGGTCTGAAGTCTCTCTGCAGCAGTAGCAGCAGCAGCCATAGGCATAGCCAGGGGGTACACTAGGTGCACGTGCACCCTGCAGGCCGCAGGGCAGAAGCAAGAAAATTTGGGGCCAAATTTACAGGGAAAAGTTGTAAGTGCACCCCTTAGGCAGAGAAAGAGTCCAATTGTTTTAGGAAATTGGAGAGATTTGGACGGTGGGAGTGGTTAATTTAGTAGTTTTAGCCTGTGTTTTGAGGGCTACAACTAAAAAAAAGTCTTCAACTTTTTGGTGGAAGAAAAGTGCAACCCCCAGAGAAAATCCTGGCTATGCCTATGGAAGCAGCAGCAATTATTCACTTTCGATAACAGTCAACATAATGACTTCAATAAAGAATAAATAAATAAGTAAATCCACAGCATATTGATGTTAACAATACTGCACTTGAACACATCAACAGTTTCCAGTTTCTAGTTCTGTACACCGTGTATAGTAGTGGTTTAACACTCTTGTAATTAAGCCACTCTAAATATCTCTAATGTAATGTAATGCAGTGTAACAGCCAGTTCCTCCAGTACAATATCAGCGTGCTCCACTAAGAGTGTTATTACTGTACGAAGCCAAAAGCCTCCAGAAAGAACAATGTTGAGCTGCATCTCGTGCCTTCAGCAGCCCTGTGTCAAAGGAGATCACAGATCAGGTCATCGGAGATATTTCTGAGCCAGGTGGAGTGCAGTCGCCCTAGGGGTTTTCCCCAGAACTGCAGTGTGGGCATAAAGCAGCAGCAATATCAAAATATACTTCTACTGTATGGATGCAGTAAGAACAAGGTCCCATTCCATGGTCATGAATTCCAACGTTCAGTGCAAGTCCAGTAGTAAAGTAGAAGAACAAATGATTTGAAATATTAAATGTAGACAGACAGTAGACATTGCTGTTACTGTGATGATGTGGAGTGCTAGCTAGATTTCAGGTGACATTAGTCCGTTTAATTTTTGCAGTTTCTTAGTGTGTATCTGCGTTATTGCTGAATAACTGAGAGTGATTACATTGTGTGAGCAGGCAGTCGACGGGCCAGTGGTGGATCGTTGGACAGTGGAATGGTATGTGTTCATTATTACTATTATTGATCACCCGCAAAGCGGCATGGTTTATAATTTCGGTCGATTCTGTCTGTCTGTCTGTCTGTCTGTTTGTCAGACAATGACTTTTGAAAGCTTTAACATAGTGAGGTGATATTTGCACATCTGGTTTATCTCTAGGGAGTACAGGTCAAGATCGTATATGAAGGTCATCGGGTCAAGGTCAAGGTCACAGGAGCAAAAAAGTTTGATCGCCATCCGATTGGCATCAGTAAAAATCCAGATATTCGTGGTGTGAAAATTCCATCGCCAATAACTCCGCATCTATATCACATACAGAGGCGAAGTGTGCGTGCAGCATAGGATTTTCGATTTTTTGGCTACAGCCAATCAATGGCATGACCACCATCTTTGTTACATGACCAGAATTAACTTCCAGTAACTAAATGCACGCATTTGCAGGTGGTCATGCCTTAGATTAGAAGGCAGCCTTGTTATTGTTATCACTATCATCGTTAGTATTATTTATACCCTTGGTAGTATAATCCCGAGGGTTAAAAACAAAAAACTAAAAGCAATAAAACTAGAGTGGCTAGTTCTCATTGTCATCCTCATCATCATCATCATCATGATTAGTGGTATTATTATTATTGTATTGTACTACAAAAATGTTCATATTTAAGCAGCATTATCTTCTGACTTCTGTTTTGCTGATATTATTACACTCCAGAAAGCCGCAAGACAGCAGCTATTATTTGGGCTACCATAAAAATACTTAGATGAGACCGTACATTAGACTGTATTATCATCCATTACGTCAGACGCAGAGTACACCTCCTGAACTAACAGAAATCTAGCGGTCAACAGTTTCACATCGGTCATGGAATGCTTGTTGCCTCTCTGCTCTATTGTGTTGGTGTTTTTTATAACTATCTTACATTTATGCTGATCGTTGAGTGTGGTATGTGTAGGCATCAGCGGAGTCTGGTAGCACACACAGCTGCTGTCAGCATGATGGTGTCGCTGCTGCTGCTGCTGCTGCCGGCAAATTACCTCACTACCTGAAGACTCTTCAGCCGTCGACCGCATGCACTGCAGCACGACCGGCGCCACAGACGGCAAAGTTGTCACCATCTGTAGAACATTCGTATCATCACTGACATTCAGACTGCAGACTGCCAAACGTTGGTCTGTTAGACGCCAGGACTGTAGCAATAGTTTGAGACGTTAAAGTCAACGGTTGTACGGACGTAGGATTTGTATGGGCAGGATTTATGCAATTGCTGTTTTGTCACTACTGTCACAGTCTCCTTCATTAATACCAGATCACAGACGAGGCCAGTCCCATCACAGTGCTGCTTCAGTGCTTCCCTACCTCACCAAGTACCATGCTCGGTGCTACAGATTTCTTATAGCACTCAATAGAACAGTTTATCAATAGTGGACCATCAACAGCTTTGCAGTATCCGTGCATATTGATGTTAAACTGTGCTCCGTGCATGCACTGTGTTTTATATTTTTCACGGTTTCATAACTTTAATTTTACCACCCGTTACTACTCACATCTTCTTCATTGCACTGAAACTATTCTAAGGGCATCAGGACATCGCCAATCCTGCAGATAATCCACTCGAAACCGTTTAAGGGAACTTGCTAATCCAGATAACGTGTAAGACATTGATTAAACAGTGATGTTGTGTGTGATTGTGTGAGTGTGGTTGCTAGTTATAACCCAGTCCAATGCAACTGTTATATTTCACAATCTTGTGCTTTGGTCAGCTAAATGCTCAGTTGTGAGAGATCATATACAGTAATTTTGGATCGTTGACGTGTATTAAAATGGTTTTGCATCAGATCCGCTGTGCCTATGCCCGGGGTGGAGTCCTAACAAAGAAGCTATGTGATGCAGTGGGGATGCAGAGTACTAAAACTGCGCTGAGTATTAGGAACATTTAAGAATGCATCCTTTCCCCGGAAAAGAAAGTGGGGGTGATGCCGTCTTAGCACATCCCTGTGGCAGTGCATTCCTGGCTTAGGCACAGAAGGTACTATGATGATTTGTGTAGCGTGCCGTTTCATTCATCGAGACTGTGAGTGACAGTGTGTTGTCTGTCTCTTTGTCGATCGGTCCTGTCCTGTGTTGTGTAGTGTTGTGTTCTGGTGTCGTGTTTTATGTTGTCCTGTGACGATGTCCAGCGTCTGTTGTTGGCAGAGCTTTGTACGTCTTGTGTTGCCGCTGTATGCCACCGCCACCACCCATCGTCTTCTGTCCATCAGCGTGTTATCGGTGCAAAATAACATATCATGCGTGTACGTACCCTGTGACTGCAGCGTTGTACAAGTGATAACATCTGGGCCAGTCTGGTGGTGAAGCAAATGGTGAACAATATCAAATGCTGTGAGCTACAAAGCCAAGGCCACATTTGACAGAATAAGGCCAGCAGTAAATGATGTCATAGTGAAGTCTACGGATGCCATTCATCCATACTGTCTGTCTTTGCCCTCGGAAGTCTAGTACATTGCTCACGTGAACAGAGAACATGGATGCACTCTGCTGTAGGCTGATTCTGTTTAATGTGTGGTAGACTATCAGATGGCTGTCTGTTGGTGTTTGAGCACGTGTTAACATTTGCCACATTTCATATCTTAGTTTACGAGTTTGATAGCAGAGTCTTTAATATCTTATTTTGCACGCTGAGGCCCACGTATGCTAGTAAGATTTAGGACATGACATCTGGTCGCTTCTGATAGTTAGTCCTTGCACTTTTGTGGAAGTGATCGTTTAGTTCGCTGCCTGGCATGGCAGCAGTTTAGTTAACTTCACTGTTCACTGTCTGTGTTAGGATTTTCAGCGGATTTTGATTTGTATCGAGTGAGACAAAGAACAGTGCAGTATAATGTAAGTGAATAATACTGTACATTGTCTACGCGATATACACTTCACGACCTCGTGCAATCACACCTCATTATGCAGAGTTGCAGTGATTGCAACATTTGACATTTGACGATTGGTCGCGTTGCGTCATTCTTATTTTGTGATGTGTTACCGCAACAGGGATGTGTTTTGTAGACGTTAGGTAGACGATTTTGGTAGGTTATGTTAGTAGTTTAGAACTTATACTGTGTAATGGTGATTTGGTGTAAACTTGTCAGTAGTATGTCATGAAGTTGTTTTTCGGCATTTTGCTATACCATGCGAGTTGTAAATTTTTCATATGATTGTTGATTTATGATAATAATAACAATAATAGCAATAATAATAATCATCAGTTTTGTACAGTTTACTGTCAGCTGTATGTACTTCCGTGTCTAATTAGAGACCAGGATCTGTTTGATGCCTAGAAAACAAGAGCAGACGTAGATCTTAGCCTGAGTGTTCTGACTGAACAGCAGATTTCCAGATTAGGTTTAAATTCAGATAAGCAGCAGTATAAGACCAAAGTCTGAACCCGAGCTATACAGCACCATTATATTAATCTCTGTTCTTAGACCAAATCCTTCCTGATCTGCAAATAAGATCAAACGCTTGTCGTCGCTTGAAAAATTTGTGCAGATTAGAACTTAAGACTACAGCTAAGACTAAGACTAAATGTAGTCTTCTCAGATCCCCCAGTGTATGTTCAGATTTCAATACAGTTTGATGGAACTGTTTACTTTTGATAGTTTTTACAACTGAATGAACTTGGATGTGATCACTAAAGCCAACGTTAATGTTTTTGTCGGTGAATGTGTTCGCAAACTGTAATATTCTGATTCATGTTGCTTCTAATCATTATCATTGGTCAGAATTTGGTAAACTTCTGCTGGCAGGTTTTTAATTTTCTAATAGGGGCATGCACTTATGTTCAGAATTATTATTTTGTTATAGACCGTTTCCAGTGGCAAACAGTGAAATATTGAACACGATTCTGGCTTCTGTTTTTGTAATTAAATTGAATCAAAATTGTACTTTTTAAAATTGTGCATTTCTTAGTTAAATGATCATTAGTAATGAGTCGTGAATTTGATTGTATTGCAGTTAGTGTTAATTCATTAAGTCTGTTTTTGTTTTTGTTATTTACTACCGTATGTAATTAAATATAATTATTGTCATTTAATGCATAGTTGTGACTTTGTAAGCTTTATTGACGAGGAACATGAAGTTCGACAAACTAAATTATTGCATGTGTAACTGAAATAAATATAGTCTAACTGGGAGAACATGATAGACTACAATGTCCAGCAGTTAATAATATTGTTAAAGTGCTTTGTCATCTATATCTCATTGACAGAATTGAAGAAATTTGCTGCAACGACGATAACATATAGTGGCGTTCTGAGAAGAATTTCAGTGATAATTTGAACTTTCTCAAACTTCTTTTAACTTTAGGCTTGATTCTTTGAGCTTACACATCTGCGATTTCACGTATGCGGTGTAATATTTCCATTTTGCCTCGGTCTGTCGTGCATCTATCTTGCAGTGTACATGTATTGCAGTCATATGCAGTGGTCTTCTCTCCTTCTTGTTTCATATACAGTAACAGACGCTGTTTATTAGTTTTTTGTGCACTGTTGATCGACTGCCGTAGCTCACATCTAGTCCAGGTATTCTTTACCTGTAGGTCTGCGTACCTGAGCGGTGATTACGATAGGCAATGCTACCTGTGTATGTGTGTCATGTATGTAAACACATACAGCTCACTGCCATTGCACTGTCGCCGACGAAGTGTTTCATTGACTGTGTAGATCGAGCCAGTGATTGCCATTGGATTACATAGTCTTGTTATTTTCTGTATTTAATGTTAAGGCCGTAACCAGAAATGTATTTCAGGGGGTGGTACCTCCCATACTTTCTGTCCCTTTCCTTCCCTCCTTTTCCCTTCCCTTCATCTGCTTTCCCCTCTCTTTCCTCCGCTTCCAAGTGGCCCCTAAAATCAGGGGCGTAGCCAGGGGGTGACATGGGTGCATGCATGGGTCCCGTTGGTGTTCTCTAGGGTTTCTATATTCTGCCCCTTGACCCCGCTGGGGACTTTCGTCCCCCAGACTCCTAGTTTGTCCCCCTTTGTAAATTCCTGGCTACGCCCCTGCCTCATATCCAGCGAAGGGATTTGGGGGAGCGCTATTATTATTACATTTGCAGCCTCCAGACACGTTCCCTGGGCTCTAAAAAGGCCTACACCAAAAATGCGGCCACAAACGCGTGTTTTGATGTATTTAGAGCCAACTGAATGTGTCTGGGGGTTGCAAATGTCGTGCTATTTCTGTTAAACGAAGTCTGAAAATTGAAGCAAATCTGGTCAGTCCCTGGTAAATTTTTCATTGTTATTTTTACATTTTATTTCGAGGCGGTGTTTAACACCCAAAACACCACGCAAGTTACGGCTTTGTTTAGTGTTTTGTCCGTTATTGGCGTGAATTTCAGTCAGTAAATGTTGCATATCATTCTCTTCCCATTCCTGCTGTCGGGTAAATGT
>Ga0209562_1000709_pt1 | contig 11743 bp, 7 predicted proteins | sample WorMetvacBELIZE2_FD_187399 | JGI IMG/M metagenome (GOLD analysis project Ga0209562, IMG submission 187399) | Marine gutless worms symbiont microbial communities from Max Planck institute for Marine Microbiology, Germany - Olavius vacuus BELIZE.2... | ecosystem: Host-associated > Annelida >...
GTCTTGGATTTAAACAGAAGTGAATTTTTACAATTTGGCATCCTCTTGGGACCCACAATGCACCCACGTACCAAATTTCAGCAAAATCTGACAATCTGTGACCGAGTTACTAACGGCTGAACAAATTTTCACTACCATTTTTTTGGGTGGGAGTAATTTTGTTCTGGCCAGTTGTCAAAGTCGGGTAGACTAATCTATGACAAACTGGGAAAGTCACAGACCCATCACAGGTGCTATCCAAGTTTTAGATATCTGATATGTTGCTCTCTGTTTTGAAACCAGAGCACCTGATAGCCAAATTCTCCACTTTTTGCCCCTTCCCCATAAAAATTCTACCTGACTTTTTAGGGTGGGATAAATCTACCTCAAGGGTCATTAGCCCACCGGCCACTGCAGCTTACGATATGAGGCTGTGCTTCAGATATTTACAGAGAAATTGGACTGTTTTACAGTTAGTACTAAAGTATCATTAACATGTGCACAAACTGCCATTTGAACAAACAATTCCAAGCAAATCCAAAATTTAATTTTGGTCACAACGATAGAGAAGCATATATAAGCCAGATTACAGCAAAATATCAATTTCACAGAATCTGCACAGTAAAAATACCTGTAAAAATCACATTGACATCATCCCAGAACAGGTTCTCGTCGTGCTGTAGACCTTCACTCCTGTGCTCTGGGAGACCAAGAATGCCATACTTTATGTAAACCGGCTGACATCTACAAAACATTTTAATGACAGCATCAGGAATAGCTGTGAAAATTAACAATAACTTCACTCACAAATAAGCAGTTGATATCAACCTACATGTTTTAAGGATGTGAAAAATTTGTTTTGGACAAAACAAACAAATATCAAAACTCTGCATTTCAGACAAAACAGATAAACAAAATTTCTACATGCTTCGATCTACTTTGAGACAAATTTTGCCAATTAAACAGCCTCAGTCAGTCGCACAAAATACGGAATAAAGTAGCAATAGACAACAAGACCTGGTATTCAGTTCAGCAAACGGTACAGGAGTCGACGGCATATTTGTAGCAGAATGAACGTGAACAACCAGAGGATTTAGACGTTGTTTTTGACTGCGTGAAAGCAGCGGTTCGCTCAGCAATATCGTTGCAAAGGCATCAGTGACTGACGCAACAGGCTTGCTGAGTCTTTCTGTTATCATTAGTGCCCCTATAAACATCGATTGCCCAACAGGCAATTTCAGTCAACAAAGTAGCTACTGACTGACTCAACTGTTACATCCTCACAGGCAGCCGACACAGTCTGCAAAATCTGCAGTTAATCAAAACATACGCAATTTGAAATCGAACACAATGCTTGTTGTTATTTTACTAACAAATGGTTCTGCTGCATTAACACTTTACCAAAGCATTTGCACCAGTTGCATACTGTTTATTATTTTTATTCTGTTTGTTACTGTCTGTCTGTCTGTCTTCTGTTTTTCGTACAGGCCATGAACAGATTGTATTGCAAATGAACTTCTAAATAAAACTCCACTTCACATAACAATAAACTTACCAGTACTGCATGACTGGAAGAAATAATGTAACAGAAACAGCCAGAATAACGAATATGTTATGTTATGTTATGTTAGAATAAAAATGATGCCAAAAACCACAAATGAAATGAACATGCAAATTGCAAACAGTGGCAAATATACCTGGTGAACACAAAAAAGTAACCTCCCCCCGCCACTTTTGCTGATATTTCCGTAACGTGTGCAGATTTGCATAAAATTCTGCAGAACTGTTAAACAAAAAATGTACACTATCCACCAAGTTCTGTGGAAATATATATGAAAATGACTAAATCATGTTGTTTCAACCAAGACAATCCCCAGTTCTCAGTGTTCTAAGCACTGTCTTCACTGGTAGTCTATTGGTGGCTCTGGAAAGAGCCGGTGTTGGTGATGAGATGAGGATGCAGATTTGGAAATGGACGGAGTTACAACAGATGCTCGAAGTGACCAACACTGGCAGCCACAGCTATGTAGGCAATGAAGCACTTGGTGAAGTTTGTCAAAAACCTGTTAAAGTGTTCCTTGTGGCAGCTCTTCCCAGATGGTCTGCAGGGCGACTTTCAACTCATCACTGGTCTTAGGCTTTGGCTGGAGTCTATGATACTTTTTCAGCATGGTGTCCCAGATGTGGTAGTCCAGCAAGTTCAAATCTGGAGAGTTTGGGGACCACTCATTCTTCTCAATAAACCCGGGAAAGTTTTCTTACAGCCAGTTCTTCGTGATGCTGAAAACGCTAAGAAATGCAGGTTGTCTTGGTTAAAACAGCATAATTGTTATTTTCAGGTAAATTTCAACAAAACTTGGTGATAAAATGTATATCTTTTTTGTTTAAGATGTGTAAAGTTTTGTGCAAAAATCTGCATGCATTGCTGAAATATCAGCAAAATTCACAGGGGGTTACTTTTTATGTTCACCCTGTACATAACACAATGTTTAAAAAATTTAACTGGTTACTCAGACGAAGCATGTTAATAACGATGACAAAAAACTAGTACAGGTTAACAATCACAGGTAAACTTGAAGGTAAGGTAAGGTAAGGGAAATGTGAATTGGTATAGTGCCTCGTCATGAACACATCTCTAAAGCACCCAGGTACGGCACACGTTCTCGAGGGATCTCACAGTTTTACCTGCACACCTTTCATACAATAAATCATACCTGCCTTTTCCTTCCCAGCTGAAGCTGGTACTCATTTACTGACCCCGGAGGGATGGAAGGCTGAGTTGGCCCTGGTGGCTGAGATTAGTATACCGAGATTAGTATCTGTCACTTGGAACTGAACCCAGACACAGTTACCGTAAAAATTCGAATATAATACGCACAGTTTTTACCAAAAATAGAGGTCTGGTAGCAGGGGTGCGTATAATACATGTAAACTAAAAAACGCATAGTTTTGTCGTCAGTTTTTCTCATCAAATAGTCATTAAATTGCATCATGCGTGGCGGCCAACACGCCGTGCGTTGGGCAAACGATGTAGAAGTGAGATCGTGATCTCAAGGACAGTCATTTGAACAGACGTGGCGCCGTCGTTGGTGGTCCTGAAGCCCCGTTCACACTGTGTACGGCGTCGTACGTCGACGCATTCTGCATGCACGAACGTGGACGTAAGGCGACACACGTCGTCGCCGTACGTCAACGCCCGGTGATGTACGGCGCTGTAAGTCGTCATACGTCGACGCAAGACACTGCAGATGCTAAAATTATATGCTACTTACCATTATTTATTACGTCGCCGGCACAACGCAACGACGGACAGCAACGCAACGTACGACGACGCAATGTATGTGATTGCTGCCGTAGAAATCGATTACAATGTCGCCGTTTTAGTCTAGTAACCAACATTGTTGCAATAACACGGATGCGTACTGGGTGTGAGAGCAGCCGCAAGTTCTTGGAAACCCAGGTCATTAGCAGTAGCCTGGATGGATGGACGGTCACCTGACGCCCAGCCCGGTGGGGTGGATGGAGCTCTGCTTTAATCACCCTGTCGTCTGCTGTTCTCTCTCTCTCTCTCCCTTACTACTCCCACGTTCCCCCTCTCCCCATGCTGTTTGTGTATAGGAATGAGCCTTGTGCGGCGGCGGCGGCAGCCTGCTATATACGCCAGTGAACAAGTTTGTATCGGGCGGCATAGAACAGGTGCGTGCTATACAGATAAACTAACATTTTCCCATGGTTCTTCCATCAAAGTTTGGGGTGCGTATTATACAAATGTGCGTATTATATTCGAATTTTTACGGTACCTACGAAACACTACAGCACAGATGCTAGCTATCGACAAGATGAAAATCACGCCGACAGACCTGCGTACATTTTGGCAAATGATGCTGTAACTGAGCAACATGGAGTTTCATCAACCTCTTTACTCTTTACCTCTTTACTTGAACTTTTCCCCTTCTCTGCACCTTTCTCTGAAACACAAACATCATCATCAGCCTTTCTTCTCTTTTACGTCTAATCAGAAACACGGATGTTTTTTAAGCCGTAAATGTAATAATTAACAAACAGTTTATTCCAATTAAAGTACATAATGAAAACCAGTTAGGGACTGTTGTTTTATTAAATTTCATTCACTTTACTAAAGTTATTTACAAGTCTCTACGGCAAAAATTTAAAACTTTGACAGTAGATGCAGTAGATGCATGACTTTTTTAATTTTAGGCAAATGTATAAATTTCCGTACTTACTTATTACTTGAAGAGTCTTGCATCAAACAAACATTGCAGGTATTCAGTACACAACTTCTGTAAGCATTTTCTGTGGAAAATTTTTCACTGGTTTACAAGGTAAGCCAAACAGCATGATTTTTTTACAATTAAAATTACATTTTACGACATCATTATGAGGCAACATTTTAGTGCACTTCTACAATGAAACAATCAGTCAGCAGATAAATAGTACAGTATCTCAACGATCACATGTTACAACACTACTATGAACATATTCTACACACTGGTATTTGTTGACTCTGGAGCTTTTTGATTCTTCTCCGGGGCATTGCTAAAGACCAAGATTGACGTTGGCATAATGGGCAGAACAGCACGTTTATGCAATATTTCCAACAGTTTCTCTGTTCTGCAACACACATGCAGTACTATGCAAATTCAACAATCGACAGACAATTTAACATATCGAACTGATCCAACGTCACGGATATAATAAGCAAGAAATGATATGAAATGACTGAAAAGACTAAATCAAGTTTTTGTCATAAATCAGACATGTTACATTACAGTATGATGCAAAGCAATGTTACAACAGAACTACAAATTCTACTAGGAAAATTTACAATGAAGCAGTCTGCAAAACTGTAGATGCTGAAACTGCTTTTAGACCAACATCACAACACATACTATTACTTGCATTTAACAGCAATAATAGATAAGAAAATAAAGTTACATTTGCAGACTTACTTGGCTTCATCACTTGTTATCTCATTCTCTTTCAGTCCTACATACAGACGTTCTCACACTGTATTGAACTCAACAGACTGTGGTAATTATCAGTGCAATGAGAGGTAAAGGTAGGGTTTTAAAAATTCTGCACCAAAGAAATAAAAATTCTGCACGTGTAACTTGTAAATTCTGTGCACCATTTTCATAAATTCTGTGCAAATTCTGCATACTTTTTCAAGCTTATTTTTCCGCTTCAAAATTATCAATGGCATTGCTGTACGACTCTGTTTGCCCTTACCTTAAAATTTAAAAAGTTATTGTAAACTTGTGAACATGCTGACAAATTCAAGTAAGTTCTAGCATCTTGCGTAATTGGGAACGTTAACTCAAGTTTGCCAACTTCTGCTACCATGGCACCAACTAACAAGCAAAGTTACCGAATGCTCATATAATATGAAAATTTGTTACAATTTGAAATTGTGACCTCCTGTAACTGCAACATTAATGCAGAGAACAGCAAAATGTTATCTGCACAAAATGGCCAATTTGGCGCACATTGACCAATTCTGCGCAAAATTCTACGTGTGCAGAATCACAGATTTCTGACATCCCTAGTTCATAAAGATTGTCCCGTACTTGTAGGCAAAGCACAGGACACAGAGTTGATCCCCGCCTCTAGGCAGTCAGCCTGCAGGTGCGATATTGTTAATAAACTCAGCAGCAGTCTGCCATTACTTTCCACTAGGCCCATGGTTACCTTCCCAGCTGTACACACAGGTTGTATTAGTCATAAACCCAGCAGTAGGCTGCCATTACTTTCCACCAGGCCCGTGATTACTTTCTCAGCCATAGGGCATCGCCACCTTTTGGCCAGTACCAAATGCTGCTTGGTGACAGCGGCACATAGGTGTGAGTAACTTGCTAGGAGTGGATTCTCGATGTCCTGATCACAAGTCCGATGCTTCACTGACTGTGCCACCATGCAGTGCAATGTACAACCTCACCAGCTCTGGCAACCACACATCTCCTTCAAAGAATTTAAACAATCGCCAAAAATGTTTATGTTTGGTTAGCTGGGCCACCGTGCCCTGTGTCTAAACGTTAAGAGTGCCGACTAAAAATCTTCTTACTTACTTACTTACAGTGCCATATTCTACAGTGATTCTACCTGTCTGTCTGTCTGTCTGTCTGTCACACTCATGTGCTGTGTCAAACTGGCGAAATGTGTCATAGCGTCAGTAACAAAGCATAACTAATAATAATTTGACGAAACTACTCCATGACCACTGTAGACTGAAACGGGTTTACTGTGCATGAAGGCAGGGCACAGTACGAGGTATGGCATATCATCTTGGACAGCATTAATAAAGCTGTAAGTAAGTAAGTGTTTATTACACATGACAGCTGCACAGTTACTCTTGTCTAAACATATCATTAATACCATCGGTGTTGCCAGTGTAAAACCACTTGGGCTGGTGGCTGTGGTAGTTGTCGCACTGATGTAGCACAGCCGGTCGCACACCAACACCACCGTAGATGTTGTCATCTGCCGCGGTAAAAATAAACATCATCGACGTCACTTCATCGCTGATGTACTGGCACGCAACAGGATAAGCACAGAGTTAAGAGTTAAATCCACGCATACAAAATGCACTGTTTAGTTTCGTAAAAATTATTGCAGCAGAACAATGAAGCACGTGTTTGACCACCTATGGACTCACTCCAAAACTAAACTATCCATACATCAATGTGCAAAGTTTGTTTTTAAAGTTATATGTTGCTGCAGTTTATTCCCCAGAGGTCTAGTAACTCAACCGTGTTAACAGAGTAACATATCTGCACAAAAGAATACTAGAATTGAAATTGATGCAATTTAAGCCAGGTCCTCCAACAGCAAAAGTTGACGTTAAAGTCTACGTTTTTCCCACAACCGAGTCAACAGCATCAAAGCAGTGAAAGGACATTTTGCTCCAAGCCATTTAATACAGTAGATATTCAGTAATTACTTACAGACTTGCCTAGTTATTATCAGGCATGCGTGATACACAGCTGTTACCTGGCTTGTCATGCGGCAATCTGAATGCTTTAGGTTTGTCAGAACGTGCACGGTTTGAACACTTCTCCTTGTTGTCCCAGAATCGGACAACCAGCACGTGACTGACCATATCTTTCAACAGTGACTCTGTAACTGTTACTGTGTGACTGGAACAACACAAACAGCAAATGCTGTTGTAAAACACCTAACAACATTGTCATACAGACTTGGGCTCTGCTGAATTAAGAACAAATTAAATTAAAAATAGGAATAACTGACGAGTGCTGAGGCAATATACCAACAATTGTTTTAAAATAAGATGTCAGTGCACGATTTTTATTTATATCACTGTAAAACTATGTTCAACCCCATGAAACATATTCTTCAGGTTAGTTAACTATTAATAACAACTATTTCTTCAAGCACAACCTCATATTTTTACCTTTGACGTTTCGATCTCTACCAGAGATCTTCGTCAGGTAGAGATCGAAACGTCAAAGGTCAAAATATGAGGTCGTGCTTGAAGAAATAGTTGTTATTATGTTCAACCCCAAATTACACTGGCTTTCATGGCTGGATTAAGGTCATTCGGCACCAAACACTTAACACCGTATAACTGCCCTCACCTCAAAAAGAAAACCACATTCAAATTATTTTTTTAAAAATTACTAATCAAAATATTTTTGGTCAGATAGTGAATAGTGAATAGTTTATTAAGAATATTGCAGCTTTACAGCTGGACTGAAAATAAAATCAATACAATTATGACAAGAAACACAAGAAAAACAAATTGAACAAGCATGCCTTCTCATCTAAGGCCCGACCATACGCAGCACCATCTCGCCAGTACTGATGAAAATTGCCGATGGAAGTTGATCAATACATGAACGGGCACTTGCGACCTTTGCTGCTGTGACCTTGAGCTGATAACCTTCATTATACGAACCTGACGGTGGAAATATACAGGATGTGCAAATATGAATTTAGTATGAATTTAGTACGTCAAGGTTTTTGACAGTTATCGTCTGACAGAGATGCATACATACAGGCAGATGCCCTAGAAATTATATACCGCACCATTTCGCCGGTGATCAAAAATGTAAAAAATAGAGAAAACACACAAAAGCATACAACAAAATACAAGAACAATGCCCAGCTTACTCTTCTGGCCAAGCAGAATACAAATAAAACATTCAATTCAACTTTAACGAAGACTGATCAAAGCAGTACATAGGCCTTCATGCACAGAAAAACCTTTAAAGACAATGTAGCCAACACTGCACTACTGTTAACTGTAACGAGCAGACCAGTAGACCACCAACAACAGTCGTAACCTACCAGTTTGACCACGACACCCAAGTCACATCTTCACAGCTCCACGCCTGCACAATCTTCGGCTCCAACTGATCGGTAAATATTTTGGCAGCGAGTCGGCCGTAGAGGACTATGTCGGTCTGGATGGGTTGTGCGTCACCGGGGAATGGTATGTATTCACAGTGCAGGAACCGCTGAGTGTGTGGTGCTTCAACGACCTTCGAAGCACTCGGTGAGGCAGACTCAGCTTCGTCTTTATCGCCAGGGCCTCAATAAATACATTGTCACAGAGCAAGACATAACGATAAAGTACAGCCTTCTGTCTTTAATATCTAACTGTAAGTAAGTCGCAACATTTCTAATGGCATCAAAATTATCGAAACATCAAATACAAGATACAAGACATTTATTGAAATGCAACCTTTTAAGGTTGAAATGACAGCAGACAATTATGCAACGTTACTGTATGCATTAACAAAACATCAAACAACACAAATTACATTACTCTCATTGTAACTTAAAATTTAAAAAAAAACACATAATAATATTAATAATACTATCAATAATAGGCCTAATCTAAAACAATCTATAAACTTCTATGTGGGATGAAATCTAGTCACTAACGGGAACTTTTTGTTAGTGCAAGTTAGTATGGATATGTGATTGTGGGCCATAAAACTACTGACTATTAGACACTTTAACAGGTAGCAACAAATAATGCATGAAATGTTGTGCATCTTTTGTTTCTTGGAAGATTTTCTGTGTTATCACATCATGCCAGGAGTCTAAACATTCAAGGCCAGATTTATTTAATGTGTGACTGTGTGAAAGGGCTGTATACAGTAACTTTAGCAATGCTTTTCAGTATGATCAATATCATAAGACAATTTTTGGTGAGACCAGGCCGCCGAACTGGACAAGCATATTCAAGAACGGAATGAATGTCTAAACAATAAACACATAAAATGGCATCAGACAGTATTTTCATCACCCAAAATAGGCGTTTAGCCACCATCTGAACATGTTCAGAGACAGACTGTCATGTAGGGTAGACGGCAAACTCTCACATACTGTGGCGTGACAAAATGTAAAAATATCTGGTGCAACTGATGTCTGCATCACAGTATTATTCTGTTAGTGCTCTCATTGCCAGGTCTCCTAGCTATGTGACTGCGTTATCATCGGCAGAATATATCTGTAGAAGCCCGTCGTCGTCGGCAAGTTTGGTCAGTGGGTACAACTCCACAATGCGTTTCATCATCTGTGCTTCCACTGCCACCTCTCAGCCAGATAACTGCACTGTCATACACAGAATGTAGAAGGTCATCTCAGCAAGTCTGGTCAACTGGCATCATTCAACACTGTCGTTGATGGTGGTCATGTCAAAGTCTGATACGGAGCTTACCATGTGGCACTTCACTGCTGACAGTTCTTCAACACTAAGCTGTGAAGGATTCGATCAGCATAGCTTGGTGGCTTATGTGGATGTACCGGTAACCAACATCCAGAGATTTGGTCAGTGGCCAGCATCATTAGTTTCCCTAGTATGGTAGGCGGGGAAGGCGATAAGAACACTCCTGCACAGGTCCCTGCATACTTGCCAATAGTAACTTAATTCATGAATATCAAATCACAAACCTCAACGAGAACATACTTTGCCAGCTTTGCTAAATAAATCAAATAATCTAACGATAATAACAGCTTAACAGCAGATCTGTTACAACAGAGAAGAATTTCATAAAATTTTCAACTCTTTCTTAAATGGATTGAAACATCTTCTGTAGTTTGTATTGCTATGTAATAACATGGCACAAATATATACCGGTAGTACAAATGACAGAAGGCAGACAAAGAACACCACTAATTAACAAAACCTATGATACCAGGTACAAGAAAAACTGCAGTCTCACCGGGAGGAAAAGCAACAGAGATAGTTACAGTGAATGTAACTTGGTGAGTTCCACGTTCATCTGAGGGTACCACTCGATGGCTGGGCCTTGGGTTTCCTGACGGCTCAGCAATGTTTCCATTAGCTGTAAACGATGCATTTGATAAGTATGAAGCTACATCAGATCCGGCATCAACTACACTTGGCTTGATCACCAGCTGTGATCCAGGCTGATCTCCAAATGCTGCAGAAAGGCCAGCTGATTTAACAGGCAACTGTTCACTAAGCTCCATTTTTCAAAGTGGCTGTTACTTCATGCTTTCATGCTGTAAGTCGGTGACATCCAGCTAAACCAACTCTATCTAATAATAAACAAGCAACAAGAATATCAGTTTGTTACAGTCAGTGCATTCCAATCATTCAAACGAATTCATCTGCCAAACTGTCATTAAATTCAGTACTGATCATCACAGTACTCAGCCTGTCCTCAGTGGCTTAGTGCATTAAACCACTGTTAATAAGCCACAGTGCCTGCTAGGCTGATGGGCTGATGGCTCTCGCCAGCCTGGGTTCAAATCCAGGTTTGGAAGGGGATTTTTTGGCTCAATTCAAAGGCTAGCGGGCATGCTATGAGATTAAATTCTCAGACAGGCACAGAAAGTTTACCTGTGTCCTCATTAAACTGTGACAGGAATAAGAGCACCCGAGTCCGTAATGAGTACGGGTGGTCAGACAACAGATAGTGTTAGGCCATATGCACCGCACTAGTCACTTTAGCACCAGAACCTGCTATGACCTCGCCAGGAAGGCTGGCAGGCCATGGGCCGCTCAGTGCTGTCAGGCGTAGGTCACAGAGGCACGTGCTAGAAGAAACTGGCTGCCAGGCTGTGTACTGTAATCATACAGCCCCAGGCTCTCCCGGAAGACTTACAACAAGTTACATGTGCTTATTATTACCCGGTACTATTATTATTGGTCAGTTGAATGTGTGCATGCAAGATTTCTTTAAGTTTAATAAAGCATCCCAGACTAGAGGCCATATTTACAAATTGTGTAAACAACATAGCTACAGTAGCGATCGAACTTAATACTTTGGTGTTCATGTTATAAATGTGGGGAATACTCTTCCAGCAGATCGGGTTAATTTTCCTATTTTGCTGCATTTAAACAGACTGTACAACAGATTGATTTATTGACGTTTTATTATATTATTAGACTTATATTTATTTCTGGCTTATTATCAGTGTCACTTGTGGTCTTATAGTCCAGTTCACACATGTGTATGCAATTGTCTCTACACATTCACGTTTCCATGTGTGAGAATATATGATGATGTCGATGATATTATATTGTATTAGACAACAAGATATAATTTCCATTGGAAAAATAACACCGAATCCTAAATAATCAACACTACACCCCCCCTGCAGCTATATTAAGGGGGCTCTGCTATATGTGTAATGTGGTCAGGGTCAGGTTAAGGATAGTTAGGGACAGGGTTAAAGTTATGTATATGGTTCGGTTTGATTCTGCAGCAGTACTCCGTAATTTCTCGCATTCTCTCCCCCCCCCCGT
>Ga0209562_1000710_pt1 | contig 11741 bp, 7 predicted proteins | sample WorMetvacBELIZE2_FD_187399 | JGI IMG/M metagenome (GOLD analysis project Ga0209562, IMG submission 187399) | Marine gutless worms symbiont microbial communities from Max Planck institute for Marine Microbiology, Germany - Olavius vacuus BELIZE.2... | ecosystem: Host-associated > Annelida >...
TATGACACACGGACAAATTTCTTGTACCAAGATTCTCGTACGAGTTTCTTGTACAAGAAACTTGGACCGTCTGCCATCAGCCTTATTAGGCAATCCTTGAAAAGCGGGTGCCAGATTCACAACGGTATAGAAATAAAAACACATAGGAGAAAAAATAATACAGATTATATATGACTTAGTCATCGCACATTACACTTCAGTAACTGAGAGAGGTCGACTTGTGTGATAGATTTCTTGAACCTGGGCAATGAGGAGAAATCAACTTTGTCAGGCAGTGAATTCCATACATTCACAATTCTTTCAGTATAGAAACTGCGTCGTTTTGGGTTATCACACTGCTTTATACAGCTTGTATGGATGCCCTCTCATAGCTGATGATGTAATTGTGAAATATTTGTTACAGAAAAGAGTGTCCGATGAAATAGTGTAAACAAGATAAGCAAACAACACAAAACTGTCGATTAATCTTTAAAACAATTTTAATCGTTAAAAGTTTCTTAACGATTAATCGTTTAATTAATCGTTAAAATCCGCAGCCCTAGTAAAAACATAGAATACGACTATATTCCTGCACTGGCTCCAATATATGATGTCTTGTGCCAGCGCTTTCTAAATTTTTTTGCAACTTGTCACTCTAGTGATTCTGAGCTTATTCGTTTTGTTGTTAAGCATGCCGTGTATTATGTGTGAGCACAGTCGCCTATCGGTCATAATTATGCACTGTGTTATAAGAGATACAGGTTTAAGGTTGAAGATGAACTCAAGTCTGGTCTTAATTGGTGCTGTAATAATGAGGCTTTAATACAAATGTCTGCTACTGATTATCGCCATGTTAGCTTTGCACTGGAACTTATTATGATAAGAACTGGTATTTTGTACACTCCTGACTGTGAGTGGAGTCGAGTGCAGATTGATTGTATGTTGACTGCTATTGGCACACGTTAGCATTCATATTCATAATCGTTTTTATTTTTGTTCTTTTTTTATCATTTACTTTGTGTACTTTGTGTATGATTTACATTTAAAATAAATAAATAAATAGAGAACTTTCTACATGTGACCAAAGCAAATGACTTTCCTGATGTGGAATTTTCGTGTATTTACATACAGAAGTCAAAGTTTTGTAACTCATTATACACTTTGTACTTACAATGGTTGATAATAAATGTTATGTTTTTGCATTGGTTTCTCTGTAAAGAAGCCAAAGTGCTATAGCTTGTGTACTGTTTGTACATTCAGTTGTTGTACATTTTCAGTGCACTTGTAGGATTGTTTGGTTTAATGTTTCAGCTGTGTGTACAATAAACCTGGATGACGTAAGATCAGTGGCTCCAGGATGCTGTAACGAGATGATTGGAGCGGTTCAAAAACTTGGCATCAAGGTGAGGACAGCTATTTTTACGTTGACACCTAAGATATAGATGTTGTTCTTTGTAACAGTCCTGGTACCAAGACAAGATGACCAGTGGACCACAAAGGGTTCTGTAAACATCCTTGTGTTCAAATGCAATGCAGAAAAAGCCAAAATTAGATTTCGCAAAATACAGCTTCTTGAATGCCATGCACATTATGAGTAAGTGAAGTGAAGTTCTTTTCTAAACCATATGGGCCCAATAGGGCGGCACTTACTTACACTTAGACTTGGATCCTCCCACTCGTGGGCGACAAGACTTTTCCAACGACTCTGTTCACTAGCCACTCTGCGAACACCACTCCTGCTTACTCTCGTCTCCTACAAATCTTCCTGGAATGCTTGTCTTTCTTGTCCTCATCTTCTCTTGCCTCAATCAGATATCTGTTATATAGCCACGCTTTGACATAGCATATGGCCTGCTAATGCCATCTTCTTATTTGACAATATTTGATATGTCAGCTATTCCAGCCCTTCTCATCAGCTTGTAGCACTGATCTCCATTTGTTGGTAACAAAAAGCCTGTGCTACAGTTAGTGAAAGTTGATTTAATGTGTTCTTAATGATATGATCAGTTGAAAGAGTACAAAATTACAGAGAGTCGAATTTTGCCTTGCTCCATAGGAATGGCCTGTTGCCTATAATACTGTAGTATGACTGTGCTACATATGATGACAAATATGCGTATTCACTGTAGTGAAGGTAGGACCTGCAACAGTCATGCCATTGGAAACTACGTTTGTTCTTGTGTTAACTGTACAGATGATAAGTTTATGGCATTGATTCCAACTAGCAGAGCTGTTAGTGACATTTTGTTGTGGACTGCAGCTTGGTCTGTGTTTGACGGTACTCACTGGCCAAGGATGCAACAGCGAAGTGCTTGTTCTAGTTGCCGAGTCGCCAGAATCACGTCAGCATTGGTTGAAACTACTGCAGGACATGAGCGGAACTGTTGTCAGTGACATCGGCAAAGAGTATGCTGCAGTGGCTACTTGGCTAGTTGCATTGTTAAGTTGTTCAGCTGTACATTGAGTTTGTGAGTTGACAATCATTTAAACCATTTCATGACACTATTGTACTGTACCTGACCATACTCCATGGGAAGACGACAGCGCTTCACCTCTCCTACTTTCACACCCTTTACTTTTCCTTACCCTGTATAGACCCTGAGACCATTATCTCTAAAATGAAGCCATTCAGAGCCATCATCACTGTTGTCCATTTACAGAAACCATGTGTTTGGTCTCCAATGACTTTTAGATGATCAGTTTATTTTTTATTTAATAGCAACATAAAGGCCAGGAGGTCACTTACAATGTGCATACCTGATACAGCTAATAAAATCAGCAAATTACGCGTAAACATGACATATACAATATACAAACAATAATGCGATACTGTTCTTAGAACTGTATGAAATTAGATTTTCAGTGATTTTAGAGGTTGTATGAGATGATAGTCGTTCTGCTGTTAAAATTTTTGGAAAGTTTAGGAACGTTGTAGTATTCACTTGTATTGCCAGAGGTAGCAACGTACATATGTACAGCACAGATTTTATGATGCGAACCAACTTTAAATTTGTATAGGGCTGCGTACTGATTTAAAAAATTTTGGTAGATTAATTGAAACGGTTTAATGGCTAATTACTCAATTAATTTTTGATTAATTCAAAACAATACTGGCACTGTAGTTACATAACATCACTTGCCAGGTTATCAAAGCCCTTTAATACATTAGACGAAGTAGAATGCGGCTCATCATGCTCATAGTTGTCTTAATTTTTATTAGCCGCTAATAAAGCTTGATTATGCCTGCTATATATTTGTGTCGTTCTTCTCTACAAGTTACTGGGAAAAGCATTATCGATGTGAATCCACTTTGATTGTATTATGTCAGTGTTTTGTACTTTGTAGTTTTAATTTTTTTATGCAGATTTTTTAATTGATTGAACAGATTTTAATCAGTTAACTTTTTAATGATTAATTGATTTTTTAATTGCTAAAATCTGTTAACAAGCTTTATAGTGACTATAAATGAACAGATTGTATATGGATATATAAGGTAATTTTGTCTTTGTTGCTTTTACTTATATTCACAAGTGTGAACTGCTGCATGAAGGTATATTAGCTTGGCTCTTGTTAAAACCTGACAAAAAGTGTTGTGTTTTTTTCTGATATTAAAATGTGGTAATGTTAGATGGCTGAAGAAGCTGGTAAGTGCCGAGCGGCTGACAAAGGCCAGCACTGGACTTGGAGAAGACTGCAGTGTTGAGAGTTTCATCATTGATGAAGCATATTTGGCTCTGCAGAAGGCACGCCATAATGCTGATCGAAATTACATTGCAGAAGTTTTCAAGGTACTTTTGGCATAGAGATACATTTTAGATTATTGCCGCATTCCGAAATTTAATTATCACAATATCTCATTTGTGAAGCTGATCCCTGCTGCAACTTTAGTTCTGTTTGTATGTATTTTCTATTGCCTGTGCATGCCATCTGTTTGCGTGTCTGTCTCTTGGTGCGAAAACTGACAAATTGGTCAGAAATTCATGAAACTTGGTAAGAATATGTGTCGTGGTAAACCATACACATGATCAGATTTCAGTGACATGTTACCTGGACCGTTGACATTAAGCTATTTTAATATTTTTGGATAACGAAATTGCCTGTTACTCTTGGAAACTGCTGGTCAGACTTTGGTGCGATTTCACATGGTAATAAATCTTTTTTGGTCATATTTGACCTTGGCCTTTGACCACTGACCTTGACAGCAGCATGCAGGATATGTGCTGCTCTAGAACACATCATCATCATCATCGAGGGCAGGCCCCATGTTGGAACATAGCCGCTTCTACAGTTCGTTGCCATTGTTCGCGATCCTGAGCTCGTTTCCATGCCATGTACAAGCCGATGCTGAGTGCACTCAGATCTTTCTCAATGGTTTGCATTCATAACTGTCTGGGTCAGCTGGGAGGACGCCTCCAGTGACTCGGTAACCCTGTACTCTCGAGTGATACATCTGTGTGTCTGACCTGGCAACATGTCCGAAGAGCCGTAGACGTCAGTCGCACAGAACTATAGAGCTGTGTCTGGTTAGTTCACCTTAGCACTTCGGTGTTAGTGACGCGTTGGAAGTGTGAGATGCGTCGAAGCCTTCTCAAACACCACTGCTGACATGCATCGAACTTCTTTTAAGCACAGAGGTAAGTGACAGTGTCTCGGCTCCATAAAACAGGACTGGAAGAACATACACATTCAGGAGGCGTATCTTCATCTCCATTCGGATGCTCGAACGCCAGATGTTGTTCCATAGGGCTTGAAAGCAGTCTTGGGTCATTGCAATATGCCATCTGACATTTTGCTCACTACTGCCATCATTGGCTATTTAGGTCACAGTTGTATTATTTGTTGTGATCTGTGATCAGACGCTGTCAGAGACAAATAAAAGTGTTGAAGATCAGTCGTCATCTGGTCAGAAGCTGAATTTTGACGAGTTTGCTGCATTGTTTTTGGAGATGGCTGTTACAGTTGACGTGCGTCACATCTTCAGCAGGTAGCATACGTTACCGTAAGGGAACGAAAATCCCAAAAATTAAGTACTAGTAATAGTCTTTGTAAAAGGCTCCGATGAGGAAATTGGTTCATTCAAGTCATCCTTTTTAGTATAAAAATCCTGTACACTGAGCAGTTAGCAAGTAACATGAACGATAAAAAATGTGTACAGTAATGAGCACATTACAAATGAGGCAGTGTTAGAAGCGGTAGATCAGCAACAGGCCCTCTCATATGGTACAAGTGAATAATGGTTAATGAAATACTTTGATTACATCACTCGTTTCTTTTCTCAAAAAGATATTATGTTAAAACTCGTGCATGGCCGACAATGCTTTGACTTACTGACTTACTGGACTTGTGTAGAGCATAAGTCACAGACTATTTGTCCCCGACCCCAGCTCTGTCTTGTGTCTTTTGCTGCCACCTCCATTTACCTGCAGCTGTATCTGTAAGTCCACCATCCTCAGTTCTTTTTCAACACTCTTTTCCTGGTCTTCGTGGGTCGCTGTCTTTCCTGCAGTTCCAACTGTAGGTGTTTGCATAGTGATGCTGTCATCACTTCTTCTCAGAGTGTGCCCAGTCCAGTGCCATTTTTTTCTTTGTAGTTGCTCCAACACTGGCTCTATGCCAGTTTTTTCCCAAATATCCAAACAATCTCTCAGGCCAGTGTCATACGATACCTTACAGGTAAGGTAAAGGTGAAGGTAAATTTATGTGGATTTGTACAGCGTTTACTTGTGAACACACCTCTAATGTGCTCAGGTAGCATATCAACATTTCATTTATGGAATACACCGATATTTGACAAATGAGAACAGTTTACATTCATAATTAACTCGATTGATTTTTATTATGGTTTTGCAGTCAGGAAAAACTTGCCAGTATGACACTTAAAGTAATCCTTTCATGTCTTGTCTGTCTTTATAATAAATTGATTTAAATTAATTACTGTAATTTTTTTCTTGATAAGTCAATGTGAAGTTTAGCTGTGTAAAGAGTATGTATTTTTTCTTGTATTTTGTTTTATAGGTTAAAGAAAGCAAATGATAAGATGGCATCGTTGACTGCAAAAATGTTCTTTAATTTCATATTATCACAACAGAAGGTTTGCCTGTTTTGTTGTTGTTATCATACAGTTGTTGTGATTTATGGTTTTTAATCATTTTCATTCACTTACTAACATACTAAATACTTTAGTTTCATATAACTGCAACAGCAGTTTAAGACTATGCATAATGCATATACACTGTATCCCAGAAAAAAAGATGGGGTCGAAATTCTTCCAATAACTCCATCTACCAATTTTGAAAGTTCTTTCACTGTTGGTAACAGCAATGAATTATCTATAAAATAAATATAATTTCATCGCCATTTCTTAAAACCTTGTTGCACTGCTGTGTAAAACATAAAAATGTTGCAGTTGCTCTACCAATTGTGCCAAACTTTTATGATAACTTTGTGAATTGTTAACCGATACGAAAAAAAACATTCTGCAAAATTGGAACATTGTTTCACTGTTTCAACGACTGCTCACTCAATTAGCATATTGTCAGAGCTCAAAGTGTCCTCCTTTGGCACGTACATGCTAAGATGTGCTGTCCATCAATTGCGCTGTCAACTGCACTCTGTTGAAGGGCATGCCGAATGTCCAACGTTCCTCAACGTCGGGAATTCATTACTGGTACATGCACTGCAGAATAGGGCCGCAAATAAGTAAGTTTGTTTCTTTGAGTGTTTAAAGAATTAAAAAATGGTGGAGTTGGCAGCTTTGTCATCAAGGAGTGGTAGAGCAATTGCAACATTGTTAAACTTTTATGTTTCACACGGTAGTAGAGTGAGATTTTTAAGAGGTGGCAAAAACTATTATATTTAATATGCAACTAATTCATTATTGTTTCCAGCAGTGAAAAAAAATTTTCACAATGGGTTAACAGTAAAGTTATAGCAAAAAGTTTGACACCACGATTTTTGAGACACAGTGTACGTGTACAGTTATTGTGTACTATTTTCATGTGAATTAATGAATTAAATAAATAAATATACAGAGTGAACCATAAAAAAACGTGTCATTTTATTTTTCACTATAACTTTGGCTAATCTTAACCGATTTTTACAGTTTTTATACCATTTTAATCATGATGAAATTCTACATACGACTGTTGTAAAATTTACCACATCACCTTAATTGTGTGTGCACCTTACTTCGTAAAAGAACACTTTTCAGTTAAAATGCTATTATTCTTTGTTCATTTACGTTGACAGTAAAATAGAACAGAAAAAGTCATCTCCACTTATCAAATTTACAGTGCTGCCATTTCGACATTATTATTTGACAGTAGCAATCATAAGTAATGTTCAAAATGTCCGCCTTCAGCGTCGACGCAAGCCAACAGACGACGCCTCCAATCGTCGATGGCGTGGTTTACAACAGACTGGTCCAGTTTGCACCACACGGAGATCAGACGCTCGCGCAGCTCGTCGACGTCTTTGACTATGCTGTGGTACACACGCTGCATGCCCTGTTTTGGACATTTTTTTCCGGTTTCAGCTGTGCAAAAATTATTGATATATGTTAAGGTTTGACAGAGTTGCAGTCAAATGTACACTGCTACGTTTTATGAACCGTGGCAAAAATGTAGGTTTTAATTTTTCCAGGTAAGGTGCGCACATGAATCCGGTGATGTGATAAATTTTATTATAGTTGCATGTAGAATTTATTCACGATTAAAATAACGTAAAAACTATAAACATTGGTTAAGTTTGGCCAAAGTTATAGTGAAAAATAAAATGTCACGTTTTTTTATGGTTCACTGTGTAGTTAGGTGCTATTTATTTGGCTGAGACTCATAAGTACAAAACAGGGATTTATCCGTTGCTGCATTTTGTGCATGGAACTGGCTGCTCACTGAATTGAAACTTGCATTATGATTGTCTTTTGTTACTGGTTCTAGAACTTCTTTAAAAAGACATTTGAAGACTTTTATTATCCTGTTTTGCCTGTTACGTGGATCACTTAATTAATGACTGGAAAGAGCTCTCGTTCTTATTTTAGGGATCGCATTATGAATGTCTTTTGTTACTGTTACTGTTGTTGTAGTTCATCGTAATCATTTGTATGCCTTGTCTGTCATTGTAATGGTGAAGTAAAGATTATGATTGTGAACTGGAGTTTATTCCATTGAGCTAATTTGCTGCACTAGGAAAGTTCCAGCATAGAAGATGTGCTGCAGTGGATTGTCGAGCATGAGCCCGTGTTGAGTTATGGGAACGTCAGTGTCGCAGGTAAGTTGTTTGTCACAACAGTAGTGTTCAGAAACAGTGATAAGATCACATTGAGTGATGTGAATTCTGCCTCTGTGCACTACGTTATGCTAAAGATAAGACAAGCTATGCTGCAATTGAAATCTGCATTTGAAAGATAGCCAGCTTAGTCCAATACACAGCATCAAAATAAAAGCCAGAAGAGCTCAGCTATTGCTGAGATGGCCGCAAAGTGTTGCACAATACGAATATTACTGTCACATGTGGGTGCCTCTCATTAACTCGCTTTTTCTCAGTTGTCTCATTTGAGAATATTGCCACAAATCATACATTACCGAAAACTGGATTTTTTGGCCTACATTTTTGTGGTCAACAATATGGATTTAACAACCATGGTGATGTAATTGGCCCCAAAGCTGCTGAGTTCAGTTAAATAACACAAAATAACAGCTATTGCACAATTCAAAGTAATCAGTTTTAGTACCAGTGGAAACACGTATGCAACTTACCTACTATCTTGATGTGCATGTACCTCCCATCTTGCACTGTTTCTGAGATATGGCAGAATGGTCCAATATTCGCTGTAGACAAGAGGCTTGTCTTTTAAGCACTTGTTTCAGGTGAACCCCCGAATTCAGGATTGTGAAATTTGGTTTGAAGAAACTACTAGATATATCCTGTATTGTATTGTTATACCTTGAACCATTTAGGCATGGCTTATGAGTGTGACAGACAGACAGATGGACATTCTTATAGCATAGGCCATGCTTCACTATGTTCTGCCGCAAGAAATGAAAAACTAAAAACTGATGAGTATAAGTAAGTCTAAAAATAGTCGTAGAATATGCAAGATCAGTCGTATGATATGTATTAAGTTTAATATACTTGGTTTTAAGATATCAGGTTAAGTCTTCTGGTCTTGATTTAAGAAATGCTGCAGTTGGTTATGCTGGTCGTATCATTGTAATTATGTAAGTACTCACGGACGAATTTTAATGTACCTTTGATCATTTGCATAAGAGTTTTAAAAGATATTTAACAGTATTTATTTAATATATGACAATATTTTGTCTTGTAAATTGTTTGGCAGGTTTTTCAAATTACATAATAGCAGAAGAAAATTCCATTTTCAACCGTGACCATAAAGTCGTTTACCAGGACATGCGACAGCCGTTGTGTCACTACTTCATTGCAACGTCTCACAACACGTATGTCATCCGCTATCACCGAATTACACTGAATCACTGAACTGTTGCTGTTTTTTGTGCTGTTTATGAGTGTCTTAAGTTGTTACTGATGTTGTCTTCCTGCATATTAATGTTCAGTATTCGTATTCAAAGCAGTTGTTCTACTAATCTGTTTTGTAACGAACGAGCTGTGGTGTCCACAGAAAATTGCTAGTTAAACAAAAGTGGAGTGTAAGAGAGAATGTAACGACAAATTTCAGTTCCATATCTGTTATTGTATCTTCTCATTATAGTTGTTATGCTATGTGCAATGCCAGTAGTGCTTGATTTGTTCAGTTGTTGCTGATGGAGTAGTACAATACCCAACTCCCTTGTCCTATCTTCTCAGTTGCCATTTCCCTCTGTTTCCTGCCTTGTATCTCTCCCCTGTTGTGAAGTAGCTTAACTTTAATTCAACTAAGGGGCTCGGGGAGTGCTATGAAGAGTCCAGGCAGAGCCCTGCTGCCAGATGGTTTTGCACTATTTCTGGATTTTCACTATAAATTTATCAGCATTTAGGTCTAACAGGATCATTAAAATTGCCATCCTGGGTGAGTGGATCACAACCCAGGCAGCATCTTAAGGGATCTTTCAGACAGCGCTAGAAATTTTCTAGCTGTGGTTAAATCCCCATGGCAGACCATTAGTCAGTATCAGAGCCGATGCAGACCACCCCCGAACCCCCGACTGGGGGGCCCACGGGGAAAAGGGCCCTATCGCGTTGTAGTTCGGGGGCCTCATTTAGGCTTGCACCGGCACTGGTCAGTATGTACCAAACCATCCACTCCAGCATACCATCTATCTACCATAATGTCACATTTATGTATGAAAAATCAATGTAAAAACTTACCAGTTTTTAACACAGTGTAAGGGCGACATATAAGTCACGCCTTTAAAACGGAAAAAAATCATTGTGTTTGACCCCATGAAGTGCAAAAGTCCAAATGTGCCCTTACAAGACGAGCTGCCGTGTTGATCAATTTTGTAATAGGCCTACATGTGATACAGTATGTGCCAAACTTGAATTGCAAATATTGGCTGGTTAATGTTAGCAGCTCGTCTTGGAAAAGTCAGGCAAGAATCAGGGAATTTAATGTGGTCAGGAAAGTGGTCACCGTGTATACAGTCCACATTTACCCTTACCTTACCGTACCCCAGACATTCCCCTGGATACTTCATCTAGACATCCCACCTAAAATTCTTCCTGGACATTTTCCTCGTGAAAAATCCTCTGAAAAAATGTCAGCTGAGCACACCACCATGGGGCTGCTTGTTATCTCCAGCCGCTATACTGTCACAGTCTAGTTAGTGAAAGAATTAATCAAATGCTGCTAACATTAATGACTGGGGAGATTATGACATTAATTTCTGTACTACATCCCAAAGCCAAGCACTGCAGGAAAAGAGTTTTACACTGTAGTTTTATTGACATATGGCAGGTTTAAAACAGTGCAGTTGATAACTTGATATATGCTATAATTAAATGAGCAAATAAATAATTGTTGACAGTTATCTGACGAAAGACCAGCTAAAGAGCAAGTCAAGCATTGATGCTTACGTCAGTGCTCTGAAGCGTGGCTGCAAATGTGTTGAATGTAAGTAGATGTGTGTTGATTACGGTGAAATTATACAGATACATTGATGGGAATGTACTTTTGAAGAATAATGGCACGACTGATAGCATTCCAGGACCATTACAGTTTAGTTTCATTGTATGCTTGTGATAGCGTTAAGGAGTCAGTATAATGTAGCATTGTTATATTATGCAGAGCTGATGTATTATTAGAAGATGAAACTACGAGGGTTGTCCCATAAATAAGTTACAAAAAGGCATAATTCTGTTAATTTTCAAAATATGAAAAATCTGAAATATAGGTTTTGTACGTAATTTAATTCTAAAGTGAGTTTTATTACGATGACGTCACTGTGATGTCATTTGTCAACGATAAATATAACGACGCTACCGCTGAAAGCTTCCCATACGGTCTGACTTGCCAAGTGTTAAACGTCATTGCGAGTTATGAGTATCAGAAAAATGAATGCATTCAGCAATGAAACCTGTTTAATGTCAAACATCAACCTTTTATTTTTTAACTTATTGTCCAAATTTATTTGAACACTTACTGATACTCGCCGGTCAGACCGTATGAGAGACGCTGGATCAGTCGTTGAAACAACACATCGGCCAGGTCTTTTTTCATCAACAACACTTTTTCGTCCACAAGCAAACTTCTTACACCAAACATGTATTGCTGGTCTTGTAAAACACTTGTCACCGTATACTGGACG
>Ga0209562_1000711_pt1 | contig 11738 bp, 5 predicted proteins | sample WorMetvacBELIZE2_FD_187399 | JGI IMG/M metagenome (GOLD analysis project Ga0209562, IMG submission 187399) | Marine gutless worms symbiont microbial communities from Max Planck institute for Marine Microbiology, Germany - Olavius vacuus BELIZE.2... | ecosystem: Host-associated > Annelida >...
TCACTATGTCTTCTGTAACTTAGTTTATTTCTAACGTGTGCATCTTGCAGCATCTTCATATTGCTGCATGTTGCAAAGTTACATATGAAAAGGCAAAGGTATTCCGATACTAAGAGCATTTGGGCGCGAGCTGAACCTATGGTCTGTAGGCAGTTAACTTGCAAGTAACATAGTCATGAACCCACTGGTAGACTGCCATTACCTTCTGCCAGGTATGCAGTTACCATTCCAGAGCATTGTTGTCCTTTGGTTAGTATCGTCGCCATTTAGTATTGCTTAGCCAGATAGCCGACACTCATTTTAGCATCCCGTGAAGGATAGAAAGCTGTATAGACTTAGGCACTGTGTAGTGTGTGGCCAAGGTTGTATATCACAGTGGTTCATGTGACAGATGGACAAACTTCCCACGCTATGATTTAGTCCTACGATCTCAGGCTTGTTACCACTATGCCAGTGTGATGTGCTAAAAATCTACTAAGATGTACTTGAGCGTCAAAATAATTCCGTGTTTGTATGTTATGTGGGCCGTGCATGGAGTGATGCTGATGTGTAGGATTCATCGTCTGATGCGGATGAGAAATGCCGAGCAACACTCATGTTGTGTTACGGTTACGTAACGTTGTATGCCCCTCCAGAACTTGCTCTGTCGCGTCTTGAGGCAAACATCTTGAATGTAGTCGTTCCACAGTTGGCATCTGTCAAGGTCTGTTGCATAATATAGATGCAAATTTGTCGAATTTTTGCTCACTGATGTCTATATAATACAACTGGTTCCTCTTTTGTTCACTAGTTTTTTTTGTATTTTAAAATTATTTTAGCCTGTTTCTGTTTTTACTTTTTATTTACATTGCAATCGTGTTTGTTTGCTATATGTGTTTTGAAGCCATTGAGATAGAGTGTGATACAGCAATGCATAGTGCACAGTCACCAGCTTACATCTCCAGCATATGAGAGTAAAAACAGAAAAAGTAACAAAAAAAACCCTAAAAATGAGAAACACTGTAAAATGGTCTGAGAATCCACTAAGGCAGTCTGGCAGTCTGTTTACCACAGATCCACGTCGCTGTTGTGCTCAGTTGGTGAACATTCCTCTCCTTCAGAACTGAGTCTCGGGTGATTATTATTATTATTATTATTATTATTAGAAGCAAGTATTATTATAGTGCTGTACGTCAAAAAACACTTTGAGAGTATTTAACAGTTTAAAAATGTGTCATTGTCACACAGTGAGGCCAGGTGATGCCAGTTGTCAAACATTCAACTTTCAGTGCAGTGTCACGGTCATTCTTCTGCTGGCTTCTCAAAACATGTTATCTCCCAGCAGTCCTTTCTAGACATTGTGTACCGACTACTTTTATGTTTTTCCTATGTTTTGACACTGTAGTGTTCAAGATAGTATTTCCTGTTCATTCCACTAACAAAAATCCTGTTAAACATGAGGAGAGCGAGTGCGCAACGGATACAGCATTGTCACTGTTTGTGATGTACTTGATGTGTATATTACAGAGTGCATTGTTATGTTCATTCGTGTGAAGGATCGAATTGTCAAGCAGAACCTGATAAGAGCAGTGGAGCTGATTGGGCAGGCAATGCATCCGAGTCATTTAAAAACCAACTTCTCCTTTTCACAGCGAAATGGCTTACTGCAGCATATGAAGGTTGGTATATTACTGACGTTACACATTGTTTGATAGAACTTTACGTTGTGATATGACACGGTGCGAATGCAGCATTCAACGTATGCTCAGAAACTGACTGGTAGTGACCTTAGTTCAGTGATTATTCACAGCAGTCAACGTTTTCCAAAGCATACAAAGTGTATGGTCATGGCAGTGTAATTTTGTCCACCATATGCTTTGAAAAATGTTGTGAAGATGTTTAGTTCTTATTACAGATATTGTCATCGAAAAAGTTGCTTTCCCAGCGTTTGTCTGTCTGGTTGTCCGTCAGCAATTTCATGTAAAAACCACTGATCGGATCTTCATGAAAATTTTACCAGAGATGTATCTTCGGACACGGAAATCCCCATTACATTTCGGAAGTCATTTGGATTCACATTAGAGGTCTTCGTTGTCTGAGTGCTCTCGTTGCTGTGTGTTGAGTTGTAATACCAAACAATTTTACCACAAAAAGACCAGAAAAATGACATTGTTCTTGTACACTTTCTAGGGGAGGTTCTTTCTTCGTCCTGTGTTTGGTGGACTGTTGCGGTTGCTGCGAGTTCTTTTCATTGATGTTTCTCTTGTGCCAGTCTTTATGCCTCCACGAAGTTTAATGCAGTCTAGTGAGTGATGTTGCCAGTCCACTTCTTGGGTGGTCTTATTCTTTCATTTTTGCCGTGTGGCATAAAACAGTCCTGGTGAGTTGGATATCAGGCACGTAGTGTATATGTCCAAACATTTGTAATGTATTGCTTTCGGTTATGTCCACAACCTATATTTTACATTTCAAGGTAGTGTACTGTATAAATTTGTCTAACAGTGTTTTCGTCTTTTTTGTTTGGCTTTGTTTTTCTCTTGTATGAGTCCGTGCATTCGATGTGTTGTTGGTGATGTGCAGAACTACTTGAAGTCTGAGAGTACAATGAGTGTCACTAATGAGTTGCGAGCACTGGCGCTGGACGCCTGTTCACGTCTTGTGTATCCTTTGAGCCAGTCACCTCGTACTGTTGGTGGCGCTAGTGTGATGAAAACACAAGTGACAAGTGGTATTCTGTCATATTGGTAACAGGGTAGTCGGGTAATACCAGTGTGGTGGGAGTGCATGCTGTATCATCATGTAGTTTGTTATGGCAGGTTTAATGTCACATTAATTGGACTTTTGCAGCTCCGCATCTTTATTAGGATACTTATCACAAACGCACAGACAGGGAATAACAGTATGTCTTTAAAACAAAAAGAATAAAGTACCGGTAAGCGAGTGTTCAGCAGTACGTTGCATTCAGAGGTAACAGATAACATATGCATCTGCTTGTGTCACTTAGAATGGTTTAGTGCCACCACAGTGCTTCGATTTCTGTTTTACACTACTGATCGCGCTTTATAAATCGACTAGCGGCGCATATGCTCGATCCGCTCACGCTTCCTCGTGCTTAGCGCCACTAGATTCCGCAGATGATGAGTACCATGTCACATAGCTTAGATAAAGAACATCTAAGCGATATGACCATGTTATGGTTGAAGCTGCAGAGCCGCAGAGTGCTGCACGCTGCTGGCTGGCCACTGGCCAGGATACCATAGTGGGCTATGAGCCCTAGGCTTACTGCTGCTGCTGCTGCTGCCTGCTGCTGGCCTGGCCTGGCCTGACCTGGGATTAAACGTAAACATTACACTATTTTTGCTATAACTTTAATTAGCAAAGTGCATTCGACATGGGACCTTGACTGTTTTCATGCTCATGACCTACCCTGTCCACGTGTAAAGTCTCACAACGATCCGATCAGCTATAGCGCAGTTCCCTATTGCTTTATATATATATAGATTAGCATTAGTAATAGACTTGTTATAGATAATTGTTATTTGATGCATTAATAATTTATAATTACATGTGCTTCCTTGATGCTGGTAATGATAGTAACCTGGACCCGAAGTTGTCAGAAGATGACCTGCAGGACCTGGTGAAGACGGCTTTGTCGAGTGTGTTGAGTTGTGTACCAGATGATGAGGAGCACAACCTGCTGTTGATGGAGAAGACATTGATGGCATTGAGTGATCTGCTCAAAGAGCTGCTCATCAAAGACATGACCGTGAAGACCTTCGACATTCTACTTCAGGTAAGAATAATTATAATATTATTTTTGTCTACACTTGTTTCTATAACAGTTGGTAGAGAGTGTAAAACGAGTGAATGTTAGCATAGCTATACACTTGGAAAATGAGCAGCAGCGGCTCCATAGTTGAGTTGATGGACTCTGGTCATGTGTTTGGTGTGACATTAAACCTTACTCAACTCAATTCAACTGAAGGTGACCTGTGTTCAGTTCTTGTGGAGAGACCTTGTGGGGTCGTTAGTGGCATCAGCAAGGTTATTGAGCCAAACTCGCTCTATTGCTCCAAAAAGGTCTCAAATTACAGTTGGGCTTGTTCTTTCTCTCGGGTTGGACAGTCGGCATCTTTTGATAGAAGACATCTTTTGACATTTTGCTGAGGAGCTGTTGCTGGGGTATGAACTGATTAAATTTTGATGTGAGAGTAAACGTCATGACAAGACCAAATGTGGTCAAAAATAACTTGTTCAAAAAAGTGCTGTTCAGATGAAGACATACTGGTCAACTGTTTGCCATCAAAGACCCTCTAGTATTTACTGTTTTGTATTTAAATTAGATCTGTCGTTAATCCTCCACAAAACTTTGATTGAATACATAGCACCCACCATATATCTCTCTATGAACATTCTGACATTTTTGCTCACCGTCTTTTGCAGATTCTGTGTTATTTGCATGTTGCAGTCTCTGGGCATGTACATAAAGTCGAAGCAGGAATATGAGAGGGAGCGCAGCCTGTATATCACGTCAATTCTTCTGACAGAATGCCTCAGCTGTGCTGTAGTGTTAGCGGTGAGTCTGTCAAGTGTGGAATTAATTTGTCTGGGTTTTTATTGTTTGTTATTGCTGGCATTGTTTGTCTGTCACTTGGTGTAAGTTACAGTGCTGTTGGATGATGTGTTAACCCTTTCATGGCCAAGCATGCAATAAATTAATTAATTACAGAAATTATTTTGTACTGAATCTGCTAACATGGTAACAGACTGCCAAAGGCAATTCAGATTTTTACTGGTTAGTTATCTAATTGATATTCATACAACAAAATTCCTAGAAAAATTCACGTCCAGTGAGAATCTCATTTGCTCTCTCTTTGCCAAACAGGCCTCAGATAATATACAAAAAATATTCTTAAAATACCGTAACAACATCAAGTCCAGCAAGCAATTAACCAATATTATTGTGTACACGTTTTTCTGTATGTAAATTCTAAGCCACTGGAACAGTTCTGTCTTTGTCTAAATCATGCCTGTTGCCATGTGTATGCGTAATGTCGCTGCTGGTGTTGTCTTGATCTCTCTTGCTGTGTATTTATTTTTGTTTTTTGTTTGTTTCTTGACTGCCTGTTTCTGGCAAAATATTAATACGCTCGCTTCGTAGGATCACGTCAATCCAAAAGTGCTTCGATGCATGTTTTTTACCATCGTTACTTACTTACACTTTATTGGGCCTTAAAGTGTTAAGTGAACATTTTTTTCATGCTTTTTGATGCTGTATTCTGCAGTATAGTTAAGGTTAAGGTGGTTGATTGTGTTTTTGTTGAATTGAATTGAAAATCTCTGATTTTGGAGAAAGAAGCTCATAAGTGAGAAGAATGCAGATAAAATTGTGAATTTCATAAATTATTCCGTGCATTGGTGGTTCTGTCACCATTGTTCTGGAACGTCGGGTTTTAAGAAGCTTGATTCTAGGATTCATCATGGATATTTACAGTATATGTTTCTCGGAGCTTATTTCCATTTTAGTAACATCTCGTTGTCGACGGTTTTAAGTTTAAATACAGGCAAGTTTAAATACAGGCAAGTTTAAATACAATACTCTACGTGATATTGAAGAAGAGATGTGTTTACTATGAAGTGTGTATATGTTGCTGTAGAGACAAGACGGTCATCTGGAGTCAACCAGTCAGCTGCTGGCTTGGGTCATTCCACGCTGCTGTGACGAGAAGAAACCGGTCCAGCTAGTCGCCTTCGACTGCTTTGAAGCAATCTACCTCATCCTGCTGCAGTTAGAAGGTCTTCCGCATTGACTGTTATGCATTGCAAGAAGTTTACAGCTGTCCTATCTTCTGCATTGACTGTTACACTGCGTGCATTGCAAGGATTAAACAGCAGTCGCATAGACTCTTAATTTATCCCTCATTGTAGTTTGAGAAGTATAAGCTGACGGAAGAGAGAGAAGAAGAAGAAGTAGTTTGAGAAGTATGATGTGTAAGTGAATTTATTAGTCTATATATGATGGATGCATACAGTTACGGTAAAACTACAGAAAGACAACAGTTTAGATAGCAAAAAATGATAAAACACAACAGTAACGTGAACTGAGCGGGAAATAAAACCTAGGTCTGTACACATGTATTGTCAAACAACATACAAACTGCGCAACTATAACGAGTTGGTTAAGCTCACATACGATGAGTTGGTGAGTGTGTATTTGGCCATGGAGGAATTCGTTTAGTACGTGTTAACGAGGTAGTATCAGTGAGAGAACCAAACGATGATGATGGTGGCGACCATAATGTCACTTAAGTATCTATATATATATAAAGGAATACAGAATACAGAACTGCACTATCTGCTCGACAGTCGCTGATTGGATCGTCGTTAGATTTTACAAGTGAACAGGGTAGGTCTTGAGCATGAAAATAGTCAAGATTCGATGTCAATTGCCCTTTGCTGATTACAGTTACAAGCGAAAACAGTGTAACATTTACGTTAATCCGAGGCCGTCAGCAGCAGCAGTAGGCCTACGCCTAATGGCCTATGGTATCCTGGCGATTGGCGAGCGGCGATGTGCAGCTGCAGCGAATCTACATTGTTGACGTCTAGTGGCACAAAGCGCGAGCAGAGCAAGCGCTTGCGCCGGTAGTCTTAAATATTGTCTAGCCACAAATGCAGTGGGAAGACAGCTGTAATGTAGCCATCTGTGCGCACTAGTTGTAACATGATGAAACAGGCGTATGCTGATTACCGTTATATGTCCGGAGATGGTGTTGTAGCTTGTCAGTTGCAGCTTGCTGAGTGTCTCCACATTTTACTTGCTTTACCACATATTTGTTCATGAACAGAAAACTACAGTTTACAGTGGCTTACCCATTCCATTCAAGTACTACTGCTGACACTGTGTGATGGTTAGAACTTCAGTATTTCGAACTGTCGGGCGCGGGTTCAACTCCCGGATGTTAGTTCATGTATCGACTCTGGGAAAGCTGTTCACACACATGTGACTCTGTCATCAAACAATGTAATTAGTACCAGACAGAAGGCAGTGAAGGTGACCATAGGTCTGGCATTACATTGACCATTCATCACAGACTTAATGGTATACCGAGGTCTGGGCTTGGTCAGTGTCAATGTCAATGTCATATACACTCTTAAACAAGAAGTTCTCAGAGGAATGCGTAGGCCTGTGTGAAGAGATGGGTCTTCTACCTATCTCTGAACTGTTCACGACTGACGGAGGTTGGTGGCCTAGAAAAAGAGATGAGCACTCGACGTGTGCCCAAGAGGAGTTTGGCACACTTTTACCTAGTTCTCTATGGTCACCACGTATTGGCCATCTAAATAGTTGCTATGAGTTATTTTTAAACCAATGATTAATAACTAGAAAAGCCACATGAAATTTTTGTTAATCTGGCATCGTTGTACTTCAGGTAAACCCGATGAATGCAAAGACGAGTTTGTGACTCTGCTGCCGAAGCTGAAGACACGTATCGCTGACACTCCGGGAAACATTGCCGAGATGTTGTCCAAAGAACTCGCACGGGTTTGGTTTCTGATTTTCTGTTTACATCTGTTTATGTCTGATCATTTCTGTTGATGCTGTATTAAATTTGAGACTGTGATTGCAGTAGTATTGAACCAGATACACAAAGCCGTAATGTTTGTGTTACTACAAGGTAGTTAAAAGGTTAACGTTGGTTAGTCCTCTGTGCAAAAATGAAATGTATAGATTCATTCTTATTTGCAATATGTTACAGAGTACAAACACATGGGAACAAAATTGAATCGACTGAATGTTCCAGCAGTTAGTACGAATTAATAAACTTAACTAGCAATGGTAGAAGGTCAGCATTCAGTTGTGGTGCAGTTCAGACATAAAAGACACAGTAATGATGAACAAGGAGTGAGACAAATGGAAAAGATTCGTAGCTAGCACCTACATTCCTTTGATTGCAGGGGAAAAGAAGGAAAGAATGAAGTCTGAGAAAGCGCACTGTACAGAGTGCATGTCAATCGTGGTCACGTGATGATGTTGACGTGTGAATGTGCTCGGTGCCACTGCGATTGTCTGAGAGTGACAAGTACGTTTCCAGACAACATACTGTAGCAGTGATGTGCTTTGTGTTCAGATGGTAGTGAAGAGGCTGAGATCGGAGCAGCTGGTGACGTTCTGGACGTGTTTGTTTGATGGTCTGCTGGAGTCAGATCTGTGCAGCTCTGGCGCCAGCTCCATCGTTCTCAATCACACATTGAAGTACCGTGGTTCTGAGTGCAGTTTACAGGTCTGAATGCTGAATGCTCTGTCACACCGATATGATGTCACTGCTGTCAGTGGTTTAACACTGTCATTTGGAAAGCACCATGCTCCACTCAGGCAAATGTCCAGAGTTTGCCTCACTTATGTTGGATATGGTCTGATATGATATATACTGGATTACCCAGTGTGCAAAGTGTGCTTGTGCACAGCAGGTTCGAACATAGAGGCAAAATTTGGGAGGCTCGCACCAATGGCAGTCATGAAAAGAATTGATGAACTAATGACTTTTAGCTCACTTGGATGAGCTAATAGTATAACCGGTCAAAAGCTGTCTCTTTGTATGCATATATGTGTGTCTGTGTGTTAACCAGGGTGGCACAAATCAACTGCTACACATAGAGACCTGTAATCCTGCATAATGAACTCTGGTCACAACCAAATACTATGCCAGTCTGACCTAGTTCACTGGGTGTATAGATCATCTTGCTCTGTCTTCAGATCTGTCCTACCAGCTAAGCATCACAATATATGGGCTGCTTGTTAAATTGTACTGTTCATAGTAAGAGTTCCCACTAAAACGGTACACAGCGCCATGATAGATTAATCTGGTTAGGATGATGAGTCAGCCGTTGTGTGTTGTAAACGTGTTAAACCTCAACATTGCATCTTGCATATTATCCTTATTAATGTTATTCGTATTGCTGTACATGTGTTCGTAAATAGTTATGTGTGTCAAGGAAAAAATGGCAGATCACAGAATTAGAACAATTGATGTTAGTAGCCTATAAGTACCTCTGTTGGCAGATGAGATAAGTACACTTTAAGAAACACAAGAGTGGGTGTGTTTGTGTCACAGGTGGAAGAAGTGTTGACGAGTCTGCTTACGAAGACGACCAAGTTGGCACGAGGTCAGATGGCGTTCAGTGCCGCCATTCACATCATCTGTTTACTTGCTTCTCATCATCTGCTCAAAGTCGTCGGCTTTCTGCTTGAACGGCCGCTGCCGTGGTCTGAGTAAGCATGAATGTACTTTGCACTTTAGTTCTGTTTTCTGGAGATAATTGATTAAGTAAGTAAGCAGGTAAGAATAGTTTTAAGGCACAAATAAGCCAACAGTGACGATGCATTGTGGTCAGTTACTTGCACACAGACATGTTTGTCATTATTGTCATTACATTTTGCATAATTTTGGAAATATTACTTACTGTTACGTTACAAGTTAATCGGGTTTCAGCTTACCTCGTTGTACATGGTCTCTGCTAAATCTCTTCTGGACATGTCAAGGTCCATGTCTTGCACATCTGCACAGATGGCACATTGCATCAGCTGTCTGTGGACGCGACCAACAGCAGGCTGTGAGTCAAATAGCTTTTGTATGTCGGCAGAATCTGAAGGCAAGTTGCAGTCACTCTATGATGCAGAAGACGCTGAACTGAACTTGCTTGAAATCACAACGACTACAGCACTCGTAAAATGAAATGAACTGAAACTGATCTGCACGTAGACACATGTGTATGTACTTGTGGTCATTGTAGCCTCGTCGTTGATGCGTGGCAGAAGATGGGTCAAGAGAAGAATCTTTCAGCATCCATCGTCGACCACCTGCTCGACACCCTGGCACGCTGTCAGCCATACGAGGAACTGACAAATGTTGACACAAAGACAAAGAAGCCGGCACGACGAGCTATGCTTATGCCTTTCACGGTACACCCTTCTTGTTCTTTACAGACCACCGAGTCTGCACTGACCTGTAACCTTATATCAATAAGTATAAACTGCTGTAGGTTTGATTTCTTCTTGACCGAATGTACAACAAGACAAGCGTTTATTTCAATGTGGCAGTCAAGAAGCTGGATTAGTAAAATACGACAAATATACATGTAAAAAATGAGCAATAGGCCTAGGATACAATAAAAACACACGATATAAAATACACAATAAGCAGTTCGCAATATGAAAAATAAAATGTACAATAAAATGTTCTGGAAGTAAAGGGTGTTTTAGTTATCCAGCTCTTACAGTCTTGCAGACGTTAAGCCTTACTCAATCAATCAATCACTTACAGTCTGAAATGGACATTTGGTTTCACCAAGTTTATCCATACTTTACAAGTGCATCCACCTAGCAGCTTCTGCTGCCTCTGACTCAGTTTGATTGTCAACATTGTACGATATATAAATGTTGGATGAAGGCACTGGAGCAAATTGACTTAAAGGTTGCCGTCCTCGTCTGTGAATGTTGGCATAGAGTATCACTACTGAGTATCATCGTCGTACTTTGCCAATGAACATAGCCAGTTGGTGAATTTCGAGGCCTGACATTGTGCACATTTTGGCTCAACTGCTGTCATCTGCTATACACAGCAGCTGTCATCTGTCAGCTATTGGTGACTGAGCACTTCTGGTTGCTACAGCTTGCGTCTGGAATGTGGCATGTCATGTCTACACCGTCACTGCCTGTCTTTTGTATTCGCCTCAAGATGTACCTATTTAGTCGCTGCTTTTCTGGAGTTCATTCCTCGTTTGTTATGCTTGAGGAGCGAAACCATCATTATACAACTCAATCTTGCCATTCTTCAGTGCCTTGATATTGTTACATTGACAATACATAATAAGGGCATCTGGCCTGTAAAACATCTCACTGCTTCAATGCCCGAAAATTTGATGTCATTTATAGGCCTTGCATGGAATATACTGTGATTAAATGGAGAACAAAAGTGGTGTTCCTGGTAGCAGTAATACGTTGTCTCGTGTTTGTGATAACTAATTTCTATAGATACTTTGGTGGTATCTTACAGTAGTGTATTAGACAAGCTATGGTGTTTGTGTGAGCATGTCATCAATCAATCAATCAATCAATTTATTTGTCCAAATGCAAAACAAACACTGGACCGGACACCAAGGGAGGATGCAACCTCCGCTATCAGGTGCCCATAAAAACAATGTTAGTAAGAGCAGCAAACGACAGCGCTTCGAATCAAGATGATATATTGCATTAGTTAGTCATTCTCGCAAGAACAGAACCCCAACATCAACTGTTTGCCAGTTTAATGTTACACATGTGAATTGATCTGTAGGTGATCGCAGCCATGGGTGAGATGTTTACTGTGAAGTCATCGTCAGACCGAGGTGGAGACAAGTCCTTTGAGGCTGTGGTCGTCAGCAGTTATCCACGACTTCTTGCAGTGATGTTGGCTCACGCAGCGTCGATGGTTGGCGTCAGGCCGCCAAAGCTGCCCAACAAGGTTGTGAGATACTGTAATGCGCTGAAGTTTTGTATCTAAGTTCCAGACAAGATGTTTTTAATGTTGTGTGCTTACTAGTTTGTGGGCTCAGACTCGCTTCTCTCCTCAATAGGTCAGGAGTTTCTGCAAGCATGGGAGTGAGTTTAACCAGTTTGACTTTGAAGACTGTAATCGACATATGTTCTCAAGGTGGGTGGTCCTGCTCTTGTTGATGGCCGTCGTAGTCAAACAAGTTCCCCGCAGACAGATTTACTG
>Ga0209562_1000713_pt1 | contig 11727 bp, 11 predicted proteins | sample WorMetvacBELIZE2_FD_187399 | JGI IMG/M metagenome (GOLD analysis project Ga0209562, IMG submission 187399) | Marine gutless worms symbiont microbial communities from Max Planck institute for Marine Microbiology, Germany - Olavius vacuus BELIZE.2... | ecosystem: Host-associated > Annelida >...
AACTGAACCCGCAAGAGCATATATGGGACGAGCTTCGAGAGAAATGGTTTCACAACAAGGCGTTTGAAAGCCTGGATAGCCTGGAAGATCAGCTTGAAGCAGGCCTGCGCAACCTGGAGAATTCACCTGAACGGGTTCGATCTATTACGGCTTGGGATTGGATAATTAAGTCTATATCTAATTAGAAATGGAATCAGCTGTTCATTTCGGCGTCCAACCTGGTGCCGTAGTCGAACCGTTCGCCAATGCGGTTACCCGGCGCAACCAGCACTACCCTGGCCGAGTGGTTATCCACCTCGTGCGGCTCCAGATAGGTGAAGGTGAGGATGATCAGCCGGTTGCCCGGCGCGACCAGATGCGCCGCCGCGCCATTAACCACTATCTCCCCTCCCCCTCGCGATCCTTTCAGCACATAGGTTTCAAAACGCGCGGCGTTGTCGACATCGAAGACGGAGACGACTTCGCCCGGACGGATTCCGCTTGCTTCGAGCAGCTCCTGGTTGATGGTCAGCGAGCCGATGTATTCCGGGTTGTGATCGGTCACCACGGCGTGGTGCAACTTGGCGTTTAGAAAACGTCTTTTCATCTCAGCTTGTTTCCATTGAATGCATAACCAGCCCCTCGGCCTGAAGATCGGCGTGGTATGAGGACCGCACCAGCGGGCCGCTGGCCACATGCCTGAAGCCGATTTCCTTGCCGTAGTCGGCAAAAGCAGTAAAGATTTCCGGCGGCACATAGCGCGCCACCGGCAGGTGATTTTTGCTTGGCTGCAGATACTGGCCGAGGGTGAGCATATCGACCTGGTGTTCGCGCAGATCGCGCATTACCTCGTGGATTTCCTCATCGGTTTCGCCCAGCCCCAGCATCAACCCCGATTTGGTTGGCGACTGCGGCTGCGCCTGTTTGAACCGAAGCAGCAGATTCAACGACCAGTGATAATCCGCCCCCGGCCGCGACTGCCGGTACAAGCGGGGAACGGTTTCCAGGTTGTGGTTAAAGACATCGGGCGGATCGCCGCCCAGATGTTCAAGCGCCGCTTCCAGGCGACCGCGAAAATCGGGTACAAGGACTTCCACCCTTATCCCCGGATTGGCGGCGCGTACCGCCCTGATGCAGGCGGCAAAGTGCGCCGCGCCGCCGTCGCGCAGATCGTCACGGTCGACCGAGGTGATTACCACATAGTTGAGACCCGCGGCAGCAATCGCGCTTGCCAGGTTGGCTGGCTCGTCCACATCCAACGGCAGGGGTCTGCCGTGTGCGACATCGCAGAAGGGGCAACGGCGAGTGCAGATATCGCCCATGATCATGAAGGTGGCTGTTCCCTTGCTGAAACACTCGGAAAGATTTGGGCAACTCGCCTCTTCGCACACGCTGAAAAGGCGACCAGCCCGCAGGGAATCCTTCACCCGGCGGATGCGCCTGTTATCACCCAGCCTGACGCGAATCCAGGCGGGTTTGGGCAGGGGCGCGTCCGGCTGCTCCACCTTTACGGGAATGCGCGCCATTTTTTCCGCTGCGTCCAGCTTCACGCCCGGAGCAAGTGACGCCCGCCGGGGCGTTCGCGTGGTTTTGTCGACGGATTGATGGGTGTTGTGACTCATGTTGATAGGTTAGCAATCAGCCGTGCCGGAAGCGAACAAGTTGCGCACAAGATGCCGCAACAACAGCTCGCGGCATTGGGCGAACTCCATATCCGCATGATCCGCCACCCTGGTTACTTCAAGCCCCTTGTAACCGCATGGATTGATGCGCTCGAAAGGCGCAAGCTGGTTGCTGTGGTTGAGGGCAAGGCCGTGATAGCTGACTCCCTTGCGAATGCGCAGCCCGACCGAGGCGATTTTGGCGCCTTGCGCATACACCCCCGGAGCGCCCACGCGGTGTATAGCGTCAACGCCAAGGTCGGCAAGCGTATCGATTACCGCTTGCTCCAGCATCTGCACCAATTGTTTGGGGCCGATGCTTAGGCTAGCCAAGTGCAGCAGGGTATAGCAAATTATCTGCCCCGGCCCGTGCCAGGTGACCTGCCCGCCTCTGTCGCTTTGCACCAGTTCACTTTCGGTCACATTCAGCAAATGCTCTCGTCTGCCCGCCTGCCCCAGGGTATAAACGGGAGGATGGTCCACCAGCCAGAGTTCGTGCGCGTGGGTGGCGGCAATCTCTTCTGCCTGTTGTTGCATCGCCCGCCAGCAGGCGCGGTAATCCACCAGTCCTTTGCGCTTCAGGGAAAAGTCATTGCCCGGTGCAATCTCCGGCCGCCCGCAGGCAAGTGGCTGAGTTGGGATTGATATCGCAGCCCGAGGCATCACAACACCATCCGCACTCTTGGGTGCGACTGTAAATCCTTTGTCAATGCCTTGAGTTGCGCGAGACTCGCAATGTTGCACTCAACCGTCACCGCCAGATAATTCCCCTTGCTGCTGCGGCGCACATTCAGCCTGCCGCTGTCCCAATCCGTGAGGTGGCGGGAACAGCATTCGATCACGAACTCCTGCAAATAAAACCCTTCGGCATTCTCGCCGATGATTTTTATCGGGTAATCGGCCTGGGGAAATTCGATTTTTGGCGGTTGTTGCTCAGTCATCTCTTCCATCCGGCAATGCATTTCCCTCGCCATTACCCTTTGCCGGCCTTGATTGCGCCCACAATGCGCTCGCCGGGCGAAACGTTTGCGCTGCCTGGCAGTCGGCGCATCAATATCGCCGCCGCAACAACCGGGCCGGTAGGAACATACAAAACGCTAAAGGCAAGGAGTTGCATTTCCATACCGTGGGCGTACGAAAAGACGGATACCCTAACAGCTTGATGCCAATAATATCCAGCAGTTATTTGCCGCCTTTGTCCATCAGCTGTCCAGCGCCTGCCGGCCGGATTCATGAAAGAAATCAAAAGCTATGTCCCACGCGGGCGCGCCACCCAGGCGCAACAGCAGGCGCTCGAAAACGCCGGCGAAAAACTGCTTTGCCTCAACAAGCCGCTGCAAGAGCAATGGCGCTGGGCGAGCGGGCGCAAGCTCTGCGTCGAACTTGGCTGCGGCTCGGGCGAAAACCTGCTGCAGATGGCGGCGCAGGAACCCGAGCATGCCTTTATCGGCGTGGATGTCTATACCCCCGGCCTTGGCAAGTTGCTCGCCCGGGCAGGCGACCTTGCAAACATGCGTGTGCTCAAGGGCGATCACCAGGACCTGTTCAGCGGTTGTATCGCCACGCCGGAAATCGACCTGCTGATGCTCTTCTTTCCAGATCCCTGGCCGAAAACCCGCCACCACAAGCGCCGCCTGATCAATCGGCAACTGCTTGACTTGCTGCGTGAACGCCTCACCCCCAGCGGCGAACTCTGGATAGCCACCGACTGGCACAACTACGCCGAGCAGATAATCGCCCTGTTTGCCGCGCAACCCGCCTGGCAACCCGTTTTCACCCCGCCGCCGCTGCAACGCGCCGTCACCGCTTTCGAACGCAAGGCGCTCGCCGCCCCACGCGGCATCTTCGAACATAGATGGAGACTCGCGAGTCATGAGCAATAACAAAACACCGCGTGTCGCCCTGTTAGATGGCGGGCTCGGGCAGGAAATCTACCGTCGCGCGCCGCAAGTGCATTCCCCCCTCTGGTCGGTCGAAGTAATGCGCCGTCACCCGGAAATCGTCACTTCCGCACACATCGACTTTATTCGCGCGGGGGCCACCACCGTCACCCTCAACACCTACACCGCCACCCCATCGCGTCTGGGCAAGCACGGGCTGAAGGATCAACTCCAGACCCTGCACCGGCAGGCCTTTGCGGCGCTAAGTCAGGCGATTGCATCAACCAACGCCCAGGTGGATATCGCCGCCTGCCTGCCGCCGCTGGAAGCGAGCTACCAGGGACAGCCTGAACATAATTTCCAGCAACTTTTCAGCGAGTTCGCCAAGCTGGTTGAGTTACAGGCCGAAGCGGATCTGTTCATGATCGAAACCATGACTAACAGCCTGGAAGCGTCAGCTGCATGCAAGGCGGCGAGCGAGGCGGCAAAGCCCTTCGCCCTCTCCTTCCGTCTCGAACCCGACGGCAGGCTCAAATCGGGCGAAAGCCTGGCGCAGGCGGTCTCCGCCACCGCCGACTACGCGCCCGGCTCCATACTGCTCAATTGCTGCGAGCCGGAAACCATCGCCACCGCCATGCCGGAACTGGCGCGGCTGCATCCGTGCGTTGGCGGCTACGCCAATGGCTTTATCTCGATTGAGCCTTTGGCCGACGGCGGCTCGGTTGATGAGCTGGAGGCGCGCGAAGACATCACCCCCGCCGTCTACACCGAGCAGGCACAGGGCTGGCTGCGCGACGGCGCCAAAGTGGTGGGCGGCTGCTGCGAAATCACCCCGTCGCACATCCAACACCTCGCCGCCGAGCTATGCAAGGATTACCTACTGGTTCGCCTATCACGATTGCTGGTGTAACTGCTCAGACCCGTAAAGCCGATTCGTTAGAAAACCAGTGCGGGTGTCTGTTGGGTCACAGGCTATAATCCCAACATGGAGATTGCGTTTTGGATAATTGTTGGCGTAGTGGCGCTTTATTTTTATGTCGCTATCGATATAACATTCTTTTAACCACCACCAGGCGCGGCGGTTTGTTTGTTTTTACGCTTTACCGCTTCATACCAACAACCAATTCTTCCAGCTCCATGCCATACGGTTACTAAGACGGCCATCCTCTGCTTTGATACTCCAGAAGGCCCATTTCAGGCCTGCGCCACCGCCTCCATCCGCATGCCCAGCGCGTTCGCCAGGTCGATAAAGCCCGGGAAGCTGGTGGCGATGTTTTCGCAGGATTTTATGCGCACTGGGGAATCGGCCAGGCATCCGGCAATGGCGAAGGCCATGGCTATGCGATGATCCGTGTGGCTGTCCACCTCGCCGCCGCTTATCGGGCCGCCGGTAATCACCGCGCCGTCCTCCATCTCCCGCGCCTGCACGCCCAGCGCTTGCAGCCCCTGCACCATGGCGGTGATGCGATCGCTTTCCTTCACTCTCAATTCCGCCGCGCCGCGCACCCGGGTTTCGCCCTGGGCGCAGGCCGCCGCTATGCAGAGGATGGGGAATTCGTCTATTGCCAGCGCGATTAATTCGGCGTCGATTTCCACCCCCTTTAGCGGCGCGGTGCGGACACGGATATCCGCTACCGGTTCTTCGCCGACCATTTCTTCGCGCACAAAGCTGATGTCCGCGCCCATGCGCTCCAGTATGGTCAATACTCCGTTGCGGGTAGGGTTGACGCCGACGCGCGGCAGCAGAATGTCGCTATCGGGAATAATCGAACCGGCCACCAGAAAAAAGGCCGCCGAGGAGATGTCTCCCGGCACCACCCAGTTGCGCGCTTTCAGGCGCGTGGGCGGGGTGAGGCTGACGACATTACCATTGCGGCTCACCTCCACCCCCAGCGCCGAGAGCATGCGTTCGGTATGGTCGCGCGTTGGCGCTGGTTCACTCACCCTGGTAATCCCCTCGGCGTACAGGCCAGCCAGCAGCAGGCAAGATTTGACCTGGGCGCTGGCCATAGGTAGTTGATATTCAATGCCTTTCAGTCCAGTGGACTGTTCAATGCGTAACGGGGCGCAGTTGTCGTTTTCGCTCCTGATTTGCGCGCCCATTTGCCGCAATGGCGCAATCACCCGCTGCATAGGCCGCTGGCTCAAGGAGTCGTCGCCGGTCAGGCGGCTGGTAAAGGTTTGCCCGGCCAGCAGGCCGCACATCAGGCGCATGGCGGTGCCGGAGTTGCCCATGTAAAGCGGGTGGGCGGGTTCGTGCAATCCACGCAGGCCCACGCCTTTGATGCGCAACTGGCCGTCTTCCGGGCCTTCTATCTCCACCCCCATGTCGCGAAATGCCTGGACCGTCGCCAGGTTGTCTTCGCCTTCGAGCAGATTGCTGATCTGGCTGGTTCCTTCGGCAAGCGCGCCAAGCATGACCGCGCGGTGTGAAATGGATTTGTCGCCTGGGATGTTGATCACCCCTTCGAGCGATTGACACGGGCGCGAGACAATATCCATTGGCGCTCCTGACTGGCGAGAAGAATGGTGACTGCGGCTGAAATAATCGCGCACTGCTTTGGCGCGCGCGAAGAGTTCGTGAATGGCCGCAGCATCGCGGTTTGCTATCAGGTTTTTCAGTCCCTCCAACTCGTCCATCATCCCTGTAATGGCTGCAACGATCGGCCCCGGATTGCTCATGGTGACATCGCGCCACATCACCGGATCGCTCGCGGCAATGCGGGTAAAGTCGCGAAAGCCGCCGGCGGCGAAACGAAACATGTCATCGTTATCACGTTGCCTGCCAAGATAGTGCACCAGCGCAAAGGACAACAGGTGTGGCAGGTGGCTGGTGTAGGCAAGCAATTGATCGTGCATGATCGTCGGCAATTCGACCAGCCGCGCGCCCAGAGCCTGCCAGAGTTGGCGCACTCTGGTGATATGTTCCTGCGCCGAGGCCTCGCCCGGCACGACGACCACCAGTTTGCCCTCAAACAGGTTTGCCGCGGCCGCACCGAAACCGGATTGCTCCGAGCCGGCGATTGGATGCCCGCCCACCAGGTTAGGCGGTTGAGCGCCACAAGCCTTGACGAAGGCATCAAACAGGCAGGCCTTGGTGCTGCCGACATCCGTTATGGTTGCACTTTCCGGCACAAAGTGTTTGCATTGCCCGGCAATCGATTCGTACTGTCGCACCGGTGTCGCGATCAGCACACAATCGAAATCCTGTTCGGAAGCCTGCTCAAAAGGCTGCGCGCTGTCCATTTCGGCAAGATTGGCGTAGACGGCATCGCACCAATCGGAAGCCAGTCTGCACGTCGCCGGGTTGGCGTCTATACCGACAAGCCTGCTTATGCCCTGCCCCGCCTTCTGCATGGCGCGCGCGCCCAGCAATACTGAGCCGCCGATAAGGCCAAGCCCGACAATCGTCAGGCGCATGCGCTCAGCGCGGCAAAGAGACGCTCCATCTGTTCTGGCGTGCCAATACTCACCCTCAGCATGGCGGGCATGGCGTAATTGGCCAGGCCACGCACAATTACCCCCTTGCGCATCAAGGCGCTTTCCAGCGCATCGGCGCGTTCGGCGCCGCCTAGATCAAGGGTAAGAAAGTTCGCTTCGCTCGGCAGGCACGCAATATCAAGCTCTTCGCACAGGCTGCGCAGTCGCTCACGATAGCGGGTGTTGTTTTCGATGGTGCGCGCGAGGGTTTGCTGGTCCTGCAAAGCCGCAATCGCCGCCGCCTGCGCCAGGCTGTTGACATTGAACGGTTGGCGCACCCGGTTGAGCAAATTGGCGATTTCCGGGCTGGAAATGCTGTAGCCGATGCGCAGGCCCGCCAGCCCAATCGCTTTGGAAAAGGTGCGGGTCAGCACAAGATTGGGGTGCTCGTGCAGCCAGTCAAGCGCCTCGTCTGAATGGGGATAAAAGTCTGCGTAGGCCTGGTCGAGCAGCATCAGGGTATGTGCGGGCAAGTCGCGGATAAAGGCATGCAATGCGCTGTTATCCACCACCGCGCCGGTGGGGTTAGCGGGGTTAGCCAAGCACACCAGCCGGGTGGACGAACCCACCATTTGCGCAAGTTGTGCGAGATCGGCAGCCCAGCCATCCAGCGGTGCTTCCCTGTAGCCAAGGCCGTGGGTCATGGCGAGCAGCTTGTAGACCAGAAAAGCATGCCTGGTGGTCAGCAGTTCATCGCCGCGCGCGCTGTCGGCGAAGGCCAGCACCAGCATTTCGAGCAATTCGCTGGAGCCGTTGCCAAGGGTGATCTGTTCCACGCTCACCCTGTGCCTGTCGGCCAGCAGTTGTTTGAGATCGCGGCAATTGCCGTCCGGATAAAGGTTTATCTCCAGCGCATGCACGGCAATCGCCCGACGCACCGCGAGGCTGGTCGGATAAGGGCATTCGTTGCTCGCCAGCTTGATATAGTCCGCCAGGCCCTGCTCTCTGCCCGCTTCTGCTTTAGACTTGCCTCCCTTGTAGGGCGTCAGAGCGCGCACCGCCGGACGGGCGAAATCAAGAATGGATTCGGGCATGGCTAGCTGATGGATGGGTAGGAACCCAGGAACTTGACGAAGGAGCACTCCACCTCTATTCCCTCCACCGCCCTGGCGATATGTTCGTCGCTGATATGGCCGCGAAGCTCCACAAAAAAGCTGTAGGACCAGGATGCGGTTTTCAGCGGCCTGCTCTCGAGCCGGGTTAGGTCTATGCCCTCCTTGGCGAATTCGCCCAAGGCGCGGTACAACGCGCCGGGTTTGTGCAGCACTGCAAACAACAAGGCGGTTTTATCCTTGCCCGTGGCGGCGACGGCCCGCTTGCCCAGCACCACAAAGCGGGTTTTGTTCCCGGCGATATCCTGCACATTGTTGGCGATGATCGAGAGGTTGTACAACTGCGCGTTGACCTGTGCGCCCACCGCCGCGGCGTTATTATGATTGAGCGCCATCTGCACCGCCACGCCGTTGCTTGGTTGCTTGTGCAGGGTGGCGTGCGGCATATTTTCGCGCAGCCAGTGGCGGCACTGCGACAGCGCCTGTTCGTGGGCGTGGACTTCTTTGATGGCATCCAGGTCCAACCCGCTCTGCCCCAGCAGGCAATGGCGGATGGGGATTTCCAGCTCGCCTATGATGAACAGATCGCGACCGGCAAGCATGTCTATGGTGAGTGACACCATGCCTTCGGTCGAGTTTTCGATCGGCGCGACCACATAGTCGCATTCGTCCTTGCCCAAAGCGTCGAACAAGTCGATGATGGTGGTGCGATAGCTGAATTGCGCGCTCTGGCCAAAATGCTTGAGCGCGGCCATATGCGTAAAGGTGCCTTCCGGGCCCAGATAACAAATATGTTGGGTCTGCTCCAGCGCCAGGCAGGCTGAGACAATTTCGCGGTAGATGGCGTATAACTGCGACTTGAGTATCGGGCCTTGGTTGGCTGCGCTCAGGCGGCGTAACAGCTCGGCTTCGCGCGCCGGGTCGTATAGTTCGACAGCGCCATTTTCCTGCTTGATCCTGCCGATAACACGCGCATGCTCGGCGCGCTTGTTCAACAAAGCGAGTATTTCAGCGTCCAGCGCGTCAATGGCTTTTCTATTCTTTTGTAATTCCGATTCCGACATAAGAAACGCAATGCAAAAACGCGGCAGTGTACTTGGCAACTGCCCGCCCGGCGACCTCTTGTGCCGGGCAATGGTCATCCTGCAAGGAAATCATGGTTCCAATTCATCCAATCTGCGGTTGCGCAGACTGTTTTGCAGCACTTTTTGCATGCGCTTGTGGGCGAAGGGCGTGGTGGCCGCAACCAGCGCCTGGTTGGTCGTGCGCAATCGGTCGGTTTCGCGCGCCGCTTGCGCCTGCGCCAGTTGCTCAAGGGCAGCCTGAATCGCACCGGTTTCCTCCACGCTTATCAAGTCGCCGTCTTCGCGCAGGGCTTTTTTCGTTGCGGTTTGCAGCTCTTCGGCTTCGAGCATGGCCTCGCGCCAGGCGCGCTCGGCCAGGTCTTCTCCCGCGTGTCGCCAGGACGACTTGAGCATGCCGGTTATGGCCTGCTCGTCAAGTCCGGCGGTAGATTCCACCACTACTTCCTGACGCACGCCGCTGGTTTCCTCCTGGGCAGTTACACTCAACATGCCGCTGGCGTCCAGAGCAAATCGCACTTTTAATTTGGCTGCGCCCGCCGGCATGGGAGGAATGCCTTTGAGCACAAAACGCGCCAATGAACGACAATCGGTCACCAATTCGCGCTCTCCCTGCAATACATGCAGTAAGAATTGCTGCTGTCCGTCCCGCGCCGTGGTGAAGTCCTGCTCGCGTGCGACCGGGATGGGTGTGTTGCGTGGGATGATTTTTTCCATCAACCCGCCCATTGTTTCAATTCCCAGGGAGAGAGGAATCACGTCGACCAGGGTTTTGTCGCTGTTGCTCCCGGCAAGCGCGGCGGCGAGTTGCGCAGCGCCTATGGCGACAGTGGTGTCTGGATCGAGCGCGTCGTAGATGTTGGTGTTCGGCAGGGCGGCGCGCAGGCTGTGCTTGATCTGGGGCATGCGAGTGGCCCCGCCGACCAACACCAGGTTGTCGATTTGTGCCCCCTCAAGATTGGCGTCCTTGATGGCATTGAGTGTGAGTTCGGTGCATCTGGCGACAAGATCGGCGCCTGCCTGGGTGAATTCATCGGCGTTGATTGAAATCAGGGCCTCTTCTGCTTCCGCAGTGGTTCCCCCGGCCGCTTCAGCAAGGCTGGTGAAGTCGAACACGGCTTGCGGTTGATTGCTGAGCGTTTGTTTCACCTGCCGCGCGATTGCAAGCAAACGGCGACGCTGCAAGGGCGATAGTTGCCGTGGCGTGCGTTCCAGTTTTTTCAGCGCGAGTTCAAGCAGGCGTTCGTCAAAATCGTCGCCGCCCAGCCGGGTGTCGCCCGCTGTCACCAACACCCGTAACAGGTTGTCGCTGCATTTGAGAATGGAAATATCAAAGGTGCCTCCGCCAAGGTCGAACACGGCTATGTGGCTGTCGCCCTTGCCTTCAAGCCCGTAGGCGAACGCGGCGGCCGTGGGTTCATTGAGCAGGCGCTTAAGCGGCAGCCCGGCGATTGCGGCCGCATCCCTGGTCGCCTTGCGCTGGGCGTCGTCAAAATAGGCTGGAACGGTAACCACCGCCGCGCCGATTTCCCCCGCTTCGAATTCGGTTGCGCGCACCAGGTGTTGCAACACCCTGGCCGAGATTTCCTGCGCGCTCAGGCGCATATTCGCGGCAAGAAAGCGCGGTGGGCGCTCACTGGCGTCCAGCGGATAGGGGCAGTCGCCAATTTCCGCCGCCGTCAATCCCATGTAGCGTTTGATCGAACTGAACACCCGCCAGCCCGGTTCAAGCATTTTACTCGCTGCCCGCGAGCCGACGCACAGATGTCCATCCTCGCGAATCGCCACCACCGAGGGGACGATAGCATCGCCATTGGCGTCCGCCACCAGTTTGGTCGCGCCATCCTGCTGTTTGAAAGCCGCGAGCGAGTTGGTGGTCCCCAAGTCTATACCCAGGGCGACCTTCGGCTTTGCGCCAGCCGGCTCGCTGATCTGCAAAAGCGCCATCTTCGCTCGTTATTGACCTGCGGGCGGGGGAGTTGAATCGGCCAGTCTCGCCAGCAGTTTTTCCCAATATTGCGCGCGCGCAATGGATTGATTTATTGTCTCAAGAGCCTCAGGTGCGGGTTGGCGGTCACCACCAAAGCCTTGCGCAAGTCGGTCAAGTTCAAGACGCCGCTCCCTGGAGATGGCGTCTTGCAGGGCGGGTTTTTCGCTATCCAGTGCGTTTTCAACCCTTTCCCGCCATTTCATTTGTTGCATTAAAAAATCCGTATCCTGGTTGGTCGGCTGCGCTTGCGGTACTCCCGCCAATTCCAACAAGTGCTGCGCGCGCAGCAGCGGATCAGCCAGCGTGTTGTAGGCCTGGTTCAGCCCGGCGCTCATACGCTCCGCCTGCGCGGCCAGCATGGGGTCGTTCCTGTGTCTGTCCGGATGACAGGCGACCATGGCGTTTTGATAGGCGTTTTCCAGCAAGCCGGCATCCAGTTGGTAAGCCCGGGGAAGCCCCAGGAGGGAAAAGCAATCAATCATACGCAAATAATGCCCACAGGCGCGCTGCACGCAAGCCTTTGCGCACAAAAAACCTTGGCGCAACCTATACTGCCGCGCCATACAGGCAAGACTCAATCATGCAGTTTAATCAAAAACTTGC
>Ga0209562_1000714_pt1 | contig 11726 bp, 9 predicted proteins | sample WorMetvacBELIZE2_FD_187399 | JGI IMG/M metagenome (GOLD analysis project Ga0209562, IMG submission 187399) | Marine gutless worms symbiont microbial communities from Max Planck institute for Marine Microbiology, Germany - Olavius vacuus BELIZE.2... | ecosystem: Host-associated > Annelida >...
GGTACCACATGGCGTAGAAATAATGCCGAAAATTTCAATCGCCTGAGTAGGGTGCACCAACGTTACAGACGACAGACAGACAGACGACAGACGACAGACAGACAGACGGACCGTCGATGACAAATAGCGAACATGAACTTGAGTTCACGTTCGCTAAAAATGAGAGTTAAACGAATATTGAAATTTGTTATTAACTAGTTTTAAAAAACGTTTTTAGTTACAGTTTCTTGTTTGAATTACAGCTTTTAGAAATATTCATATTTTAAAATGTGAATGTTGCATACCGTAAAGTAGGTAGTGATGTAATTACAGTGCTCATAAGAAGATTTGTCATTGTCTGAGTTGGCTAACTATGTGCACATGCATTCGGACAGACCTGATGATTGCTGTCAGTTGTATGCGTCTATCCTGTCGTTTCTTTGACACCATTCATTAGACAGCATGAAGAGCACGTGGCCTGCAAAATCTCCTGCTCCAGTAGTCTCAATAATTCCAGTTTGGATGACTGAGCTGGAGAACAGAACAGCAGATGAGATAAGGGAAAAGCAAAACTGCTATTATAGAGCTTTACTATTGCGAATCCACGGGTCGTCAGGTATGGAACAATGTACCATCTTACTAACAACAGGACCTGAGCTATAGACAATTCAAACGGAAGCTGAAAACATTTCTGTTTGGTAGTCAATTGACCACGATGCAGTGTGTCTGCTTACTTGCCTCTTAGAAATACTCTTGCTTACTAACTTACTAACAGTATTGGTGGCAGTGGCAGCTGCAGTATGTGTCTGGTTGCTGTGTTAAGACAAGTTCCATCCTCGATGATGACGACGAAGATCTGACGCCGATAATAATACCGACAACAAGCAGCAAACACAAGCCTCCAGCAGCATCATCGCCAGCTCAGCCTTCCACTGACGCTGACGTGCCGAAGCCGGCGTCAGCCATCGATGTCACCGCTGATGACATATTACCTCGACTGACACCACCGAATGTCACCGACCTTGTCTTACTGAGCATGGTATGTCACCACAGCTCAGATATAGGCCATTTTTTATGTTGATCAAACATATCGTACAGCAGTATCTAACGATCACAACTCACAACTGTTAAAGTTTGTGTCCAAGCTGCCTCAAACTGACATAAGTAGCCAAAGTTGTGCAAAAATTGTGCTCTACCGCAAAAATTGCATGATTGCGGGTAAATGTCAAAAATGCGTAAAAATTGTGCTGCGTAAGATCGCAATTTTCTGGTGGGTCTGTATATTAATGGCTGCTGTAATGGCTTTCTGCAGTTTCCTTCCTAGCCACAGAGCATCATTGCCATCTGACTGGTACCAAGTTATATTGCCTGTGACAGGGGCATGTGTGAACAACTTGCCCGTAATCATTACATTGTAGTGAAACAGCAGAGAGTCGCACCTCTGACCCATTACCATCGCAGCACTGCAACACCGCAATAACAAGATATAACAATACTTCATGCCCTTATGCAGTAAACCAGCTTTACTAGTTTCTTCAAATTGTTGTATGTTTTTTGCTTATTTAAAGTATATAGCATGAACAAAACTGCCGTCGGATATGACAGCGGGCTGTGATTTTGTGTCATAATTATATTGCGCAAAAGTGGCTTATTTATTTATGATGAATATCATACAAGTATAGACATGGTCTGTTAGCAGTTTTTTGAGACAGCATAGTACAAAAATCATAAAGGCCCACTATGTCAGCAACTAAAGTTGCATCAGAGGCAGTTGATAGATGTACAGAGGTGGTGATAGTTTTCTAATACATTGTGAATACCAGGTGATGTTACCCGACATAATGCCGGCTCATTTTCAGTCGACGTACACACCGATAGCGGCAGCTGGTACTCAGCTGCAGATAAAACACATGGCTCGACTGCTAGCCACGCAGCTTGTTACTGGCGGGCTTGGCAAAGGCGATCAGCAGCAGCAGCAGCAGAAGAAACAGGTGAGTTATCGTTTTTTTATTCATCATATGTCATGGCACGATATTCAGTCGTCTCTTCAGTCCAGAGGTGGGCAAACTTTAATACCAGTGAGCTGCATGGAAAATCCGTATCTTCTCTATTGGGCTGCATTCGACGAAATACAAAATTTATTAAAAATTGACGGTTATTTTCATGCAGAAGTAAAATATATTCAACTGTTATTTGATACACAAAGAAAGTAATATAATGGCCACAAAATCTCATTATAGTCTCGTTAAGCGCATTGTTTTGTCTGTAGTTATGAGTTAGTACGTAATCTTTTTTCGAGAATGCCTGGGACTGTATAAATTGACAGAGCCATGTAAGAACGTTTGTGGGCTGCATAAACAGACCTTGCATGCTGCTGGACAAGAGTAGTGAATGAATGAAAGAAGAAATATCACCTGTTGATTGATGCATTTGGATTGTATTGCGAATGGTTTAGTCTGAAGAAGCAGATTCAGTCGTCAACGAGGAGTCTTCCAAGCTGACTATTGAAACTCTCGTTGGTGAGCAGCCCGATTATGTGTGACTTTGCATTTTGCATATTTTAACATTTATTATTTAGTGCATAAAGCACGTGCAGATGATTCATTCATTTCGGTATTATTGTCACAAAGCCTGTAGGTGTGAATACTAAAGGTAAGCAAATAAAAATGGCTGCAATGGCACTTCATTCGGTGATTATGGTGTTCTGGAAGGAGACCGTATTTTCCCACTTAAGAGCCGTGGACCTGCGTTTGAACAAGAATGTTGTTTCACTGGTGTCCTTTATTATTATTATTATTATTATTATTATTATTATTATTATTAAGGACATTCATAGAGTGTAGGATCACCAAAGTGCACTATGGTGATGACACAAGGAATGTTCCTTTGTGAGTTGAGTTTTGATCTGTTTAATGTAGTCCTTGTACTTCATAAACCTTTAGTGACTAACAGATTGCGTGTACAAATTCGCAATTATATTGTCACGACAACTGCTGGCAGTTTGAAATGGAGAGGGAAAGTAGAATTTAATGACGAGGAGAAAGAGGAGAGTGCAACGATTTACACTTTCATAGTATACAATCAATGCTGTTCACATGTTGAACCAACTAACAGGTAGTGAAATGGAGAAAATGTCACCTCTTAGCAGTGTTGTGGTGAATATTTACAAAAACAGGCGGCGCTACAAGCAGCGTGAACCGAGCGCAGTCTTCACAAGTAGCAGCTCCTGCTTCCACTTCATCAGCACCAGCAGTAAGTTGATGCTCGCAATGTCTGATTCTGGAAAAAAATTTGATTGCATTAAAATAGGTTTTCACTGTCCACCAGTTAGGTCCAATCCAATGTCATATGACTGCATAGCAGTATGCAAAGTGTAAGTACTATGGGTTGCATCTCTTGTCTCCACCAGCCCCACGATATGGTGAAAAATATAAGTGCTGTCAGTGGCAGATGTCTCAAAGTGACTACTGCAGGAACAGAAGTTATTGTCAGCAGTTACACAACGTATCATTTTCTGTCAGAAAATCAGTCTTTGCTTGTGTGAAGAGACCGAATCAGACTTTCATTTTTTGAAACGGACAGATTCAAATTGACTTGGCAAATTTATGTCACAAGTCAATCAACGCTAGCAAAGTGTTATTATTTGTCAGTGATGATAGACGTTATATAATTGTTCAGTTTATCTGCAGTTTAGATTCACAGTAGTTGTCTGTCCAATTACACTGTACTAAATTTGTGGTGTGTCGGTTCAATTGCATTTAGGTACAGTCTGCACGGAAGGGAATAATCCAGTTCAAGCTGTCGTCAGTGACACATCCTGTGAGCCAAGCTAAAGGCGACGTGTTGGCACTCGATGCCGTGCGGCGGATTCTTGCTGCCGACAGTCAGTACTTACAGCCGTTTAGTGTTCTAAAAACAGCTAAAAAGAGTGCAGTCCTTTCTGAGCCGCGTGGGCTCATTGTCTGGTGCTGATCTCTGTTTCTTTAGCCCTCTGTCAGACACCAGCTAACACTGGAAGACCATGGATAAACGCTAGTGCATCGTGTGGTGTTCCTCTTTATCCACCAGCAATCTGCAGAGAGGTAGCCAGCTAGAGTTGACTTGGGTGGATTGTGACATACTGAGGTGGTTTACCCATCCGTATACTAACCAGAACCGACGTATGCAGCTACAGTGTTCTATATCAGCACGTTAGCACTAAGGCAAACTGCAATCACCGTCATTAAATTTTGTACACTACTGATGTGTAGTTCTATCTCTGTTCTTGCTGGCGTATACGTTTGCTGCAAAGTAATGTTTAACTTTGTGCACTGTGTGAATTGTATGGTGTGGTCTGCTGAACATAAGTGTGTATTTGGTGTCACTGAACTATTGGCTATGCATTAGTTGCAATGGCCAGTTAATGAACGGTACGTGTTGTGCAACTTGCTGTTGGAGAGACTTATCGCCTTTTATTTGAATCAGTCCCATGGTCTTTGATAATATCTTTGTCATTTTTATTAATCATTGATGATAAATTGCGTACCAAATTAACAGTAAAATATAGTGAGATGCCGATCAGCAGATGAAGATGTAATACACTCTTCATACTGGCATGCTCGTGGAATACATCTGCCAGTATTAATTGCAAACTGCTTCAAGAAAATTGCAGTAGAAATTTGTGCAGTGTTGATGTCAGATGCAGTGAGTATTTCCGCAGTCATAGCAGTGCATGTGTTGTTGTTGTGTGTGATGCAGAGATGTCTCTAATAGGAAATGTTGCCGATGTGCGTTCCAAGATTTTATCATCGCTTGTGTCGCAGTTCAACTTTGGTGGACAACTGAAAGAAGGTATGATGTCGTGTAGCGTAATGAAGATTGATTGTTATTGCTCCGATAGAATTGTTGTGGATATTTCAGAACAGTGTGTTTGCAGATCTTTGCCAATGTTGTAGCAATGCTGTCCATGCTTTGACAGCCTCGGCACTTACAGTAGAAGTCTCAAGATTCTTTGATCTTGTGTAGCTCAAATTCCCTTTACCAGACTCATCTTCCTGTCATGACCATTGCTTCTGATAACATCCATCTGTTTCTTTTGTTGTCGCCACCCACTTCTTTGCCGTTGAACTTTATTGTGAAAACAGTACATCGATATCTGCCTTATTCTATATGTCATACATGTCCAAAGTACCTGCAGTTGCACAATACAAATTAAGGAAATTATAGTTTGACTAGAACTAAGTAATTGGTTCTAGTCAAACTAAGATTTCCTTAATTTTTACCGTGCATCTGCATGTAATGCAACACACGGTATAGCCCATGTCTTTTGTCCATCTGTCTGTCTGATTGTCTGTCTGTCTGTCTATCTGTCAAACACATGGATTGTAAAAACGAAAGAAACTTGTACCCACATTTTTATACCACATGAAAGATCATTCACCCTGATTTTCTGACAAGAAGAATGGTTGGTGGGGGGCAACCTTTTTTACCTGAAATTTTGGGCCAAACTTACCCTGTTGGAGTGAAAATGCCAATTTTCAATCGATATTGATTGCAGCGCCTCAGCCGTAATACCTAGTGAAAAAATTTCAGTTAACACTAATAGGAAGTCCACTGTGTGCTTTCCAATGAGCCTAAAATGTTATATCGTATGTTGCTCCACAAAACGCAAAATGGCCATTTTCCATGTAAAATTGCACTTCATTTGATGAAAGTCTGCTACAAAGTTTCTTTGTATGAATACTGTCAGCGACAAATTTGTAAGGCATTCACTGGCCTATCTATCTGTGCAAAAATGTTTTGAGGGGTTGTCCCATACTGCGTGAAACTTTGACTGAAACTGACCAACCCCCTTCAAAAATGCCGATTTCCAATCAGTATTTACTCACGGCGCCTCAGCTGTTGCATCTAGCGAAAAAGTTTAGTTAACATGAATAGGAAGTCAGCTACGAGCTTTCCAGTGAGCCTAAGATGAACAGTACATTGCCCTTAAGCCCCCAAAGGGGAGTCAAAAAGCAGTGTCCAAAATTTATACAATAATGTGCGATAACTTCGAAACAGTACGAGATAGGATGTCACTTAGTATTAAGTCGCATATGGGTCTTTCATTGGTACAGACATCGATGACCTTGAATGACCTTGAACAATGTAATTGCCCTTATTTTGTGTTATTTCACCGAATTCAGTAGCTTTGCAGGCCGATTACAATACAGTGGTTGAAGATAGACCTATAATGTCCGCAACATATCGTCTCCCAGTTACATTTGGCCAAAACTGACCCACACAGCAGTTGCATGGTCTCTTTGCGGCAGCTAACCTTCTTATTTTATTTTAATTGTATCTTATGTCATTTTATTCTGTTCAGCACCACTGTCCAGTACTTTAAGTGGCGCTATACATATGTCATATTGTGGTTGACTTGTTCTGTAATTATGTTTACGATTGTTTAATCCAGCAATATCACAGACATTTCAAGAGTGCCTAATATTGGCAATGTGAATCACAAGAAACACTGTTCGTTGTTTTGTAGAGTTTATTGCATACATCTTTGCCGACCTGCGGAACCGGAGTGACTTGGCATTTGCTTGGATGTATCAAGAGTTCGCTAACACGCAGGGCTACAATGTGTTGTCGGCTCCCGATGCACAGTTGGCTGATGGCTATGATGAATGCCTGACATGTCTGCTTACTGGACTGTTGCAACGACCAGACCACAAAGAAGGGTTAGTTTAACAGTGTCTGAAGTGTGAACCAGATACTCTTTGAGCCGCCACTCGAGAATTAGAGGAGACTCAAGGGCAACCATGGTGCACTTGGCTAAAATATTAAATTGTTGCGGATGATCTTACTTCCATTGACCTGGGGCTACATAAGGCAAGGGGTGTGGCGCGGAAGTAATTTTTCTGGAGGCCGTCGTCCTCGCTACACTACGCACTCATAATGGTGTATGCAGATATTGGATTGGATTGGCATGCTGTCATTAATGAAATCCGCTGCTGAGCTTTGCAGTGTTGTCTTCATGACAACAAAGTTGCTTAACGTGTTATATTTTGGAACAGGTTATACAAGCTGCTACCAGTGCATGTTGAAGAAACACATCACATAACACTGTCACTGCTGTGTGATGTTGCATAATACAATCTTGGTCATTCGCAGTAGATGTACAATATTGACACATGCAACAGGTCTAGTATATTTATTAGAAGGATGAACGACATATGATGTAAGGTACATATGGTCTACTGCAGATGGGATAAGAAGAAACCGTAGTGGAAGCCATACCACCATAATAAATGTCAACAGACATAACATTATTGATTTTATTAAAGAGACTTACTTTTAAAGTCAACTCTAATGTTTGTTATTCACATTTTTCAGAGCTAAATAGCCTGGATCTTTTGTCTGCAATCTTCTGCATTTTTTTATCTTTAGCCTCATTAACACGTCTTGTCGTCTGATAAAAATTGCACTCAGTGGCTTATGGCTGCTGGTTTAGCTTAGGAAATTACTCACTTATTTATACTGTTACAACCTGCTTGCCCCATAAGCCACTAGTCCCCTAATACTGAAATTAATCACGCGATAAGTGAAAAGGTATAAATTTACTGAAGAACAAATGTAACCAAAATTAAAATACAATACAGTCAGTATAACAATATAATACATGGGGAAACAACATCTAACAAGGTCCTATCAGTCTATACTGGTCTAACTAGTTTAGGAGTATGGTGAAAGGAGGGGACTAGGGTAGAGTAACTAAAAAGAGGAGGTACAGCAGAGGGAGGAAGAACATAAAGAGAAAAATGTCATCCAAAACAACGGAGGAGCAACGGCAGCAGAGCAAGCGACAGTGGAGTGGTTTGGCAGCGGCAACCACCACCAAGTCAGCATCGGTGATGACGTTCTGATGCTAGGTTAGCCGGTCTTCACTGCGTGTGCTGAAATGTCGTAGGACAGTGACTGGCGGTAGTGCTGGCCACCTTGCGAGCGATGGCTCAGGAGTGGTCTTGATGTTGTACAGAGTGCCCAACAGGACTCCCTCAACTGCTATCTCTGTTTGCAAGGAAACTAAGGATGCTACTGGCCGATTGTGTCACAAAATGAAAGTTAATGCGCATCTCTTGCATTATGTGTCTGTAGGTTGTTCAACCGTCTGATCCTGGAAGCTCCGGTGTTGACGCCAAATGCCGTGGAGATACTGAAGACGTATTGTCAGGACGAGGTAATGACATTTGATTGATCAGTTTACAAAAAGGAGAATGAGAATGAAAATTATTTATTTTTGTGCACAGCAACGGAAATAAGTGAAGTAAAGTAAGTAAAGTCTTTCCTGAGCCACATGGGCCCATAAAATAGCAAATAGAATAATAATTAAAACAGAAAAGTAAACGGAAATTATATTCAGAAGAAAAACATGTGGATAGACAGGTGGACTGACATATAAGGTTATAAGAGAACACTATTTGCATTACACATATGATTAGAACAGTTGATACTGTGTTGGGTGGTTTATATGCTGCCTATTCCTTGTGTCCTGCATAGCTGTGGAAATGTTTATTCTGTTACTGCATGTGCGTAGAATCGGATTTACCTTGGCATGACCACCGTCAAAGATATCATACTTAAACGGCCGAATTTGAAGTCAGATTTCTTGGACATTCTTCTTAACTTCACATCTCATGAGAAATCCGAGGTTGGTTTATCAACTTTTTATTTCAGTTGAGTGCTTTTAAGTTCCTGGTGTTTTGATTTGGTCATACTGTAGCAGTGCAAGTTACAAGTGAAATGTTCCCAAATATTTGTTCTGTGAATAAGACAGAAAGGCAAAGGTCTTGATAACCGCATAGGGGCCACAGTACTGACTGCTTAGGGTCAGTATGCAGGTAGTTACTGCTGTTATTGTATGCATTCATTGGCTACTGAGAATAGTGACACTACTGGAGATGTGATAGCAGTAATAATGCATATCCAAACATTAGGTGTTTTAACTGTTCCACTTATTACAAAATTTTAAGTTATTGAAATAAATTAAAATGACGATGCGTGTTACACTGTGCAGCAGTTTGTGTCGTTACATTAGTCAGCTGTAAGATTGACATGATAAGTAAGTATGCTGCTAATGACTTGTTAGCTGTGATGTCGATGTGATAAGTTCACTTCCACATTGTGTGTAATACTGTTGTTGTAGGTGCGAAATAGTGCAATTCGTGTCACCAAGAAGCTCTATGAGCGTGATGATTTGCGAGAAACGATTGAGGTATTTTTATCACAAGCATTTATCGCAGTCGTAGTAATAATTGTATAGGATGGAACATAGGTTATAGCATGCAGATAAGTGTGTGTGTCAAAATGGGCACAGTGCAGTTATCCCTTCTGTAAGAATGGTCAAGTGGTGTAAATCAAGTTGGGTGCTTGATACCTCCGCACTACTGATAACAACACTGTGGTGTGATGAAAAACTAAAAACCTGTGATCTGGAGATTGGGATTGTACTGACATTTTAGGGGCCATCTAGATCCACCTTAATTGTACAATATGTAACAGCTGAGGAATAAGCAGCATGCTGTGTCAGTGGTGTTCAGAAATGGGTCTGTAGTTTCTGTACATTATTTGCACCAGCTGTGTGTGTAAATGATGTGTGCAGTTTCTGCCGACAGCTGGAAACCTTATTGTTTGATATTTTCTTGTACACTTATTTTTCTGTAATTTTATAGAGCGCCTGTTATAGTAAAGGGCTGCTGAGTTTTAAATGAGCAGCACCATAACAAATTCCTGTGATGACCGCAGTGATGATGATGATGATGATGATGACGACAGGGATGATGACAATGAATATTGTGCGGTTGTTGAAGTGAGTGTCATATCCTGTGTGTGTATGTGCAGACATATGCGATGCGTCATTTGAAATATCTGCTGCAGCCTTCTCCTGCATCTGAGCTCTTGACTAGGGCAACAGTGAAAGTTGGTAAGATGTACCAGCTGTCGTACATAAGTACTGGTTTAGTACACTTTGTTACCGTATTTTCCTGATTATAAGCCACAACATTTTTTGGAAAATTTCGCGGCAGCGGCGTATGTAACGGTGCGATTTATGTACAGATGTTTCCCAAAAGTACGCATTACACACTACAGCTGTCCATGGCCAGCGTCGTGGTGACTGCAGCTGTCGAATATCTACCAACCTACCTGTATGCCGCCAGCGAGCTAGTGACTTCTGTAGCCACCAGTGACTCACCTCGACCACTCCCCCCACACGTCTTGGCATTCAGTTGACAGCTTAGTTCATCAAGATGGACTTTGACCCAGACTGTAGTGTTCAGTGTATCATGACCGTACACCATGCATGCCACTAAGTACACCTGCATCCGTAGATACTCGTCGAGTTGAGTAGGCCAAGTACTTTAGTTGCGCTATTAAATTGTGTGGTATTTACTATTAAAATAACGTAACGCTGTTGTTGTAGATTTTAATACCGGTAAACAGTTATAAACAGATGACAAATTAAGTGCAAATAAACATATAGATGTCGCGTGATTTTTCGTCGATTGCGTCTGCCGCTCTTTTACTAATCTCTTCATCATTTGTAATCTTTCTATATATACAGAAACACAGAAAGAATGTGCGACTAATACTCAGGTGTGACTTATCTAAGAATTTTTAGCAAATTTTAGGCCAAAATAGGGGGTGCGACTAATACTCGGGTGCAACTTGTAGTCCGGAAAATAGGTAGATATTTTTTGTGAGAGCAGTTCTTTGGCACCTTGGCCTGTATAGGCTTTTGCATTATGAGAAGACAGCTACTTTTGGTTATACAGAGTAAATGTGTACTTTAAATACTTTTGTTGGACTTATGGTACAAGCTGTATAAGAATTCGAACTAAGATTAAACTTACACACAAGCTACACTTACAGTAAAAACTTGAAACTAAATTTAAGTGCTGCCTCTTTCAAACTGATGCTTTTAATGTTGCTAACTTTTTAGTGCTAATTGGTAAAGAATGTTAACAAAAAACAAATGAAAGACGATCGGAACTTTCTAACAGTCCTTGATTTCTAACAGTCCCGGTGTAAGTCAGTGAGTTAATACCACCACAGCACTATTTGCTAAGTTAAACATTTAAAAATACATCTTTTCAGTTTCCGTGTCCAAATCAAATGATGTTTGCACTGTGAGTTTCATTTTTTGTGAATAAAATTTGTTCTTATTTTATTTCACCCTCAAGAAACATTTTTCAAAATTCTTTTTTCATTCTGCAAGTAATTTTTGTTATTTTTTCCATTCTGCTGCATGGAAACCAGTAATTTTTGTTGTTATTCACGATGTCATTGGTCTGCATTGTAGTATGGTCTGTGTGTCTGGTGTGTCAGAGTTACCAGGTATTTGGTCTGAGGAGACAATCAAGATGTGTTTATACCTGTTCCTTGGCTTGCTACCTGTTGATCATCGTCTGATTCACGTACTTGCCAACATATACACTACAGCGGTCGCAGACATCAAACGCACCATACTGCGAGTTCTTGAAACACCAGTACGTAGTCCGTCGTGACTGTTTCGGATGTTAAACCATGGAGTTCTGTACATTGTGCAAGAACGTGTCTGGTGGTCAGTCTACATACTAGTGCCCCATGTGGGGCCGGGGCACCCCTCTTACCCCTTGTCCATTTACTTCCTCATCTTTTCCCCCTTTTACTTTTCTCTTTCTTTCATTGGCTTTACCTATTTTCTTCTTTTGTCCATCCCTTCCCTTTCTACCAGAATAGTCCCACTC
>Ga0209562_1000715_pt1 | contig 11713 bp, 9 predicted proteins | sample WorMetvacBELIZE2_FD_187399 | JGI IMG/M metagenome (GOLD analysis project Ga0209562, IMG submission 187399) | Marine gutless worms symbiont microbial communities from Max Planck institute for Marine Microbiology, Germany - Olavius vacuus BELIZE.2... | ecosystem: Host-associated > Annelida >...
GCTTAACAATGTGTGAGATGTTGAAGTTTTCAGGCTGTTGAGTATGGATTACAGGTACTGAGAATTGGAGATGTACACTGCTGCAAGTGTTTTGTCAGTTAACATCCATTCACTGGAAAAGCTTTTGCGAGTTACTCTATATAAAGAATATGTTGAACTTAATCAGAATAGCAGTAATCGCATATCTTATAGATTAGGTTACATCATTAAGTTCAGAAAGTTTTATTTCGAATGGACTTTGCCTGGGCATTGAGTAAAACTGCAGCATACAGTGACTGCCTTGGTATCAGTCCAGTAGATGTGCTGCTGAATGTAACGAGTACTAGGCTACCGATTCTCAGGAACAGGAGCCATCATGAATGCCTTTGAAATGATAGCAGGATTCTTGGAGTATGTGGTTGTTGATGAGCCATTTGTGCCCCTTTCTGTGCTTCAGTGTGCAATTTATGGATTTAAGTATTTCGCAGCAACGTGAAGTATAGTTTTTGTCGTGTTTTCTATTATAATGTGTACGTAGAGCAGACTTGCAACTGACAGACAGACTGGCATTGCTTTTCAGACAGACGGTGTCCTACATGTGTGCCATCCACAAATTGGTTATCGTAAGTAATTGGCTAGCACTGGTGCTGCATATGTAAGTACAACTTGCTTTTTTTCTGATAGCACGTTACTAGAGGTCACGTGAAGTGTGTGTGGTTTTGCAGACCACGTCGATCATATTACTACTCGCCGTACTGAGCGGTCTGCTCAGAAATGTGTTCCCGACTGGAAAAAAAGGACGACTTCAGTCGGTGTAGAAAAAAACAACTGGAAAAAAGATGACGTGGCAACGCTGAACAGTAAAAAAAGAAGACTTTGCAGTGGTCAACTTGTACTGCAAAAAATTGACCAGTGATTAGTATGGTGACTTGCATATTATTCATAGATATGTTTGTATTTTTAATATGGGTGACCACTTGCATAGAGAACCTGGAAAAATTGGGAAATTTGGAGGGCATCTGATAAATGTCAGGAATTAAAAAAGTCAGGGAAATTAGTGGATGGAATGGTGGACAAAGCTAGTCTAGCTGTCAGTGGTTAAACTATTAAGTCTTTTCGTGTCTATCGTGTCTATCCTGTGTTGCTAATAGTGGTCTGCTAAAGTTGGGGCAATTCTGTACACTCTATTCCACATCATCCATCGTGAGGCACTGAATGGCCTGATATGTGCTCATGTGCCAATGTTAAGAAACTACTCGCTGAACACTCTGGAGAGAGGTCAGAGTGGTCACCCTGGTAACGGGCTGCATTTGGTTTGGTGTTATGGTAACTGGATGTTTTGGCTGCTGTTGTCTGCTGTTTTTCTTTTTTCAGGTTTGTGGACAGACTGGTATTCACAGCAACCAGTTGTGGATTAACTGCCATAGTTCCTGTATTTCTAAAGAGACCACTGATTTCATTTGGTTTCATTATTTACTGTGACTGTGTTTTAACTGCTGTGCAGCATCACACTGAGCCGACTGATTATTTAACAAACATCATTGGAAACTGTTACTTGTTGTCGAGACATAACTGTTTTGCTGTTGGTGAAAATTTTGAGGATATCAGAGATGTTGTCCTTGGTCTTCTTGGTCCTTGCATGCTTATAGGGACAATGTTTGAATTCTGGTTCCTAGCATTTGCCTCAAGAACCGAGGCCTCTTAACATCTCTGGTGGGTGTGCTAAAATTAGCCCTCTTTAGAAACATTTGTATACAGTAAAAGATGTCGATATACTCAATAGCATATGAGCTAATATTATGAATGGCAAACAGACTACTGGAAATGTTAACTTATAATGACAGCACAGTTTCAAACCATAAAATCTGTTATTCAATACTTTATAACATTACCGGGTATATTACTTGACAATCTTAGCACAAATAATAAACAGTAAATACTGCAATCTGAAAATCTCACCAGTTAATCTGTCATTAACTCATACTCATAATTACACAGTATCCTGCAGTGGCGGCACCAGGCTGTGAAAGCAGGCAGGGCCCAGGGCAGGGCCTACAGCTGCCAAGCAGGGCACTGAGAGCATAGCGTCCATTAGCATTATAGGCTTCATCGTAATGTAGTAGTTACAAACTAGCTGTATTGTAAAGCAGACCTACCTTTTGTAGGCCTAACTTGACTAATGATATTCTGTAGGCCTATTGTGCCACTCTTTGGTCGTGTAAATCGTAGGCTTACAGGGAGGGACATTATCTTCATGCACTGGAGGACTGACCCTGTACAGTTACATAAGTTGTGATAAGACCAAGTTATGCTTGATAAATTTACTTGCATGCAAATAAATGTCCCATTTTTTCTGCAAATTTTACATTGCTAGGCCCAAGGCAGCGCCCAGCCAAAATTGGCAGGGCTTAGGCCCTACCTTGTCTGTGCCTGGTGCCGCCACTGGTATCCTGGTGCAAATCTCGCCAAATAATACACAAATGCATTTAAATACGACCAAAGACGAAACAGCCAAATACGACCCTGCCGAATGGTTAACACATAAAGGAAAAGTAAACAGATAAATTTATATAACACTGTATATATAAGCCCTTTATCTCTACAGTGCTCAGATATGGCCCGTGTGTACGGTGTGTAACAATGGGATTGCACAGTTTTACCTGCCACCCACACACGAACCATACCTGCCTTTCCTCCCCAACCGCAAGGTTGATGTACATATATAAGGTTTTACACACGGTGGGACAATATATGCAGTACACTGCGTATATTGTCCCACCGTGTTTAAAAGCATCATCATCAATATAGTTATATGCTAGTACACCGCTTGGCTGAAACAAGACTTGGCTACGAAATGACCCGTTACATATCAAGTGGGGTGTTAAACACTGCTCACTCGCTCATCGCTACAACACTACCTGTACAAATGCACAGCTACACTCTGCAAAAGTATACATTACAGCAAAGCAAAAGGTGCAGATTTGAGATAATCCACATACACACATATTGAGCTGTCTACATGTGAGTACACTCTATACAGTAGCTTGTACAAGTATTAGACAATAAAATGTACCTTACCAACTTCATCCAATTTCTGAGCTACCAGCTGATTAATAAAAATACACACAGGCAAAGCCCACAGGCGCCACCAAGGTAAAAAAATTGGGGTTACAAAATTCGTCAAACACACTCAGTCAAATCGGGTTAATTCTAATAAAATGAGAGATGCCAAGTACATCTTGCATAGGCGTAGCCTGGGGCAGTGCACTTTTTTCGTCAAAAAAGTTGAAAGTTGGCGACCTTTTTTTAGTCGTCGCCCTCAAAAGACGATCTGAATATATCTCCAAATCTAACCAACATAGCAAAAAATGTACTAAAAATCTGGCTGGGGGTGCACTTCGTGTCCTGGGGGTGCACTTACACATTTTTCCGGTAAATTACGCCTGAAAAAAAATTTTTCACCACCCTGAGGGTGCAGGTGCACCCACTGCACCCTCCCCCAGCTTCGCCTATGTCTACTTGCGCCCAAAATCGAGTTTGTTGACCCCATGAAATGACCCTGATAGCGCCAGTGACAGGCCATGATCATACAAAACAACAAACCAGCAATCTAATACTGATATTAGATACTAACATGATGTGTTGACAAAAAAATACTATACTGTGGCATAATACATCTTCAGGTATCCTGGTAAGTAATAATACTTTTGTTCAATGAAATAACAGTGGTGAATGCTTGACCAGTAACCATACTATGCAAAATGAACAACAGTTTTTTTTGTACATTATTTCAACATTAAAACTGCATGTATTAGTTTAATACTTAACATGACAATAATCGCAACAGTAACAATAAAATTACACATTAGCTCCAGAACAGAATGACACAATGGTAGCATAAATAGTCTAAATTGTACACTATAACTGAGACAGCTAATTCTGCAGTATGCATATTCAAGCACAAATATTTTTTTTCATTATGCCTTAGCTGATTATTTAGATTTATCCATGTGGTAAGCTAGTTACACATCCAGCTAGCTTCAATTAGAAAATGTGCTATGTAGCAAAAGAAGCTACAGAACATGCTTGTGTTCGCTAACACAATATATTATATTATAATACTAGGTGTACAATAATATGTTCTATTATAATACTGGGTGTACAATCAAATTGAAGTACATTAATTATATGACTGGTGGTCAGTTCCATCGATAACAGAACAAACCCTAAGAAGAACAAAGACAGCTAGAGGCTAAGAAATGGCGTATCAAATGCTTGTGATACACTAACATTTAGCAACATATGTTGTGTCTGAACAGCCAAATGTTCATTCACCGAAGTTAATCTAAGTGTTGCTGTTAAGTTTACAAAACCTCCCTGGAATGTTTGAAACATAGCATAATTGGACGACTTTTAAATGACAAAGCTTTTGGTGGTATTATTAATCAGTTGTTCATATTTGTCTGAAATAACGTTAATTCCTGAAACTCACAAGAAAACCCATTAACTTTATAGTGGAAAAATCAGATCAAAGTAACTGCCTGGAGAAAAAAAACTGTTGTAAAGAAACTGGAATCCCAGGACAACAAAACATTTGGACACAACACATGACATGACATTCATTTTAACACAATTTTTCATTATGAAATGGACATACTAGCACTAGGAAATACATTACGAGTACTGTGAATCACGTTTTCTATGGAACTTTACCTCTGCATGCAGAAACTTCTAGAATAACAATGCAGTGAAGGTTTACAAGCCGAGAGGAATGCTCGGCCAATTTTAGCTTACTTATCCAGGCAGCATCACGTGCAACCTGGTAACGTCATTGAAGATTACTCATCAATTCATCAAGTAGTTGACAGGTGTGGCGTGACAATGGCTCCCGGGCAAATGCCCGAATGTCCTCATCCAGATGCTCAGAGATGCATTCTACCAGTTCAGCGGTGGGCTGCCGCAGCTGTCCCACTGAACTTATCCGGTTTGACTGCATTTCACGAAGTAATTGCCAGACAAGTGGCAATACTACTGATATTAACAGTTTGGGTTGGTCTGGCCCAATGCGGTTCACCAAATCTACAAAATGCACAACTGTATCACTATGACTTGCTGCTAGGTAACATTGCAAAATGCAACATCGTGACTTTTATATATTTTTATTGTTATTAGTTTTTACTTCTTTGCCTATGCCAACAAATACACAGTGCAGGGATTATCTTTTCCACTCATCCATCTGGTATTGTCCCTCTGTTCTTTGTCCGTTATCACTTATTTTGCGTTACTCAACATCTCTACTTAGTGAACGGATTTCAATGAAACTAGCCACAGATACTCATCACGTCACTGGGCAAAATTGCTGAAAGGTTAGTTTTTTACTTTTTACTGCGACGATGCGCTGCGTGCATTGCATGCAACGCGGTCTAGCCATGAGAAAGCCGTCTGTCAAATGCGTAGATTATGACAAAACAAAAGAAACTTGTGCCCACATTCTTATACCACAAGTCCACATAAAAGATAATTTATCCTAGTTCTCTGACAAGAAGAATAGTTGGTGATGGGCGATCCCTTCTACCTGAAAGTTTGGGGCAAACTGATCCTGATGGAACGAAAATGTGGATTTTCAATCAACATCCGCTCATAGCGCCTCATCCGTAACACCTAGCAAAAAAGTTCAAATAACACTAATAGGAAGTCCACTTCGTGTTTTCTAATGAGCCTAAGATGAACATCGTAGATTGCCCCCAAGCTCAGAAAGAGGGAGGGGCCTTTTTCCGTCTAAAATTGCACTCACTTGAAGAAAAGAAAATCTCCTACAAAGTTTTTTGTGGGAATACCCGGTACTGTCGGCGACAAAGCTGAAAGGCATTCAGTGGGCTATCTATCCGTGCAGAAATGGTTCGCGGGGGACGTCCCCTACTGCGTGAAAAGTTGGCTAAAACTGACCCACCCCTTCAAGATGCAATTTCAAATCAATATTCGCTCGTAGCACCTCATGCCATAACACCTACTGAAAAAAGTTCAATTAACATGAATAGGAAGTCCACCACCAGCTTTCCAATGAGCTTAAGATGAACAGTGTATGGTGCCCCTAAGACCCCCAGGGGGACTCAAAAATGCAAAGTGTCCAAAATTTGAACAATAATGTGTGATAACTTCACGACGTTATAGTGGTTGAAGATATACTGTCTGAATATCGTCTTCCACTTTTGGGCACAGATTATTGGAAGATAGAAAAATCAGTAAGTCGATATTTGACAGCATGTTCAATAATTTTGGATACGTGAGAGAGGTTGGAGATAGGATGGTAGTTAGAGAATTGGTCCTTATCAAGACTGCATTTCTTAGGAAGAGGGGATATGGTTGATTCTTTAAGAATAGGATAGAACTGGCCAGAGCAGAGAGACAGGTTAACTATATTGGTCATAGTAGGAACAAGAACTTAAGCACATTTCTTAAGGAGCCAAGTAGGAATAGGATCAGAATCAGATTGTTTATTAGGACAGCTAAAAAGTGTCTTTGAGAATTCAGATTCAGCTGCAGGCTTGAAGGTAGAGAACAGAGATGTTGTAACTGGTGGAGAAGGTGTGTGAGGACAGAGAGCAGAAGAAATGGCAGCTAGAGAAAGACGGAGTTTGTCTGTCTTGTCTGTGAAAGAAAAGAAGCAAAATTGTCAGCAAGAGAAGTAAATGATGTACAAGTACAGGAAGGCAAAGGTGATGCACATTTACGAAAAACTAGTTTATTTACAGTTTGCCAGAGATATATCTGTGGTAAAATGTTTTCATGAATATCCGATCAGTAGTTTTTACGTGAAGTTGCTAACAAACAGACAGACGAACACAGGGTAAAATTTTACCTACTTGGAGGAGGTAATTGTACTTCAGAAGCAGTATGAGCAATTGCCAGGGGATTCAGCAAGTGATTACTCACAAAATAGCAGAACAGCTGTAGTCTTTAACTAATATGTACACTACATTATAAGCAGTAAGCTTGACATAATTCATAAGGCTACTTGCCAGTAACTCTCGGTATCAACTCTATCTTCACTGACACACCTCCACGCTGTACTTCGCCAACGAATGATTGCAACAAAATAACTGGATATACAGTACATACACATATTAAACTTAATATCAAGATGATGTGGCAAGTGTTCCAATGTTCCACAGTGTACTGTAGCAGTAGCACACACCAGCAGTATTACCATATCAAACAATATGAATGAAAGTTGAAACAGTCCATAAGTTCTACTCTAGTCAACTTTGCATCGATGTTATGTAAAAAGAGTTGTTGAAATTTACACTAAACTAGGCTCAAAAATCACATTATCTTTACACAATTTTCTCCTGACTAATGCTCTGCCTGTCTTCTGCAGTCGCCTCAAGACCCATCTCTTTAGGCGCTGCTTTCCATAACACCCTTACTGTTCAATGTTGTCGTGCCCGAGAAGTGACTGTGTCATTCCGGACACGTTAATCGTTTTTGTTATTTACTTACTGCTAGTAACTACTACAATTACTGTTTCATATCTGTTATCATTGTACACGAAGTCTGAAAAGTCCTTGCAACTTTCGAGAAATATGTAAACAGATGCTTTTATTCGGTGGTACTCAGTCAAAATGAAAGATGATAGTGCACAGAATGTGATGCATGTTGACCATTTCTATCATTTTAACATAAGGCAACACTTGCCGTCATTGCCAACATATTCAGTGATGGCATCCAGGATGCTACTTGCAGATCTTCGCAATTCAGCATTTCTTGATCTGAGATTATAGCAGACAGCCTCAACTATAAGTCCAATGATGACATCAGACAGGCTGTTGGAACCAGCAATAACGGGCAGCATTTCCTGAAATGACTTCTGTGCTTGAAGGCTGACTTTAGTATTTTGATCTCGTAGTCGTGGCACAAAGTGCCGAAACACCTATACAACATATCGGCAATTCTATAACTACACAGTATGATTTTTGTACATGACAACATTTCTGACATTACTGTAAACCATGTATATTTCGCGAGCATGAAATTTTCGCGAATTGATAAAAATCGCGAAATTAAATACACGCAAATTTTTTGAAATGGCCCATCACCATAAGTCTTGGCAGAGTATATCAACACTTCCGTAACATGATTGAAAACAATAACATGCCGCTTTACGATAGGAATTTTTGTTAAAAAAATTTGTTTAATTAGTTTTGATCACGAGATGTCTATTCTTCGGTGGCTAAAAAAAGCAGAGGTCACTGGCTTGCCAGACCCCAACAAGCAGCAGAACGCTGAAATGAAGTCAGTTGTTGTGGCCGCCAATGATACAGTTAGGCCTGTAGATATCGAAAAAGCGCGGCGACTACGCAATATACGATCAGTGCATCCGTGCCAAAATAGGACTAACTGGAAAATCCGCGAAATTTAAATGCAGCAAATTTTCTACATAAGAAAATCGCCAAATTAGGATGCAGCAAAAAAAATAGTGTTCTACAGTAACCAGCATTTTACAATAAAACTGTGTTCTAGGACAGAATGAAACACTTCTGGGTCGTGTTGTCAAATAAAGAAAAGTTATGTGCAATGTATGTACAATTTAAAAACATTGGGATCCAAAAAAGCCTAATTAAAACAGATAAGCACGTACAGTATTGTCAGAGATTGCTTCAGTGCTGTCACCATCATAATCAACAAAAATGGAGGCTAAGATTACATGCAACTTGTTATGTTGCTTTCACTGACCACTACTTAAATTGTCAAAAACTGTTAGAGGAATCAGACGATACAAATTTGCCAGAGACACACTGTGGCACTTAACAATTGAGTAGAGAAACCTTTGTGAGTTGTCCAGCAACAGTTTGCGGACGACTGACAACAAGCTCGTGCAGTCGATGGATGCCTCTCGCTCGGTCGTTAGAGTCAGTTGACGAAAGACTAGCATTGATGTGCTGCAGCTCAACAAGTGTTGCATCATCAACACGCGCAGTGGACTTCTTAGCAATGGTTGCCGACGATGACGACACCGGTAGACGTGTTGCTGGCAACTGACATGTCTCCAAACTGTCACACAGTAAACACATCACGCATACAACAACACTGCTATCTGAAACAAACAGGCTGACTATATGGTTACCCAAATTTACAGCATAATCAGATCATTCCAAAAACATTTTGCAACAGTACATGTTCCATATATGTTAGTCAACGGCTGCATGATGAACCAATCACACACCACTACGCAGTTTATTAGTATGACAATTAAGCAGACAGCAGAAAATTAAAAAGCAGATATAACTGTCAATCAGAGACTACATTACATCAATATGCAGTCAGACTGAAGTGGCTACCAATACAAGCAGTGACATGGCTCTTAAGACCATAAGGAAAAAATCAACATGTCCTATGGCAGCAAGCTGATGGAGGACTTCCCGTCAAGATAACATAGGATGACCAGTTAACTTGCAGATGACTAGTCATTGTGGAGAAGCTGTGTCGACCAAGGACTGTAATTGCATGGTTAATTTCTGGGAAGTATCCAGCAACTGTTTAAAGAAAGCAGTACTGGGTTTTATGGAAACTACTTGCAGAGTGCAAACAATGGTAGAAGTACAAAACAGATACTAGAACGTATATGAAAGATGGACAACACTGCAGAAAAAAAACTCTGAAATAGGTGGAAGAACACTTAAACAAGGTGCCAGATCTGTAAAATAAGCGGTGTAACTATGGTATGCTGAAATCCATAGTGGCAGAACAAAGTTCTGCCATACTCGAGCTTACTTTCAGCACTGGCACACAGTGCTGAAAACAGTTACCAACCTTGGAGCTGAGTTGCCACGACGTTCGTGTTTGTTAAACGGGACTCGACGAATGCTAGCAGAACTTGATCCCGCTGGTGGCTCACCCAAACCCTGTACAGAAATGCCAACATACATGTGGATGCACAGTTCATCAACTTTCAACCGTGTGAAATATACCCACAAAGTTTTGACTGCTCTTGAAGTGGCATGGTAATTTTGGTCATGTCTGTCTGTCTGTCTGTCTGATGATAACTTTTGAAAGCCTCGACGTAGGAAGTTCATATCTGCATATCCAGTATATCTCCAGGGAATAAGGATCAAGTTCCTATATGAAGGTCATCTGGTCAAGGTCAAGGAGCAAAAAGGTCGAAAATCCCTATTCTAGCCATATAAAACTTCGATCGGCAATAACTCCAGTTCTATAAAACATAGAGATATGAAGTTTGCATGTAGCATAGGGTTTTCAACTATGGTGGATCGAATGGTGTGACCACCATCTTTGTCACGTGACTGAAAGTGACCATGCATAACTAAATGCATACATTCACGGGATGGGTGGTCGGCCTTAGATTAGAAGGCAATCTTGTTACAAAATTTTTTATAACAATTAAGTCAGTACTACAATAGTTCTAAAATGGCATCATGTTCACAAAGATTGAATTTAACAACTTCATTCTTCACAGCAAATTTATGACTACTCCTGTAACCAAAACTGTACAATTATACCGAATGAGAATGAACTGCCAGCTAACCTTCGATCGTAGGGAGTCTAACTTTGACTGTATGTTGCCAATAACTGTTGCTGACACGTGTTTTCTCAATGCTCGTTCAAACGATGGATGAACCATTAATGTGTGGAAGATTGCCTGTCCACAATATCTGAAATCAACATAAAAACACTACATTTTCTGCAGTATAGACGGGACTGTATCTAAGAAGGTGGCACTGCAGCTCTGTACCAGGGTGCCACGCACTGCTCTAGGTATTTCTCTCAATAGCTTCACACTGTTGCCTTCTTTCGCTTGGCATATGGAGTTACTGCAACTGCCAATATTAAATACAAGAAGCAAAAAATGTTACGAAGCACAAGTTTTGACCTTCCAGTCAAGCATCTGATCACAATCACACACGACCATTGTCAGGGGTAAAAACTTGAATGTAGCATTCCCCCACCTCTAATTTTGCACTTTAACCACTGACAACTTAACAAGATGACATTTATATGGCACCGCTTACAATACTGGACGGTGGCGCTGAACAGAATAAAATAACATAAAAGACTATAAAAATAATATAAAAATTAATGTATCTGATGCACAGTTTTTGTGATAAAATATGTCCCTGAAATTATAGTGAACACAAAGAACAATGCTAGACAGTGATTACGTTGTGCAGCTAAGTGTAAACTAAGCTGACAAGTGAGGAGTCCATGCAGTGGCGTCACTAGGGTTGGTGTCACCCGGGGTGGCAACTAATGCCGTCACCCTATTTTTAGCCGTCGTCTCCTTACCACCCCGGGTGACATCCTCCAGCAGGGTGACACCCGACTAAAATTAATTTTTTTTCGGCTGAATTTACAAAAAAAACACTAAATTCAGCCACAAAAAAAATTTTAGTCGGGTGTCACCCAGGGCGGTCCCCCCTAGTGACGCCACTGAGTCCATGGCAGCATCACCATGTGAGACGAGGGCTGAAGAAGGTGACAGGTGCAGCACCGGCAAAAGACGGGCCTGAGTAGGTTACAGAACAGACTTGTGAACCACAAAAGCTGTGAACTACAAAGTGAAATAATAGGAAATTCAGTTAGCGACTGTACGTGCATACCTGACTTGTTGGGAACCGTCCGTAAGAAACTTGGCAGCCACTGGCAACATTCTGTCTGGTAATTCAGCAAGAATACGGTCACTGCCGACATTCTCGACCAGAGTCAGAATCAGATGTGC
>Ga0209562_1000716_pt1 | contig 11705 bp, 5 predicted proteins | sample WorMetvacBELIZE2_FD_187399 | JGI IMG/M metagenome (GOLD analysis project Ga0209562, IMG submission 187399) | Marine gutless worms symbiont microbial communities from Max Planck institute for Marine Microbiology, Germany - Olavius vacuus BELIZE.2... | ecosystem: Host-associated > Annelida >...
AAGGGGTCGCCCCCCACCAACCATTCTTCTTCTCATAAAAGTAGACAGAGTGGTCTTTCGCATGGTATAAAAATCCGGACAGATTTTTCTTCCGTTTTGTCACAATGCACGCGTTTGACAGACGGACGGACAGACAGACGGACGGACAGAATTCTCATCGTAAGACCGCGTCTGCATTCCATGCAGCGCGGTAAAAAGGTTGTGAAAATCGGTTCACATTTGACAAATTTATCACTGATTATGTAATGTCCTGTTTTTATGGACCACAATGTATACTAGGCCATGTTGGTTTAGATTTACGTTCTTGAGTGCTTTTTATGCCTTCAACGTCAATAGGCACCAGAGGCATTAAGCATTTGGGTTATGCGGGTGTATGTGAGTTTTTGAGTCTGTTTTTCACCATATCAGCTGAATGAATGGATGTATTTCAATGAAGCTGGTAACTGTCACTTATTACCAGGTCCGCATGACACTGATGACATTGAGAAGGTCACACGGTCAAAGGTCAAGGTCAGCCAGCAATGGCTGTAGTAATCATGTGAACTCTGTAGCTGCTGGACCACTGAAGAGACTTCAACCAGAACTTACACCAATACTTCCCACAGTCGGGCCACAAACTGTTTAGGGTTTCAGGGTTCAAAGACAATGGTCACAGAAAGGTTTTCTGGCGGAGGCATACTGATTGACGTTTGCTGTCGACTTCTGTCTAGTTGTTCTTAATTAGGGTTAGTTTGTCTTTAGATTAGTATTTTGTGTGTTTGTTGTGTATTTACTTTGGTTATCAGTGCCATTGCAGTTGGTTTTTAATTATTTATTGCTGTACTTTTTTAGAAGTGTCAGTCAGATGATGCTAGTGCGGTGCTTACAAATTATGTGCACTGTATTGGTTGTGTGGTATAAACGTGGTGAACCCAGTCACTGTTGTTTGTGACTGACATAAGATGTACGTTTGTGTTGTTAGGAGTCGTCTTCACCAGCTGCTGGAGCACTGCAACGAGTGGACAGTAATCAAAGCTTATTAAGTGCTAGTTCTTTGGATGCCAGAGATCGCAAGCTGCCGAGACCGAGTATGTTATTCGTCATGCTCAGCCTTCATTAATTGATTGCAGCAATAACAGAATTTAGTATTGATGGTAGGTCAGGATACGGAAGCACCGACTTTATTTGGTACATTTATTGCAGTTGCTTTTAAAAACAACTGTTTTGGTCACATATTAATTGCATGCTATTATTTTGTTAAACATCCATGGATTATGAAGTATTGTATGGTACAATATGCAAGTATCTAATGTGATTGTAAGCCAACAAATACACAGCTTAGTCTACCTACCACACAGTGTCAAAATAATAAATTTTGTAAATTAATAAAACAACTTACAAACTGGTGGGCAGAAAAATGCAAAAGCAGTCAAAAAAATATGTTAGTCTCTAAGGTAGGGTGTTATGAGACACTCGTAACATGGAAGTACGTGTTGAAAAGGTTTTTGACATTTACGATAACCAGACTAAAGTTGATGACTTATATATTTTGCAGCCTCTCGCGCAGTTACTGAGTTTAGTCTTGCTACAAGTGGTGTCAAAACATTGTCATTACTCAGTTACATAATAATTATTATTATCATTATGTGTTGTATATAGCTGAAATTTGCATTTGCCACGAATGTGCTGTAAATTGTGCCATTTTGTTAATTGACATGCAGATGTTAACCAGAAAAAATTTTGGTTGACATTGGAGAATGGAATGTAATGAATTGATTGACAAGTCTAGCATGTGTTTTCTGCAGAAGTGACCTCCGACCACGAACTGTTTGCATCATTGCTAATAAAATGTGTCGTTCAGCTGGAACTTATCCAGACCATAGACAACATTCTCTTCTTTCCTGCAACCAGTAAGAAAGAGGATGCCGAGAACCAAGCTGCGGCACAGGTGTGTGTGCACGACATCAGATGATTAAGATGTAGATGGACAATCAAGTGGCTCCTTGCTGTTTCACTTTCACATAATGTTTCTGGACCAGTTGTTCACACGATCACACACATACTCTTTTCACCAAGAGTATAATTTAAACTGTCCAAAGGGCAGTGATGCTGTCCAGCTGGGTAGGTAACCAAGTCGTCAGGTGAATTATGATTATGCCAGATTTATGACAAAAGTCACCTGCGGGCTAACTGCCTAGAAGCCAGAATCGGCAGCCTCATAGCTCAAATCGAGTACGACGCTACATTTTTGTTGGCATAAATTCGCAGTGCCTCTGCCAAATTGCTCTCATTTCTGTATGTTGTTTTTGTCTTCCTGTCATTAAATTACATTCATTGCACATCATTAGTTTGCATCAAGCCAGCGCATGTTTCTGATGCTCTCTAAGGATTGCAAGACATGTAAACCAAACAGTAAGCATGACTGATATATTGGTACTAGTTGCATACGTGCAGTTTGCAGGTGTGGTCTGTGATTTCTCAAAACAGTTGTGTGCTTCACTGCAGATGGATGTGGTTACTGCTACCGTGTCCGTGGTGAAGTTATCCCAGCACGAAGACCACGGCATGTATCAGTATCTGTCGTCAGACCAGCTTCTGCAGCTGCTCAACTGCCTGCTGGAGTCGCATGGTTTTGCCAAGCAGTTTAATTGTAACCAAGAACAGCGCAACATCCTGTGGAAAGCTGGTCTGTTGTTTCCGATATTTATACTTTGCTAAACTATGACAAATATAACAGTCTCCTTTAATCAACTATATATTTAGTGTGTTACGTTTTGACAACTGCATACCGTAATAAACGAAGTATCTCTCTGTCTGTCTTTCTGTCTATCTATCTATCTACTAAACTCATCATGCTGTTGGATTGTTTACTTGTTGTCATTATCATATTGTGCTACACTTACTGAAAGATAAAGTAGGTTGTTGGAGTTGGAGTTGGACTGGACATTTGTGTGCAGATGCCAGGTGCCGTGTCAGTGCAGTCTTAACATTTTAGCATTTCTAACAAACGGATGACTCTATTGTAGGGTTTAAAGGCAAGATGAAGCCAAATCTCTTGAAGCAGGAAACACAAAGCCTTGCTTGTGCACTGCGCATTCTGTTCCGAATGTACGCGGACGATCAGCGGCAGGCTCACATTGCTCCAGTGCAGGACTTGCTTGTCAGGTACTGCTAACTGTCATGTGCATTTCTGATTGTAGCACAGCCAGTAGCGCATTTATGCTATTAGTTGGGTGTTTGTTGGAATGGCATGCTGCCTGGACCTCTCCAGCGGTCTCTGAAGATTTGCTTCAAAACAGATCTTAGATGAACCATTACCTAAGTTCAGGTGAACATTAGGCTGCATGCTGAACAGTGCATGATATGGATCATCTTCCTGCGTCATCATATACACGCGTTACATACATTTAAAAATGCTTGTTTTTTTATGGCCCACCCAGAACAAAATGAAAATAAGTGTCGCATATTTTTAATGTCGCATTGCTGTGTTATGTTTTCACGTTGTGCATGGGTTAAATGGTTACTGGATAATATTTAAAATGAGTGCTGTGTTGTCCTGATGTATCAGTAGCCAGTGTGTAATTTGTTCAAAAGCGTTTGTTGTGCACGCATTTGGGATGTACAGATTAGCATAAAATGTTCCAAAGTTTGGTGAATTGTGAGTGCTTTGTTGTCTGAAGGGTTGGCAAAGATGCTCTGAGTTACTTCTTGTCTCTGCAGTCAGACAGCCATCGTGAGGCATGGTCAAGTCTAGTTCTGCTCTTTCTAACACGGGTCTTGAAGCTGTCTGCTGACCGAGTATGTTCTTCTTTGCATCCAGTCTTAACTGTGTTTTTACTGTGTGGAAACCATATATGTAGGCAGTAAGCTGGATGTTAAATTCAAAGTTGAGTGTATGTAATCCCGTGTTTAGTGAGACGTCTAGGTGACAGCATTACAGTCATGAAATGTAGTAGTGTGGGTCTCAACTCGAGCATGCTGCTTGTAAAACAGTCGTCTGTGGCTCACAAACGACTTGCCCGTACTACCAAAAAATAAGTCGTTCTGTTTATTTAAATAATTTGGTCTTCATGTTTTAGTACTGATAATCTCTACAAAGATACTTTTTCTTACTTCTTGGGAGCTTTGCTCATTTCTCAGCCTTACACTCATCAACAAGGCCAAACTAGAGTGCTTGAAATGTTGTGCAGATGTTGGGTTAACTTTGAAATATATGCATTTTATCATTTACAAGAAATGAATGTGGCCCGCCGACTGGCAGATTTTATTCAACAAGGCAAGTTATTCAGCTGAGTCTGAAACCCCTGCATTAATACTATCAGGAGTGAGTGAAGTGAAATCTGGCAGCTAGCTAAACAGCAGATTGTTGATATGAAGTTGATACAGCAAGGTTTAGCATAATCAGTTGAACCATTTTTATACACAGATCTACTGACTTGAATTACAGAAATTGAGCCTGGCCACACTCAGTCTGGAGTTGTAATGAACAAATGGTACAAGATGTATGAGGATGTACATGGAAGTGTGAAAGAAAATTTTACTGCCTGATGTGCAGGTCACTGGAAGCATTAAGGTCTAAAATAAAGTGTATGAGCCACTGTTGTGATAGATTTGAGTGGTAAGAAACGTGGAGCTTCTATGGAGTGTCTGATCACTGATCACTGTCAACGTAGTTAACCTCACGTTGGACCCGTTTGGTACTGAGATGGATTACTGTTTGCAGGTCCATTGTCATGTTTGCAACATCTTGGTATTTAATCAGCCACCCAAGCCAACTCAGCTTGGCCATCCCTTCGTGGGTGGGTGAAAATTAAGGACTGGCGATGGTCCCGACCACTGCTGCGAAGAAACGGCAAGTTATGCTACAGTAGGCCGTGCTACCGGCACTGCTGGCATGCCGACCTGGTCAATTAAAAGCATTGGCTGTTAACTTTGCCGGCTGACCCGGGACGTGCTGGCTTAAGTTTGGGTTTTAACCCTGGCTGGCTCAAAGATGCGATGGGTAGCAACTCCCTTGCAACTGACCTTACTGTGTGGAAATCTGATGACGATAATGATCATCCGACACTGTTCAGTCAGTAATTACCAGCAGTCGCAGACACTTGAGATTGTCTGAAACAACGGACTATGTCAAATGTACAACGAGAACGAAGTTTGGTGAACACAGCTTCAGCCATTCTGGCACAGCAGCATGGAACTCACTACCATCTCATCTTCGGACAATAATTGATACTAATGTGTTTAAACATCAGTTGAAGGCATTCCTGTATACTGAGTCGTTTGCATAGTTTTGTTAGCACTCCTGGACAAATTGTATAGCGGCGCTTTACAAATCACTGAATTGTATTGTATTGTGTTGTATCACATTAACATCCGCTTGGTTGTAGAGTGAGCTGTGAACTGTATGTATGCCATTTTTGTGTTCAGTTTCAGATTCACGCATCGGAGTACTACCCGTATTTGTGTGATATCATTCTGTGCGATTTGAAGCCGGAGCTCCGATCAATCATCCGCAAGTTTTTCCTCCGGACGGGCACTGCATTTTGTATCACGACTGTATCGGCAAGTTAGTGTCACGCTGCACAGAAGTGCTTGGGACCAGAAACACCGTGCTTCGTCACATTAATTTGTGCTGTCACGATGCGCAGTTTGTTAGTGACAATTTCTGTGATTTTAAGGGCGACTCTTTCCGGCTGTACTCATATCGTAAACCGTAGGAATTTTTAGAGGCCTAGTGCGCTCTACAGTTGCATGCTGGTAATGTAATTTGTTCACTAAATGTAACATTATCCACACTTGTTTTTCTATTCAGCAGTGTATATATGTCAGTTAATCCATAGTTCCCTTGCTCAAACACTGGCATGTTAATTTTTTATCTGCGCTCCAGCAACCGAGTGAAGCAGATATTGTTTTTAGTGTATCCATGTATGTGTCCGTCCACATGAAAACTGCAAAACAACTGATCAGAAATTGAACTTGGTATGAATGACATTATGTAACACATTCAGTATGAATGTGTTATTGTGCACCCTAGAAGTGATTGAATTTTGGTGAAATTTACCGAAAAATTTGTTTCAAAAATTGCCTTTTAACTCCCGCTTTTTTAACACAATGCTACGTGACTCGCATTGTCAGTGCCGCAGGTGCAACACTGGCCAGCAAGTCAGCAGCCATCGAATATTGGTGTTAAGCGATAGCCGCCACGAATTTCTGTAATAACTAACACTACTGTGCTATTCCGTGACTGGGATATGAGTTATCTAGAATACGTATAGGTCTGTGGTCAGCGCAGCAGATGATACTAATGGTGAGTTGATCTCACACATCAGCTACCGATGTGCTTAATGACAGTGCATACATTTGTGCTCTTAGAACAGTTTTTTCTGTAATCATTTCGGGGGCCAGTGGGCCACATTATTTGCTGTCTGCTCATATGTCAGTAATGTGTTGTCAAGGACAGATCCCAGTGGATAAGCATGGCCTTGAAGTTGCATATTTTGTCAGTAATCAGTACCGCAGATGTTGCTTTTACTGGGTCTATCTGATTTTACTTCTGATGTCATATAGTACTTATGTTGGAATTCTGTATTGTTTCCATGAAGCTAGTATCTATTGAAAACCACTGATAAAATCTCTACTGTCTACTCCCTACTGTGTTGTTAACCAGCAGTGTGTACTCGGAGGGCAAGATGTCTATGATGCTAATATTCAAGAGTGTCAAATATTGGATTTTAGCAGTAACATAAGTAAAATTCGTCCCAACAAGTTATCGATTATACTTTATTCTGCAGCATAGAAATTTGATAAGACTAGAAGTTACGTCACATGTGCTTTGTACAACGCTTCTAAATGGTGTTTATTGGAGCTGACAGTTTTGCAGATGAATTAACTATTTATTAAATGAACCGACTATGAAGTTGAACTAGACATACTTGTGATGTATTCAGCAGCCACTGTGTTGAACATGTAAGTAAGCAAAGCATGTGATCATGTATGTAGAAAGTGTGCAAGACATAGCACGTCTGTTTCTAAGCACTGTACCATTGTCCGCCCATTCATGGTTGTTTTGTAGTGTTTGTTGTTCTCTTAACACAGCTGCACCATTGGTTGAATGTTGATACGATAAATGTGCCTGCTATGACTGTCGAGACATTGATGTAAATAATTTCACTCCTTATTTTACTATTATTTTCGTGCTTGTTGTGATGTCGCTGTAGAAACGGATTTTATCGGAATTTGTAGACAATTTCAGCACGTTTAATATTCTGTACAGAGGTGACATTCACTTGTGCATAGGATGACGGACTTTTGTACAAATAGTTGCCGCTGTACAAGCAGTATGTGTTCTGTATATGCATTCCATTGAGGCACATGCTACTGTGTACTGAAGATGACTTGCTCGTAATAAATTTAGATATCAAACTTGCACCTCACACTGAATGATGTGTTTATCTGTACAGTAATGGTTAACTAAGTTGCCGACTTAGGAGATTTAACAAGGAAAATGTCATTACTCATTGCTAATTAATTTCATATGAATGAAATGAATTATCACTAATGGTTGTGTTTATAAATCTGCCATTTGGAACAGGTATACACATTTCCAAATGCAGCGTGGGCCCCACAGATCTGTACTATTTACTAGATACTGTACCGCCTATTCGAATCGAATGTAAAAATGTCGCCACCGTTAACATACCAAAAATGGCGGCAAGTTCTGTAATTTCTGTTAAAGTGTGTTTATAGACGGTCTGTGGTTGTAAGTACATAGCGAATAAGTCGTATCGTAGAAAAACAAACTAATTCTAATTGGGGAACGTTCAATATGTTTAATATTATCAAAACTCCTCGGAACTATATTTTACACGCGAATTACTACACGACAGTAATGTGGCATTTCACTGCAAAAAGTCATTGGCGGCCATATTGGGAGGTAAGTTGTTCGGGAAAGTATTCTGCCGGCCCAGTACTGCCCCTGTGGTGGTCCCAAAATGTGAGGTGTTCTATGTATGAAAATGTTTAGTTTTTATCTTGAATACTGTAAAACCTGTATATTGCGCGAGCATCAAATTTTCGCAGTTTGAGTAGAATCGCGAAATTAAATACAATTTTTTTGCATTGCCCATCACCATAAGTTTATCTGCATACAATATCAACACTTCCGTATATGATACTGTAAAACTCTATTTTTTGCCGCGTCTTAATTTCACGATTTCCTTATGTAGAAAATTTCCTGCATTTTAATTTTGCATATTTTCCAGTTAATTTTATTAAGCAATTTGTTTCCTGTTTCTTTTGGTGCCTCTAACAAATGTGATCGTCAAAATTCATCTTGTATTATTGTTTACATTACATAATACCAAGAATATATCATATCACGGAAGTGTTGATATTCTATGCAGATACTCAGGGTGATGTGCAGTTCAAAAAAATTGCGTGTATTTAATTTCGCGATTTTACCCAAATCGCGAAAATTTGATGCTCTCGAAATATACATGTTTTACAGTATGCAATATTCTTGGTAAAATATGCAATGTAAACCGTAATATGTTAGGAATTTTGATAATAAAATTTCTTAGATACACCAAAAGAAAGAGGAAACAAAATATGTTATATGTTTTACAGTATGCAAAAAATTGCTTAATAAAATTAACTGGAAAATCCACCAAATTAATATTAATGCAGCGAATTTTCTAAATAAGAAAATCGCAAAATTAAGATGTGGTGTAAATAGTGTTTTACAGTATGACCGTTGTTTATTATTTTACCACAATAGTTCAGCAAAACATTAACATGCAGTAAAACTGCTGTGCACATGCTACAGTTCATCCAGAACTTCGTTTTTAGCCAGCAGATTTCTATTTAGTGCATCCACAGTGACATTGTAATGCACCTATGATCTTAGTGTAACAGGTGCACTAGAAATATCATGATTACGATTATAACACGTTCTGTTAGACTGTTGGGCGAGACAAGTCGCAGTAAACCAACTGCTGAAAAGACTTATCCTGCGACTAAGGCATACGGTACACATGTTTAATTGTCTCGACTAAGTTCATAATAAGCACCGAGTGTGTATTTTGAGGGATATGTATACAAAAATTCATCCTCGCTAAATTTCTAGTACAGTTATACTGAAGTGAACATTTTTATGTACAAAATGCCTTTGTGTTACATATACAGGAATTACAAACTTTAAAAAAACAGTCCATTTTGGATCACTCTGTAGTAAGAAATTCAGACTGAAAGTTTACCTCTTATTACTTGTAAAACACCCACTTAACTGCCTGCTGAAGGAACTGAATGGGAAAAGTCCATCTCCTATCGTACACACTTGTATCAATGGCATTAGGCTCAACTCGGTTCATATGAATGCTGGCCAATGAAATGAACACTGTAAAAGTAATGTTTTCCGACATCACATATTATAATAACTACAGAATACTAACACTGAACTGAATGCAGTCTTGAACAAAATGAAAGCATTAAGCATCACTAATCAATTTCATAATTGGAACATGTGTTTGCACTGTACTCTTGTCTTCACTGCAGTGCAGTGCTGTTGCTCACGATTTAGTGCACTTTACAAAATTATACGTACAGCAGACAACAATGTTAACAGGCACAAAACGCTTGGTGTGCTTATAAAGAAATCATGGCGATCTTTGTAGGCATCTGATTCAGTTTTAGGCAATATATTACTACTTGAAAACTGACAACAGCACCAAAAGCAGGCATAAGCATCATGTGGTGCATATGATCAGTATAATACATTTAAACAAAGTTGCAGCGTCAAATGAATTGCTGTTTTGTTATCATAAAAATAACTGGCATATCTATATTAAAACTGTCCGATTCACGCAAGATGAAAGAATACCTAATGAGCGCTAATAGAGGTAATGGAAGAGACCAGAAAATTAGGAAATCAGCCAGACAACGGCAACCTGGAAACAGAGCACTAGACTTATTAACAAACTTTCACACATTATCTGCCTAAACGTATGCCACCTCAGAGGAACGTGTTATTGCATGCAACAGAATGAGGAGGATCTAGGAAATTCAATCACTAAACATCCATCTGGTCTTCAGAATACACAAAACAAGCACTTATGTAGTATAATGCAAACATTACCAAATGTGCAATACGGTGAATCACTGTTACAAATCTGAACAAGGCTTTGAAACATTTGAACCTTTTAGCGCCTCTCGGGTGTACGAGTGATCCCACTAGATACATAAAATGTCATTTTGAAAACGAGGTCTTTCGAAGCAACAAATGCAAACCAACTCGATAAAACGAACAGAAAATAATCAAATATGCAAAAAAATCTAATCGCAAGACAAAATGACCCAAGTTAAGAACTAGATGATCCACTGAAACTGTTGGCAGGTGTGCCTTTGCCAGAAAGGTTGTGTTGTCTGTAATGGTGACATTTGACATCTGTAAATTCCCAGTGCCTTTTTTGACCATATTTAGTTTCGTCGGACCTTAACCTTTCACCTTTTGACCTCAAAATCTAATCGGTTCACCTTTGTCCCCAAATGAACCAAAGTTGTAAATTTGGTTAAATTCCCACAAGCTAGATAACGTGTTCACAAACTTTTAGTATATGCCCAAAAACAGAAGGCAACTAATCGCCGGCGAAGGCAAAAAACACACAAATGATTGCACAGTTGTGCACCTCCTATGTCATGTCATCACGACACTAATGAAGTATTACTATTATTATTATTATTAATAAATAGTGTATGCATTTTGCACTCTGTTGACTGACACAAAATCAACAGCCGTCTACAGTCTCCATTGTCTATTAGCTCTCAAGTAATGCAGTGTAGAAATAACAGAGTTGTTCAAGGATGCAATAGGCTACAGTTTCATTCACTCACAAACAGCCACATTCCTCATTGTACAAGATTCCGCAGTTACAGAAACTCGTTAAATAAACTAACTCGTCAAAAATGATTCCTCCTGAGCAGACTGCGACGTCATCAGACTTAGCGAAATAAGCAAATTCCACCATGAGTCTGCAGTCTCTGAACGTGAGCGTAAATTTTCAGTGCTGGTCCAAGCTTAAAAGACATGCCGGTCAGCACGTCATTGCGAGTCATCAACAGCAGAGCCTTGCCATCAATTTCCTGCGGTGTAAATTACACACCTACGTTCCTTACCATACTGTCAAAGGGTAAAATATTTTAATCAAACATAGTATTATAACCGACATTACTAGCGCAACACTATGAAAGAATGTTAATAACCAGATGCAGCAATGAGCATAGTCATGTGCAACAAAAAACAAATGTATTGACAGTGTATCCTACATATAACATGGTGATTGTTGAAAATTTTCTGTACAATTAGTCACCACAATCTCCATCCATTCTTACTAAATATGAATCTCACTATCTGCAGTACATCAGTTTTGTAACCTTGGTCTCAAAACCCACAGGAATCTGATGCCTCTATCATTGTTTCCAAACCGTTCTGTCTCATGCAGAGCACCTCGGCACTTGTGGACTAGCTTTGCACCTATATATAACGTTATCGTGCCAATCAATGTGTGGCAGTCTGCTCTACTATTCCTATCCATAATACCAACAAACTGACAATTTGCTCTACCGACTATTGTCAATTCTGGCGACTTGAATTACATAAAGATACTGCAATAAGCTTACATAACAAATAATGGCCTGCAAATAAAAAAGCTGAATCCAAAACAAATATTAAG
>Ga0209562_1000717_pt1 | contig 11704 bp, 7 predicted proteins | sample WorMetvacBELIZE2_FD_187399 | JGI IMG/M metagenome (GOLD analysis project Ga0209562, IMG submission 187399) | Marine gutless worms symbiont microbial communities from Max Planck institute for Marine Microbiology, Germany - Olavius vacuus BELIZE.2... | ecosystem: Host-associated > Annelida >...
GTCCCATATAGTAGTGAAAGGCCATATAGGTATTAAAGGGCAGGCCACACGGAAGCGAAAGGCCCCCCATGAAGGTGAAGGCGCCCCAAAAGGTGAACTTTAAACATGGTCAGTCAAAAGAATCAAAATGATGGCACCACCATGGAATGTAGTACTTCACTAGTAGTACACTAGTACTTCAGCTAGCAGTTATATGCTTTTAGAGTTGAAACCGCGTGGAAGGAAAGGAGTGAGGAAGGCTAGAGGCGGGTGCTTGCTAAAACAATGTTCGTGGTGGGCATCACCGGAGTATTTAGAGGGGGGGACTAAGTCAGGCTAGCGCCGGCTCTGGCAATAAAGATGAAAAATTTCACTCGTTGAAACTGCTGCTGACCGTTTCACGTAATAGCATCTGACTAAATAAGCCACTTATTGGCAATTTGCAAGCTTCTTATTTCAGTAAACTTAGTCACATTAAATGAGCACGAGAAACAACAAAACCGTGCTTTTAATTTTGTCGTTAATCCCTTTTTGAGTTTCTCAAGTAAAATGTTGTTTGTTCATTCTGCTGAAATTCACCTGACAAAGTACTGACTAAACATTCTGATGAATGTCTGGCTGTACGTTGGAAAACATGCCTAAGCCAAGCGTCTGTGAGGCGACAACGGCAAATTATTTTTAGTGTGGTATAGATAGTATTACTACATAGGACATGCGCTGCATGTTAAGTCAAGAACCGCGACAACCTGTTCTCTATCAAAACTAGCGGCCACAAAATGAGGCAGACTGCCAGTACCCGCCACACATTTGCTCTTGACCCTTTGTTAGTCGCAGAATACTGCTGCCCAGTTTGATCATGACTCGAGATCTTGCTATACCAGTCTCATCCAACTTCATGGCTCCGCTCAGACCGACTTCCATATAGTACCAGTTCTCGCTAACATACCATAGTAACCCCTTCTTACTGCGCCAAGAACTGATAGCCAGGGGGTGCACCCCAGTGGGAGAACTTAATTTTTTTCGCGTTTAATTTAGATGGGTAAGTTGTAAGTGCAAACCCCAGGAGAGTGAGAAGTAAAATTAAAAAAAAAATTATTATTGGGCGGGGGATGATGCGAGTGGTTAATTTAGGAGGATAGCCTGTAGATTGAGGAGGATGACTAAAAAAGGTTATCACCTTTTTGAGGTAAAAAAGTGCCCCCTCGCAGCGAAAATCCTGGCTACGCCTGTGCTCTGAAATTAGCAGGGCAGAAAAAATGTGTATATCATCACTATCATATAGCATCATCATCTGCATCAGACTGCATGCCACCTTCCCTCAGCGAAGCAGATATTGTTTATAGTCTCTATCCGTGCAAAATCTGCAAAACTACTGTCAGAAATTGGTGCAACTTCCATAGAAGTGATTCGGTGATTGACATAGGCGTAGCCAGGGGGATGCGGTGGGTGCAAGCGCATTCCCAGACTAGTATACCACACAAATTTGCTCAGTTCGCGGATTGTAGATTCTGCCATTACACGCATTTTGCATGAAAAGCACTAAAATATGCAACTTTTCAGACTAGATAAACGCAAAATTTTCTGTGGAAGGGCTTTAGCCCCTCTCCAGATTCGACCTGTTTAACTTTGTTTTAAATTCCGCAATAGTGGAACAAATTAGTAGCCATGGCATATAATATGTGCATGCTATGCTGCGACATGGCTAATTACACAACAAGTCTGAACTTCAAACATACATAACTTGTATTACGACAGCTAGTGTGCATATTTTGATACAAATGACATATTCACACAACATTCTAAAAATTAAACAATACAAATTATACCCGCAGCCAGTCCGTTATGTAAATTTCGTAAAACATGCAGTACATTCATAATAACAAGCTTGGTCAAGAAATCATAACACTGATAAGTATTAAATTTAGTACTGCGAGTGGAAAAATGATATCAGCCGCATGGCAACAAAGTAGGACCAATTTCAGACCAGGTGAGGATATTGTAGACAACATTAAGTGCACTGTGTGATACACAAACAAGGCAGTTCACTTTCCACTACAACAGTAATATCTTTATCAATTTGGACACGTTTAAATAGGCAGCTACAGGAAATATTCTGGACATGACTAGAAACGATCATAGTAGCTAACTTAACATTACACACGAAAACGACAGAAATGTATAACAGTGTATATAAAATGTTGCCGTGTACAGGACGACATTATCCTAGAAATGTATAATGGTGTATACTGAACGTCAGAAATGTTGCCTAATAACTGATGTGACATTATTCTAGAAATATATAACGTACGTACGTTGTAGTTTACGCAGAAATGTTGTGCGATACAACAATGACATCATTATTATAAGTCTTTGCATAAATATCACAACGAGCACTGGGCATTAGTATCAGTTTGGGTAAAAAACGCAGGGATACTCTTATCTTTATCTCCCTTCCCAGCCTCTGCCAAGTAGTGGCCCCAAATCAAGCCCCAGAATCTGAAGCCATCAGGAGCACTGGGAACCCTCAAGCTCAGGTAAGGGCTGACACAGAGTCTAGGCCAAAATCACATTTGATGCATTTCAGCTATTAAATACGACATCAAGTAAGTTTGTGATACTAACACGTCTATGTAATGTGGTAGTTGTACAAAATCCAATTCCAAAAGTACAATAACCAGCCAACTATCACGGGTAGTATTATTTGCAGTGTTGTCAAAAGTAGATGACTTTGCTACTTCTGAGAAAGTAGAAGTACATGTCAAAAATTCTACTTTTTAGAAAGTAGAAGTAATGTGAAAATTTTCTACTCTCTAGAAAGTAGAAAGTAGTTAACAAAAAATCTACTTGAGTAAGTAGAAGTAGAAAGTAGATTCAACTGTTATACTTATGCAGCACTAAAAATAAATTGCCGATTCTAGCGGTAAATCGGCACCCTGTCCGTAAGGGCCGAAAAATTGCAAGCGATAAATCGGCGTTTCTGTATGCATTTTCCATTATCACAATAAACAAACGATTGGCCCAACAAACTACCGCACTAAAAGCAGCTACAGCTGATGCTCACGCTGTGTAATCTGCGTCCACAAATCCGCAAAGAATTTATAACACGCTGATTTCTACTTTAGTGACATGTTTTCGAGAAAAGTAACGAAGTAGATAGTAAATACTTACAGGAAAAAGTTACTTCGTTACAAGTAGAAAAAGTTTGTAATAATCTACTTCTTAAAAAGCAGATACCAAAAAATCCACTTATGTAGAGTAACAAAGTAGATCCACTTCATTACTTGACAACACTGATTATTTGCATTCACATTTTAATCACAAAACACTTAACAAGGTATCTGACAAACGATTAGGGGACAATACAATGAAACTGTGAAATACAAGATACTCATACTTACTTCCTGATTATACAGTCACTTGTTGACAGCACAATCAATGTTTTATCCAGATACCTTTAGGGAGAAATCCCAAAAAATTACAAATTCCCAAAAGTTAGGTCTGGCAAAAATACAGGAGCCATTTAATACTTACTATGGATCAGCGAGACAAAGGATGCTACCCACTCATTTCCAGGCAATGAATTATTAAAATGTCAGTACACAGGAGCTGTGTATTTAGCCTATAGCATCTACAGTCCAAGACTCGAGCTCCACATACCCCCCCACCACCATCTGCTATCTCCCCCTGAACTGCTACTGGCTGAATAAAAGCCTGGCCACGGTGTATATATTATAGACTTGCACAACCGCCATTTGATATTTCATTCTGTCCTGCACATTTCTGATGTCTGCAATCACATGATGCTATCGGCATGTAACAATGACTAACAGCACTTGCTACATAATAGCAACACAACACCCCGTATGCATACAGAATACAGATTGGCCCAAATTTCGCGTTAGCGAACGCTGAAATTCGGCCAAATTTTTTTGCCATATGTTCGGCTCAGCAACGTGCAACTATTCTCCCAACTTCTGTGTCACTTTTGCAGCGTTTCGCTCTCAGCACTAGCATTAACTTTTAAAGTCACTGTACTTACTATTAGTTACTAGTTAATTACCACCCTACCAGCAGGTCTACAATTTACAAGTAGTACACTATAAATTAGTAGTTGATTCACAAGTGGACGTTGCACATTCTCCAAAACAGATTTAAAACTGGTTTCAGTTTCGACAGATAGATTACGCCCTTCCATTCCAAGTTATTTTTGTAACGTAATTTATGCAGACAAGTGCAGAACGTTTAGCCGAATGTTGTATCGTAGGATAAAACAACGTCTTTCACTGGTGAGTGCACTGAACCAGACCAAAACCTTTGGCTTCAGCCTCATAATCTGACATTCGACCCATCTCTAATACAGAACACAGCACGGTGAAATCCCAACAAGTCTCTTGCATGCAGAACGAAATACTTAGAATCAGTTTGTAATGGAATGGAAACGTGCCAACAAGACCGGTCAATGATCTGTTCCAACGACACTGTTAGCAGCTGCTAGTAACACTCGAATGTACCGTACAAATAGTTTAGAAGATAACTTGATAGAATAGGTAAACTACAGCTGGGAAAACAACGCAGGAAGGTCACTGATGATGAGTCTGCATAAATGTCATGTGTAACAGTGAATGTATCACTGCCGCACACCGCAACACTCTAAAACATGGTGCAACGTTAACAATCTGCTGCGCATACCGTCTACTCGCAATACGTGAATCAGAAGCAGCAAAATAAACCGACATTTGGATGTCTGTACCCTGTAACACCACGAGACGACAGTCTCTACAAGACACGTATACGAAAAGTAAAAAAGATGACACATTAGACACCTGTAAATGACAACATTAACTGCTGCTGTGGTAACAACGGTGGGACAATTATCTCAGAGACTAAGCCATATGGAGCTATGGTCATCATTGACAGTGGTGGGCAAAACCAAATCATGATTTGATTTAAATGACAACTTTTTGCAGTCAACAATTCAATTTGATAATATAAGGATTCAATTCTACTGTCCACATCTAGAATTTTACTCGATTTTCAACGGTAGATAATTTGATTTGTACCGAAATGATGCCAATAGTAGATTGTTTACTGGCAACAACTGTAAAATCTCTGCTACTCTGTGAATGTGTTGTCGCCAAGATAACATTCCACTGCTAAACCTTTAAACAATGGCATGGTTTGTCCATGTCAAAAAAACAGATTTATGATCAATACCAAAACAGGCGTACAACATTTTAAATGGAATAGTTGGTCTTCGACAGCAAACCATCGACCGGCTGCCTCTGGAAAAGTGCATTTCTGGAAAATGTTGTCTGTGACCTTGATCTTTGAAACCATGACCTTGGAAATGTCATAAGTGTCATGTGGACCTGGTATTGAGTATCTGTAACAAGTTTAACAAGTTTAATATTAAAATATGTACATGCATTCACGAGTTTGAAGATATCTGAGAAATGCTGCCCAAAGTGCTTATTTGACCATTGTGTGGTCTCATTATCACCTTAACCCTTGATCTTTGACGTCAAAATCTAACCAGTTTATCTTTGACCCCAACTGCACTAAAGTTGCAAATTTGGCAAAATGCCTGCGAGCAGTTTATACGGTATTAACAAACATTTTTGTACATATGCACGCACGGACAGCCTGAAAATAAATTGCCTCCAGTACTGTCCTAACAGTGCATTTTGAGGATTTAAGATTTGTATTTGCCTAACGAGTTGTTCGTCATTCAACATGCAGAGATTTAAGATTTAATAGCAACCAGGATTTGATTTGAGATTTGCCAGCCACTGCTAACAGAAAACCATATAACAGCCAACTGACACGCCATTCTCTGATGGCACACGATGACATAAAAAGATCATTATGATATCACAAAAAATACCAAATATCTCAAAAACAACACAAGCTAAGCATATGTGCACTATTATCGACTAACAGGAAATTGTAAAATGATCCGTCAAATTCTGCCATCGGGCAGCAATCCTATGACCTCGACTCCTCAAGTCATTTGGATTCCATTCACATGTCACACACGGGCTCGTAAAACAAGATTAGACATACACAGGCAGTTCAAATTTGGTACCAGGGCTGCCTATGTAAGTTTTAACTAGACATCAAATGATGAATGGCTGAAATCACAAGATCACACAAATCTTAGGCACAAAATGCACAATACACAAGCAACAGATCACCATATCATCATCAAATCTTGTTCACTCACTGAATACATTCCATCGTATGGCACGAACCTATGCACTAAAAATCTCAAAGGTTAGTGTTACTAGGTCGTGTAAATTCTAACTACACAATATGCCACATCTGCTGAACTTATGCGGGCATTCGTACAAACTGCAGTCAACGACGATGGTGCCCATGCAAAAACGAGGAATTTGAACGCATTATACATTAAAAGTACAACAGACGAGTTACCTATTTATCCGAGTTTGTCGATCACTGAACGCATGGTGACTTGGCCACCAAGATGATATTGTCGTTGTATTTTCTACGCAACACGCCGTACAACTTAGCATACAGAACATGCGATGCGAGTGGCAACTCAGTCCATGCAGCGGTTGTGTGCAATAGTAAGTGCAATGGACAGGCAGACTTCGTCACTTGTGTCAATTGGGAACAAACACAGCTCGTTCTCGACCGATGACACGGCTTTGTACTTGTGGCTGTTGTTCGCCGGTTTAAAGTTCTTCGGCGTTCCGGGCAAAAACGTCTCCAGGTAGCCCTCCGTGATGTCAGTGAAAGCGATCATCTTCTGGCTCGTCTGAATCACACAGCACCAAAATATTCAGCAAAACCGTGGCATCTATCTTGAATAAGAACAAATGGGATTTTGCCATAAATGCATCAATTTTGTACGCTTTAGCATGTTACACAGAAATTTAGTTTCTTTTGCATCAGCAATGAAAAGGAACTACGTACACACAACCAAATGTACTAGTAACAGTCGAAACACATGGGACACTAGCAGCCAAGTAACCATTGCACCAATTCAACCAACAAACACTTGATGATATAAGATGTCATATCTCAGCAACCAGTTAAGATATCTGGACAAACTAACTATGTACTTGTATGACGTCGAGTATGTACTATCCAACGTGTCTCTTCAAGGTCAAGGTCATAGCATGCGGGTCACTGAAATTGAAAAAATGGCATATTTTGGTGAAATAACTGGACCCCGTTCTCTGTCAATTCAGCACTATTTAGGCGGGCAGATTCTAGTAGGTATTTTTCAAAAGCTAACATCCACCACCATTGAGGTCGACAGCATACATGTGCATAGTTACGTTGTCGAAATATCTTAATCCGTTGCTGAGATGTGACATTTTATGTCATCAAGTGCATCTGCCAACATTTGACACCTGGTTGCCATGGCAACGCATTTTCCCCATCTGTAGAAAGTTACGGTGGACTTGTCAAATTGGTAGCATAATGGGGAAAATGCGTTGCCATGGCAACCAGGTGTCAAATGTTGGCAGATGCACTTGATGACATAAAATGTCATATCTCAGCAACGGATGAAGATATTTCGACAACGTAACTATGCACATGTATGCTGTCGACTCCACTGGTGGTATGACCTTGCCTTTTCAAGTAGAAGTCATAGCAAGCGGATCATTTCTATTTTAAAAAAATAACATGTAACGGCGAAAAATGGAGTCTGTATTTGACTGTGAATGTGTTAAATCTTAACCTGTTTCAGTAAAATTTGCACTGTCCTAATTGCAAGTCAATGGAGAAAATAAGAAATGCATTTACTTACTTATTATCTTAGCAGCGTTTTGCTAATGACGTCATTTAAACATCGTTTTTGTTTCGACGTTATTGTAAGTAAGCGACTGTTGCTAAGGAGGTTTTCAAGGTCAGAAGTCAATGGTCAAGGTCATAGTGACATCATATGCCGTGCTTAAATTAGTTGGCATTTTCACTGTAGTAGTGTTCTCTGAACTTGTGCGAAGAATATTTAAACGGACGGCCGCCATATTGGAATTCTATTTCCGGTTTCGATTCTGATGTATGTGCAGTCATCGGCATCTCATAACCGCGCTGCGTGGAATGCAGACGCGGTCTAGCAATGAGAATTCTGTCTGTCCGTCCGTCGGTCCGTCTGTCCGTCAAACGCGTGAATTGTGACAAAACCGAAGAAAAATATGTCAAGATTTTTATACCATACGAAAGATCACTGAGAAAAAGAATGGTTGGTGGGGGTGACCTCTTCTACCTGAAATTTTGGGTAAACCGGCCTCCCGTTGGAGCGAAATCGCCGATTTTGAACCGTACTTCCCTCAAATATGGTTACCCATCGTTCTGACCCCCAAAAGGATCATTGTTGCCGGGAAACACGTCGTGTGAGCCATAAAGCGTTAAAATCGGTCTAACGATTCGACCTGGGCGCACGATAGGGAACAGAAGGACATGACCGGACAGTCAAAAAAGTCACAAAGTGGTAATATTTCGCCAGTTTGGGGAGAAGCCGAGGTAATCATGTATGCAAAGTTTCAAGATGATACTTTTAGGGGGTACAATTTTACACGGGGTCGAATTTCCCATTTTCCTATTGATTTTGCATGGGCCTTACAACAGTGCAGTGCTTCTGCGCTGCCTGTGATAACGTCAAAACAAAAACGATGCTTTTATGACATCATTAGCAAAACGCTGCTATGATAATAAGTAAGTAAATGCATATCTTTTTCTTTCTATTGACTTGCAATTACGACAGTGCAAATTTTATATATTGAGATTTTAACACACTCACAAAACGTTAAATACAGACTGCATTTTTTTCGCAGTTACATGTTTTTTCAATTTAAATGATTCCTATGCTATGATCTTGATCTTGAAAAGTTAAGATCGTACCACAAAGTACTGGATATAGCACGAACTGTGATGTTGCATTGCATAACGTGCGCCTCAGGATCTGTGAAACTGGCACCTGGCGCGTTACAAATTGGATTATTATGATTATTATTATGATTACGATTAGAAGTTGACGTAAAACTTGGTATAAAAGATGTGTTATGGTGTCCCCTAGAAGCCTCAAGAGCTAAAATTGATGGACACGTTCAGGTTTATGCTCCGCTGACACACATTTTAGTTAGATCTTATTCTAAGTCTTATTTTGTTTGAATCTATTCGGACTAAGCTGGCTTTTGAACGCACGTTATAAATGCTGCATGTATCGTATCGTATCGTATCGTATCTGCGCTAGATTTGGAACTTTCGCAGCAAGCGTGAGTGGGTCGAAGGCGAACCGCTGTACGCCGACATCTGCTGTGTTTCGCGCAATCGCCACTTCACTGCACTGCTCAGAAGACACGATCAAGGTCATACGTTTTACGTCTCTTTACACGGTAACCGATCTCGACAGTTGCGGCGATCTAGGAGGTGTTCGGGACGTGCCTTACCAGCTAGTCGCGTTCTTCTTTCTCATTCGGTGAAAAAATGCGAACTCCTGCACTGTGTCTTGTTGGAGCAAAATGCACCTAATAACCGAAAACCACACCACGGCTGCACTAACCGAGTAATGAGTCACTAAATCAGCGGAATTGATTGCTCATTGCTCATTATTAAATAAAGAAACATGGAAATGTGAATTTTTTACACACAGTTCTGCGCTCTATTGTCTACTACAGTTGCTCACTCATGCGAGCACATGGTGTCACCCTAATTTTTTGTCCTCAAAAAGTGATTACCTTTTTAGTCGTCGTCGTTCGTGATTTAGGCTTTCATTAGGGTGTCACCCCCTGGATGTGTCAGCCGGGGGCGGTCCGTCCCCCACTCGCCCCTCCCCTCCTTAGTGACGCCACTGCTTTATTGAACAAATGACAAACGCAGTAATCTTATACAACAAAACACACAACTATTAACGCAGGAGCATAAGCACCAGAAACGTAAAGTAATTTATGTGCATGTAATGTTATGTATACACTGAAATTAATCACGAAACAACAAAGCAAACGTCAGTGGAAAAAGACCTTCTACAGAGGTTATTTTTAACGTATAGGAGGACATAGTGTCCCCTGGGATGGAAAGCGTAAGTTTGCTTTTCTGTTGCGAGGGTATGTGGGTGGGCATTGTGAAAAAGTTTGCATGCACTCATCTGACACACACAGTACACACACACTTTATTGTACCTGATAATTAATCTCTCGATAAAATCGATGGCGAGATGACACCGTTGTCTTACGGTCATCTTGGGTCAGTGACAGTGACAGTTTCTGTACTGTAGCACGCTGCAACAGCACAGAGATCGTTTTGTCTGGCTGGCCCATCACGTTGTGGAACGACTTGCCCAAAGATCTCCTCAATACCGGTCTTTCAACCTGCACTTTTGACGCTACGGTTTTCTGCTTCATGAGGCTGCGGCGCATCTGTGACGGTCGATTTTTATGCGCCGTTTATAAGTGTTCTTATTTACTTACTTACTTACAAGATGTTCGTTCAGGCTGCAGCGTGATGATTTACGATTTGCGAACAAGTCGCGTGACGGCGGCATTTCGCAGTGGACTGCACGTGAGGACGGAAGCGTTGCTGCTCACTTCCAACCTCGTCTATAGCATATCAGTGCAGCCGGACTGCGTCGTGGTCTGGCGCATGGAAGTATCGTCGAGCTCCACGGCTGGCTACAACAAGTACATGTCCGACGAGTTCCCGGCTGATGACCACCAGCTCTCAGATACCGACTACTACTACGACGAGACCGTCGACTACGGCGACGAGCAGGTATTTCTCTGCAGTGATCGTGCACGAGGCCCTGTAGTGCACGCCCTCCATACCTTATAATACTGCACGGGTAACAATCCATAGTAGGTCTAATAGGCAGCGAGATGCATTATATTTTCTGGCCGTCCGTTATCACGTGTTTCGCGTGCTGCGATATCTGTGTGATCGGTATGTAAGATTCATCGCCTGAGTGGGCTGAAAAGTTTTTCAAGGTCAGAGGTCAAAGGTCAAGGTCACAGCGAGGTGAAGTGCACCATTTCACAGAGGGATACTTATACACCGTGTCCCAAAAAAAACTAAGCAGATTTGTTTTTGTCAGAACTTCGTCAAATTTACACCAATTTCGATAATTTTTGGCAGAAAGATGGGAAACGATCCAAATAGATGCGAGGTGTACTCACTTTCCACCTCACCTAATTTGTGTCACCACCTTACCGTGTTAAACGCAGATTTTCAAAATTGCTACATAACGCTGAATGTTGTTATCTGCAATAAACTTCTAACGACTTAATTAACGCACAATAAACAAAAGGTGCTTTTTTTCTTTTTTTGCGGTCAATTTTCGCCAACAAGTAATCCAATCCGCTTCTTGTCCAGTTTTTGGATTCAAATTCTCTCAGAAAACGGACAGCAGTGTAACCTTTCAGTTGTCTTAAATTTTTGATCAAAATCTTGTCCTCCTCTGAAAAAACCATTTTAACGAAAGAGCAGACGACGACAACAATAACAACAAAATTCCAATGAATATTTATCAAATATGTACGAATTGCCTAAAATTCGAATGGTCCCTAAATGTCCTGCTCCCTCTATTGAATTGAGGTCGCCAGTGGGAGCGATCGATTACTAATAATTTCAGCATTATGTAGCAATTTGGAACATTTGCGTTTAACACGGTAAGGTGGTGACGCAAATTAGGTGAGGTGGAAAATGAGTGCACCTCGCATATATTTGGATCGTTTCCCATCTTTCTGCCAAAAATTATCAA
>Ga0209562_1000718_pt1 | contig 11693 bp, 7 predicted proteins | sample WorMetvacBELIZE2_FD_187399 | JGI IMG/M metagenome (GOLD analysis project Ga0209562, IMG submission 187399) | Marine gutless worms symbiont microbial communities from Max Planck institute for Marine Microbiology, Germany - Olavius vacuus BELIZE.2... | ecosystem: Host-associated > Annelida >...
AGAGTGCACCTGTCACATTCTGAATAACAAACGCGTACTAGTTTTGATTAACTTCTCTGCATTTGTGCCTGCAGTTGTCATGTTATTTGTTCTCATATCTGAACAGCTGACATTTGTAGTCACTTACTTTATGTTTGCACCGAGTTTGTTTGCGTATGCGTGCATGAGTTTCGCCAGAAACGGCATTCTGCACTGCTGTTATTTTGTCATTTTCATTTCGTATATGCAAGGTGCCACAGTTGAGATTTTAGATGCATAAAACCAATATTTAAATGCCACAAGAGGCCAAACCGAGTACCTTGAATGTATAAAACCTTGGGAGGCCAATACCTGAGCATTTCATTTGACAGCGTGCAAATCATAAGAACACAAATTCTTTACGACTGTAAAATAACATGCCGCAAAATTTGGCATATAATTGACACACCGCAATAGACGACTTGAACAGTAGTTATTAGAAGCAACATACAAGTTTTAAAAAAACTCAGACACAAATACATTCACAAAGACATGACTATCATGAATTAAGACAATAGTATCTGGTCTACAAAAACCTAGAAAATAAACCCGACAATACCAACATCCAGTTCACATCACCACTTTTTAAGCCTTATATCACAAGTCTTACTTGATGACAGCTGAACAACTGTAATTACTATAACATCGAAAGGCCATGCTGACAAGAGTATCACATAAACCCAGTAGTACAGACACTATACTGGTTCCAGGCGCAGTTTTACGTTGTAGCAGGGGGGCAATTGCCCCACCCAAACCTGAGCCTTGTACCCAAATCTTTGGTTACAGCAGTAGTAAAAACCAACCAACAGTCATCAGGGGTCGTCTTTTGGAGGGATGGAGTGGTTGATTCGGTAGTTTGAGGGCGATGACTGAAAAAAGGTCGTCAAATTTTTGAATTGCCTCCCAAATATTTTTCTCTAGAACCGCCCCTCCACTGGGGTTCTAATGTCTGCAACCCAAACGAAACAGAAGGTAATAGTAGTCTGACATACGCTATTACCACTGACCACTGACCAGCAGTGTACGCTGCAACTGTAGAAGATAGGGGCCTATATTTTATTACAAAAATTACACACCAGATGCTTGGTGGACAAGACTGGAGATGTGACGAAGTTAAAATTCGACAATGTTCGAACTTCAAACGTTTTCACCAGATTCGAAATATGGCGAATGTTTTAAGCGCTTTGTTGTCGAATGCAAATTCGTGGAAAAATACTTGTTCTACGACTGATTTCATTCATGTGCACATAGAGCACAGACAAACCTGTTTTTTTTCTCAAATTCAACCTATCACACAAACTACAGTTATTGAATGTGCAGCAATAATTTTTGCTCAGTGATGTGTTACACCGTACTAATATGAACACCGATTCTATTGACTTTAGGAAATGACACTGTTACAATCATTTAATTGACCTGAACTAGTGCACTGCACTCTGACTGATAAAATAAATGCCGCTATTTGCAATCGCATCTGACAAATTTTGCAAGTCAAAATTCACAGGCAAATTTCGACCAGCTCCGTCACATCACTAGATAAGACAGACCTTGTGCTCAATAATCTTTTTATCTTCTCACGTAACACTTCCAGTTGCAAAAGCTACTCATGTCGATACAGCCGAAGGCCGCAATGCCACGCAGCTGACAGAAACGTCCCAGATACCGTAAAACTTCTAATACACGCCCCGGCTAAACCAAATTGTGGTAACCGATCATTGATAGCTGATGGACATCAGAACCCCTGACGTTTATTAGAGGCTGGCGTTTATTTGAGACCCGGCGTTTAATAGGAGTTTTACGGTATGTGGAGCTGTAGCATAATACCAGTACCATACCATTAAAGGGGGTCCGATTTCTAAACATTAATGGTACTTGTCTCAATTTCTCCAACGAATAAATGAATATACATACACGTAAGGTATCCAGCTACCATTTGTGTAATTATGCATTAATAATTCATTCTCATCCCTTGTCATATTCATGAAGAATATTCATACATTTTTATTTAATGCATAACTGTCGACGTAGCACATTTGCTGCATCGTGCAGTCTTAGCGCTACAGAAATAATCGAATAATAATTTCTAAGCCCCTGGGAATGAAGTACCAGTGGGCAAAAAAAATAATAATAACTGTCAGGCTATTAACCACTTATTCTCTTCCCTCGATGTATTCATAATAATTATTAATGTTATTCATTATTCATTCAATTCATCATTCTGTCATCCATCTTCACAAACTACGTCTCACAATGCTGTTCACATGGGCTGCCGTAGCACATCTGTGAACCTATAATATACTGAAGCAGACGACGTTAGTGCACTGAACAAATTCACTTGAGGTTTTCTTTCATAAACTGTTGAAGTCTCGAAAGTCGTTCGTCGATTTCAGACAACTCGACTGAGCGATCGCCTCGAACATCCACAACACCTGGTCGACCTGTACCATCAATCAACACACCTGGAGTGTCAAAACAACACACCTGTAGTGCCAGACACACCTTGATTTCATGCATGACGCCCTGCCCGACACTTAACACAGTATATACAGGCAAATTCTGTAAGTGTAGGAGCAAATAATGAATCTGCTCTGACGCCAAGTCCTGCCTGATATTGACTACACCGTGACTTTGAAATGTCGACAACATACATTTCCGGCTGCAAATGCAGGCTGGCCCTAATTACAGTAGTTCATTCGTTGGGCATCAGCAGGGTATCTAGTCTCTGGCAGAGTAAGGTTTAACATCCCACCAAACACATTATAGGTCATATTGGGGACAGGTTTTTTTTGTAAGGGACAAGTGACACAACCAACAATGTCAAAGCACTGAAGGAAGATAGGGTCCTATAAGGATTAGGCTCCAATCCCATCAGATCTACCCCACCGTGCTCACAATGATACAACAAATATGCAGTATGAAAACAACACATCAAATACACATAGATAAACACAAATGAATCTACGCATAGTAAAATGGGCCCAGTGTGACAAAATGCAATCCCGAGAACTGTAAGAACTGCTCATCTAAGTGTGATTATGACTGTGCACAACTTAGCTTGGGAAAAAGACTACTTTTACTATTTTACGTAGCAGCAGTACACAGTTTAAAAAAAAAACTTACAAGAGCACTTAATATTATTAATAGAATTATGTTAAAACACAGAAGTTTCACGAAACGAAACCAAAACTCCACACAAAACAGTAATGCCCATGTCCCGAATGAATAACAGTATAAAAGACCTGGTGCTTGGTCCTCGTTGTGATTTAGTGCCGATCGTGTCCGTACCACTGCTTCCGGTGTGCTGGACAGTCTAGCGGTGAAAATCAAGTTGATAACAATAAACGGCAAAAACATCTGGTCATAATTAATTTACTAGTAATACAATCCGTAAGCACAAATGCTTTAAGGCAGTAATTACTAGTATGTAGACTATGATGAGTAAAGGACTGCACAATGATGTAAGCATTCCACCTATCTGCAGAGTTCACACAATATGTCTTGTGAACTATGACAAAATACATGGACAATGGACAGACGGACAACGTCCGGCCAGCTGGATGACCTAAAAACGTGATGCCTCCGCTTCATATTGTTCATGCAGGCATATAAATTATGCAAATATTACTGTCTTTTAAAATTTGTGACCGAGCCTAATGAGTAATGCCTTAGGCCATGGTTATAGCATACTGACTGTATAGCAACAGTTAATAACAACAACAACAATCATGACAAAAAAGCAGTAGCAACAATAATACAACTGTGCCAATTAACAAATATATTACTGAAAATGCAGTTATGTGACAAATAATTTAAAAAAAAACTATGAAACAAAAAATTATACTAATTGCAAACATACAAGAAAATGCATTCATAGCGGAAATAAAGGATACATTTTGGGTCTCGTTTTCTTCTGTTTTTGAGGTGCCTACAAACAGACACCGACGCCCGACACTAGACTGCAATCTGGCAATGCAGGTATATGGCAACCAGGGCCTTAGGTAACTTGCAATACAAACCTAAAAACCCAAGATGTGCATGGCTCAAAATCACTGTTTAACAGATTTAAATTTCGCTGCTGCAGACTGAAAAACATCAATTCTGAAAAACAAATTAGCATAACAATGTGGATAGGATGACTGCATGAAAACAACATTAACACTACACAGGCTGGCTTTTTATCATAAGTACACAGAATAAGGTACTCAACATTAACATTAACCCATGCTGTATACTATTCATTGTATCAATCCAGCTTTTGCTGCTATACCAAATAAACCATTGTTGTTATCATTATATGACAAGCAACGCTTGGGCATCATGGGCACCTGGGGTTGATTAAGTCGAAAAATCCAGATTTGGAAAAACCCTGAAAGCTTGCATTCCCTGACAGCAATACTACAAATCTGCAATACAAAATATTGTTATTGTGCGTAGTAATTGGTTCATGGTTTGACGTCTGCATCCACAGACAGCTGATTTGGCAAGGCGCCTATCTATGCCGGACTGCAAGACATGGACCTCGAGCTGTGTTCAATATGGCTGCTTGCGTGTAGCTTAGAGGTAGTTAAGTGAAGTTCGCAAAAAGTGAATTCGCAAACAAAAACAATTAAAACTATTGCTTCACCAGTGCAAACAGTTTCTTACCGATGTTAACTCATGCAAGCACCAATGAAACATGATAACTATGACAGCATCTCTGACTTGCACACTGTGTACAGCACAAATTTGCATTCGTATGGCCAGTTGTATGAACGACATTCAGAAGCTAAGAATCACTTAACATTAAGAAGCTCTTAAAACTTCACTTAACTAATTCTACTGCAGCCTGCACAATATACAAAATGTAACAAGGAAAGCACTACTAGCATGTGTAGGCATATAATGACAAGTCTGTCACAAATTTTAATTGCCAAATATTTAGTTTTGATGAATATGATTGGAACTATTTGTATGCGAATGCACGCAAGTAGACAATTTGGACTTAACTCTTAATTAACCTCTAAGCAACACACAAGCAGCCATCTCTGAGGGTGGGTTTCACCAACGCCGGTCAAATCGCCGGTTTACTGAACTCCAGTTATTTCTAACTGCCAATTAAATCAGACTCGCGTTTCACCAACAAAAGTTAACTTTTGCCCAACTCCAGTTAGCTGACTGCGTGGTTAACCTACTTTCTGACGCTGCTATTGTTGTCATCGATGACGTTGGCTGCCGTCTGCATCACTTTCATTAGCCATTTTTATTTTCTAACCTGAGATTTAACCGGCGATTGTGGCTCAGTTAAATTTAACAGAGGTTTAACCTTAGATTAGTCGATAACTGGCGTTGGTGAAACAGATTTATGCTAACTAGAGGTTAAAGTGCGGAGAAAACCGACGGTTAAAGTTAACTGTCGTTGGTGAAATGGGCCCTGAATCATTAGGTAACTCATACCGTGTGATGTCCATTCCACAGGTCAGAAGCTGCCGGCAAATCCCGCCCAGATTTTAAAACCTTCTCCGCTTTCCTGCAAACAAAAAATGTGCACATCAAAAAACATATGCATATTGTGCTTCGTAGGTAAAATGAACAGGTTCACAAATATTTCATGTACTGCTATCACCCTACAGCTGGGTCTGCACATGTACTGGTCTAAAATTTCAGCTTGCAAAACAATTATAAGCCACGCGTGATGCAGTTTATGCTGAAAATATGAAAAAGTTCCGGCACACTGAAGTATATTCCACAAACTGAAATGCATTGATATCAAAAACAGCTGCGAATAACTTGGTCTGATCACTGCATAAAGTGTAACAGCCAAGAGTTGAACCCACAACCTTAGGATAGCGGCTATGACGTGACAGAAGTCACTTTCTCAGCTGCAACACTTCGGTCAGAATCTGTGATAACTCCGAAACGGTACGAGATAAGAAGTCGCATACGGGCTTTCACTTGGTACCGACATCGGTGACCTTGAACAGTGTACTAGCCCTTATTTTGCGTTATTTAACCGAATTCGATAGCTTGCAGTAGTGTAGCCAGGATTTTACATTGTGGGGGCAACAAAAGCTGAGCGCCAAAGAATAGGTATACTGGTGTAGCCAGGATTTTCTCTGCGGGCTTGCACTTTTTTTCTCAAAAAGGTGACAACCTACACTGGGGTCCATATTTTTGGCATATTTCAGGCCCACAGAACACTTCTGGTAGAGAGAACAGTGTTACATTACTGAATAAAGCAGGCCCTATGTCCCGACAGAGGTAAGGCACTGATATAGCCTATTATGTGCTGATGTGCCGTTAAGAAACTACTCACTCCCAACAAAGCCAGTTCTTTCGTTTAAAAATCCACTCAATCAACGACTGAGGGGGTGGACATGGCCCCCTCTGGTAGCTTGGCTACTAAACTGTACTGCTTCTGACAGAAACACGTGTGTGCGTGTGTGTGAACAAATTGCACAGAGTTTTTACACGAACTGGAACAAAGAGTCGAACCCTCAACGTCTAAACCACAAGTCCGACGTCCTAACCATGACACTACCACTAAACACTACAGCGCAGGCACAAAGCTAAAGAACACTCACAGCCGCTGAACTTCGGGGTCGGACCTCAGTTCGTTGTCGCTGAGACAGTCAATCGAAGACGCCACACTTCTAATACTGCCAACTACAGTCACATCGACATGCAAAGATGGGTTGTACAAACACTACTCAAGGTAAATGTAAAGGATTTGTATAGCGCCTTCTCGTGATCACACCTCTAAGGTGATCAGGTATGTTAAGTAACACAGAAGACGAGATAAGGTCATTGGTACAAGAGTTCATACATTGTCAGCTGGACTACTGCAATGCTCCGCTGGCAAGAATAACTAACACTCAGATAAAACAGCTGCAATCAGTAAAGAATACTATGACTCATTCAGCACGATGGCAGGACCACATCACGCCAGTCCTATGCAGCCTCCACTGGCTTATGGTGTGATGAAGGATGATTTTCAAGACTGCCGGTCCTCGTATGGAAATGCATCCACAGTGTTGCACCTCCGTATCTGCAATTCTGCGTGCCGGTGAAGAAAGTTCTGGGACGTCCTCGACTGCAGTCAGCATCGACTGGAGGTGTCGACCTGCCAAAAGCGCAGACGTCGGTGGGACAGCGCAGGTTTGCCTTCCATGGGTCTACAGTGTGGAACAGTCGGTCATGACAGCAGCCTGTCACTGAACATGCTTCAGCAGCGGCTGAAGACTCATCTGTCTGGACAGTCATGAACACCATCGGCGCCGTTGTGGCATTTCTCTATGATTCTGGCGCCGGATATAGATGTCTTGACTGACTTACCAAACACTTATATGTCAATTGCTCATTTCACTGCCCAATTCACATGCAAAACAGTTGCAAAGAGTTCTGATTATATTCATCAAACTGAATAATTGATGCTTAAAATGCACAAATGTACTTGTCATTATGTAATTATACGTGCATTTTGTGAGAGATATTTTCATGCAACAGAACTAGACTTCAGATGCACACGGTTCAGCACGTCTAACTTGACATGATATAAAGCAAATCACTGACAATCTCTTGATCAGTTGGCTTAAAAATTAATAATATGTTAAAAACAGCAAAATACGCAATAAACCTAAAGAAAGTAAATAAATAAGACACGACTGATATGTGCAATATCATATCCATACACAAAATGGTAGCCAGGCGATGTTCTATGTTGTATACAGCTTTGAACACCAGTGACATAGCAACAGAGAGTGGGCACGTGTCTGAAACCCAATTTAACTGGGTCATGGGAGTTGTTAAGATCTTAGGAAAGAGAAGAAAGAAGGGCCACAAGTGAGTTCAGAGGCAGATGTTTCTATATCTGAATGCACAAATCTGCACACATTTTAGGCAAGACCTCAGTCAGACTGAAAGAAAGTGATTGGATCTGAAATGTGCTAACTCTTGTGGTACTGGCAGTAAGCAAAACCATTAGTGTCGATAAAATCCCGGATTATTTACAAAAAAAGCACAAAAATATACCGGAAAATAGTGTCTATGTCAGTCGTTAATTTGCAAATATAACGGCGCTTTGCATACCTGAAGGTGATCTCGATGTCTGGCGCCTACAACCTACAAAACATGAATTCAATAAAAATGCAGGAAAACATGCCACATTCATAACATAACAGCACACAGCCCATTGGCAGTGACGCTCAGCTGACCTATAAACCAAGCAAACTAAGTCAGATTAACTTAGTTTTTGTTCTGTGATCAGACTTCCACAGGATCTGCGAAGCAGACACTAGGAACAGGTTAAACGCAGTCTTGACTCGAACGGCTGGCTATTTGAGTGTGCGTAGGGCAGGAGGCGCATTTGATAGACATTGACTGAAGGTGCATCTTACAATTGGACTTACTTACATACTTCAGATTTGATTCCGAGGAAGCGTGATAAGTTTGTTGATCAGTTGATACATGATGGACGTTTTACCAATCTGCTTTTTATCTCTAGTTATTGTCTTCTTTGTCAGTTGTGATTTTATGTGCTCAGTGTTTTGTATGTGTGTTTGTATTTTCCTTTTATCTATCGTCTTAATTGCTGCATTTGATTGCGAAATAAACTATATAAAATAGAATAGAACAGAATATTCGTTTACTAAAAGCTGATATGACGCAGCTTTACAGGACATGTAACAAATGAAGGAAACAAATACAGCAGTAAGTCTGTGCACGCAGGATTACAAGTCTCTGCGTGTAGTGATTATGATTTGCGACAGCCTGGTTAACACACAGGCACACACAGACATACAACATCAGGTCCTGGAAGTTTTAGAAATAAAAATCCCAGACTTTCCGGGAGGCGTGAAAACCCTGTTATAAAAAGGGTCGGCCACAACAATACAAAACTTACCACTATAACTGGTGCGTTCCCATGAACGTTCACGCAAACGTGTTTCTTGTCGGCCACTATCAGCAGAATGATCGCCACTGCCAGACATTCTTAGTCGCACGTCACGCTTCCTGTCAAACAATGATACACTCAGAAATGACACATCCAGTTCAAAACAACTTCACATTCAACCACTTTTGTTAACGTTAATTCGGCTTCATTCCACCGGAGATATTTTTTTATATTAACGCAAACAAGAACCTCCATTAACGAGAAGCTTTCATAATTTACAACTCCACGAACAATTTGAATTTTAAATTTCCCAAGGTAATGTAGCAACATGCCTAAGGTGAGGTGGGTAATGTTATATGGGTTCTGTAGCAAATTTAACATGCTTTCCAGCAGTGCAAAAATTTACAAAAATCAGTTAATACCTGACAAAGTTACAAAGAGTTTAAAGGTGGGAACTTTTTTGAGACACAGTGTATGAGAACCCCATATGAAAGATAGTGACATAAAACTCGTCGGTGTTTAAACATTAAAAATAACCGTAACTGAAATTCATCACCGAGCTGAAACGTCACAACATCCCACCAACATGGCATCAAACTAGCCTTTGATAACTCGGTAATTTTCTCTCGCCAGTACAGACTTTGGCAGGTTCCCTTGATCAGGGTGACCACTCTTTTTCAACAATGATTTTCCATGACTTTTCTATGACCAAAAAAGAATTTCCATGACCTATCGGCACAGCATATTTTTTGAAAATAAACGATACACAATTTATGAATGCTGACCAGAATAAAAATATTTCCAGTTTCCAATCTACAAACAGGATGATATTTACGGAAACAAAAATCCTAGTGCATTTTTACAAAAAATTCCAGGACATCATCATCCTTTTCCATGACTTTTCACGACTTTCCATGACCTTGGCTGTTTTCCAGGACTTTCCAGGCCTGGAAAATGGTCTTACTAAATTCCAAGACTTTCCAGGAAGAGTGGTCACCCTGCTTGATGTTTTATTTGTCCTGATCAACGCGACTGCTCTACATCGGGCCCTCTTAGTACTGCAATGGGACACTCATGGCACGTAAACCATTTTGGCATTTTGAAATCAGTAGAGAGCGGATGTTTTACTGGACTGTAGTAATCAGCCACGTAGGCCAACTCAGCCTGGCCATCTCTCTATAGCAGTCTAATAGCCATATAACGTGGGAATGGCACAGCACTCATCTTTACATGCAAACATACTAGCAAAAGCATATAACAAACCGTTTCAGTTCAACCTCTTTCCTCTGTCTGTCCTTCTCGGCTTTGTACGCTGTTGGATTAAACCTCGTAAATCGAGATCCTGAAGAACATAACACAAAACATAAAGTTAATACAGTTTACAGGCGCACACACACGTTATTCATGGTGACATACTACACCCTCGGGATGAGGAGTTCTGATGTTTCTAATGTCCTAATGTTAAAGTCTTCAAGTACAGTGTGTGTGTGAAACAAATACCTACATACATCCATGTGTTTATCCCTCGATAAATAAGTAAACCACATGCACCGATAAGGTCCTGGCTGATTATCGGTCGCGGCCGATGTTGACTTACTTGAAGGACCGCAGAGTGCAGACAAAACTAAATCGCACCAAAAGCAAAGTTATAAAATGCAGCCACTTTTACCGGAAACAAAAGCCACTCTCATGTTTGTTTACTTTTGGTAATAAAAATAAAAACTTGTACTTGCCAGATGGGTGAATGACAATCGGCCAATACCAATGTACTAATCGGCCGATACCGATTAACAGCAAAATGGCCGATATCGACAAAACAGCCAATAACTGGCCAACACCGATTATTGGCCGATTATTAGTGCATCTCTAATTTCAACACTGAAAGTTAGCACTTTTCTAGTGTTGCTGTTACCGATATTACTGCTAGCAGGTCGTCACAATGCCAGATAATGTTACCTGATGCTGGCGAAAGCACCCGAAGCCGTGAAAGAGTTTTGGAAATTTCTTCAGTCTGCGATCTTTCTCGTGACCCCGATCTGCTGCGGGGAATGGGTCGAGGTGCCGACGTGCGACCTCTAGTGGTTGCTTGTCGTCTCTCAAACGATACGGATCGGTCACGGGAACGTGCCGACAGTGCGCTTTGACGTGACAAGTTCTTGTCTGCTGAACGGTTGTGTGGACTATACGGTGTGTCGAGAAAAACAAACATAAATTACCCATACAATATACAATTATACAATACAATACAGAGTATAACTGCAATTGATAGATATATTATTTGTTGCTTTGCTTTGCTTTTGTGCATTTTATGTTTTATATCTGGCTACCATCAGTTGGCAAAATAAAGTTGATTATAAATCAATGACTCTTAACTTTCCTTCATGGAGTTTTGCCGTTTGCTGAAAATGCACGCTTTGCTAAGAACCATGGCACCCAGTGACGCCGACCCAAAGGCACCACACACATGTACATACTAACTTGCCTACTGCTGTGCATAAAACTTTATATTTTCAGAAATTTAATTTAAATGTGAATAAAATTTATGCTGTCGCGTGTTTCTCGAAAATGATATGTCGGATCTTGTTGATTTGTTTTAGAGTTTGTATATCTACAATTTCGGACAAATTGACGAGTTTTTGTTAAATTATAGCGATTTGTTAGTAGCAGTAGCTGCAGAGCAGTCGTGGCGGCTAACCCTGAGTTGCTGGTGCGGTTCACAACATCTCCGCTGCGTGTCAATGAATTCTGCCGCGACGACGTCCGCTCACGTGACAAACTACGAGATGCTCCACGGCACGACATTGAT
>Ga0209562_1000719_pt1 | contig 11690 bp, 14 predicted proteins | sample WorMetvacBELIZE2_FD_187399 | JGI IMG/M metagenome (GOLD analysis project Ga0209562, IMG submission 187399) | Marine gutless worms symbiont microbial communities from Max Planck institute for Marine Microbiology, Germany - Olavius vacuus BELIZE.2... | ecosystem: Host-associated > Annelida >...
TAACTTCCCAACGATTATTAGGATTTTTAATTCTTTCTTTAAGAACAATTTCAGTTTCATTTATAACAACTACCACACCGTAGTCCTGACCTAAATATTCTCCTTTACGAACTTGATAAAGACTGCCAGCGGCGTTGACTAAAGCAATATCATCCTTAATTGACGGTTGAAGTATAGTCCCAACAAATTGCATAGAACTAAGCGGATATGACTCAAGTGGTTGTCGGGGTCGATCGGGATCCGGAGCATTATTATCAGGTCCTTCCTCTTGAACTATATATTCTTTAATTAAATTACGGGTATCAAATGGATCACCGGTTTGGTAACCACGAAAAGAAACTACGGTAAGGGGTTTTACCGGAATAATTACTTTGTTAGGATTGGTTACAATTTTTCTTTTTTCACTTTCATACCATCCATCAATACTACCACCTTGGGTAAAATATTCACATCCGGAAAACATCAGCAAAATTAATGATGCTATTACTAGTTTAACTTGGCCTTTTTGAAATTTATTATTCATATTTGATTAGTGTTTTTCACCTACTCTGTCTTTCGATACTTCGATAAGTATTTGCATTAACTATTACATCTATTTGGGCATTTGAGGTTTCATTTGTTGCTCTTTTTATCTCGAAATTTTCTAGAGTAACAATCCTAGGTAATTTGCTTAAATCTTCTACAAATCGACCAAGCTCATTAAAATTTGTTCGAAAAGCAATTTTCGCTGGAATTTTCGCAAAGTATTCTTTTTGTTGAATACCCATACCTTCAATGGTTTTCACAATAATACCTTTACTTGAGCCTACCTGATTAATATCATAAATTAAATTTTCAATGGATGCATTAGTTGGAAGTAGTTTTAATAATTCACCAAATGACTCATTAATTTTTTGTATTTGAACTTGCAGTTCTTTTTTACCCTGTGACACTCTTAGTTTTTGTTTTAAGGTTACTTTAAGACTTTCTTCCCTGTTAACTGAACGATTGTAATTATCTATTGTTCCCGACCACATTAAAAAATATCCGCAGATTAATATGAATAGAAATAAAGTAATCCAAATCATAGCCTTAACTGCTAATGGCCAATGGATAAATTCCCGACCTGATAAATCATTTAATAAAGCCATAATCTAGATCATTAAATTTTATTTTGCAAAAATTGGCGATTGAAATGTTAAATTAAATCTAAAATAATTCTGTTCTCCAATTTTAATTTGTTCACTTCTACCCAAATTAACATTTGAAAATACTCCGTTTGAATTCTCTAAACTTGCAATAAAAGTTGATATTCTGGCATTACCGTCGGTTATTGCCGTCATAGTAATATTGGGTCCAGTTTGATTAAAATCGGTTACGAACATTCCTTTTGTTGATACTGAGGCGCTTAATCGATTAAATAAATATATTGGATTATTCTTTTCATCTTGAAGACTTTCAATCACCTTTTTCCTGCCTATTAAAACATCAATTTGTTTTTTCAGTTTGGCGATTTCGGCAATTTCTTTATCTTCCCTAGCTATCAATTGATTAAGACGATCTACCCTCGAATCCTGCACAGTAACAAAAGTTCCTAAAAAGATGTTGATACCTATTACCGCAATTATGGCAATTACAATAACCACCGCTGTAATCATAAAGAAGTGAGTGCGTAACTCTTTTACCCTTCTTTCTCGATAAGGTAATAAATTGATTCTTGAGCCTTGTAATACCATTATTCCTCATCAAATCTTCTAATAGCCAAACCTAAAGCCAACATTAAAGTTGGCGCTTCTTCATGCAAGATATCACTTTTTATCTTGCTACTTAGCGGAATATCAGTAAAAGGATTGGCGACTATGGTTTTTATTCCGGTTTTATCGCGGATAGTCTCAACTGCCCCTTGTATTGTAGAACTGCCCCCAGATAAAATTATTAAATCAATTTTTTCTTTTTTGGAAGCTGTTCGATAATATTGCAAACCTCTTGAGGTTTCCAAATGTAGTTTATTCAGAAAAGATCGCAATATTTCTTGTTCAAAATTTGGCGGGAAGTTTTTTTGTCTTTTAGCCCGCTCAGCCTGTTCAGAAGTCCAACCATATACCCGCATCATTTCTTGAGTAAGTAACCAGCCACCAAAAGCTTGCTCGCGAGTGTTGACGATATTGCCATTTTCAATAAAGATAAATTGGATTTTTTGAGCACCAATTGACATCATAACCACAGTACCACTTTCGCCTACACCTTCCATAAATGATAAAGAAGCTTGAAGGGCAACGCCTTCATCATCCATAATCACCGGATTTAATCCTGCTCCTTCAGCAGCAGCTACCCGTTCTTCAACCCGTTCACGACGAGCTGCAGCAATAATATAATCGTTATGTCCTGCTTTTTTTGAAGTACCAAGTAATTGATAATCAAGATTTACTTCGTCAAGAGAAAATGGGATATATTGATTAGCTTCTGATTCAATTTGGGCTTCTAAATCTTGTTCATTAAGATTTTCATCAATAGAAACAACTTTTTTAATTACATTTGAAGATGGTAGTGCTAAAGCGCATCTTTTAGTTGAAGTCCGCATCCGTTTTACACATCTTCGAATTGCATCCGCAACCTGATTTATATCAGTTAGGGCTCCTTCTTCAACTACACCTTTATTGAGATTTTCTATAGCATATCCATCTAAACGAATATTACTTAGCGAGCCATTTACTTCCATTACTTTTACTGCAGATGATGAAATATCCACACCCACAACAGGGCGATTTACTCCGCGTAAAAAACTACTAAGATCTACCATATATAATATTATCTAATATTTACCAAAGCTCGCTTTCTATCAATAATGGTTATAGATAGGTTATAAGAATTATAGAAAATCATTGCTTAAAAATATATTTGCAGGTCTACTTTCACATATTATTCAATAAATTGTGTCATTTATATCACTCAAAGTATAATTAGCATTATCTACTTCCTTATTTTTTAGGATTAAATCGGATGCATCAATATTTAGATTGCCTACAATATATTCTAGATTATGGGGTATTTAAGCCTGATCGTACCGGAATTGGAACCAAATCAGTTTTTGGTTACCAGATGCGTTTTAATCTTCAACAAGGATTTCCGCTACTTACTACTAAAAAGCTTCATACTCGTTCAATTTTTCACGAATTAATATGGTTTTTGAGTGGTGAAACTAATATTAAATATTTACAAGAAAACGGTGTCACAATTTGGGATGAGTGGGCAGATAAAGATGGTAATTTAGGTCCAATTTACGGTGCTCAATGGCGAAATTATAATAACCAAAATATTGATCAAATTAAAAATCTTATTGAAGGTTTAATCACCAATCCAGATTCTCGTAGACATTTGGTAATTGCCTGGAATCCTGCGCAAATTTTAAACATGAAACTGCCCCCTTGTCATGTATTATTTCAATTTTATGTTGCAAATCATCAAATTTCCTGCCAGCTTTATCAAAGAAGTTGTGACTTTTTTTTGGGAGTTCCATTTAATATTGCATCCTACGCTTTACTAACACATATGGTTGCACAGGTTGTTGGACTTACTGTTGGTGAGTTTATTTGGTGTGGTGGAGATGTCCATTTATATTCCAATCATCTAGATCAAGCAAAAATCCAAATACAGCGAAAACCAAAACCTTTACCTCAAATAGTTTTAAACCCCGATATTAAGTCGATATTTGACTTTAAATATTCCGATATTGAAATTAAAAATTACGATCCCGAACCCCATATCCCCGCACCAATAGCAATTTAACAAGTATTAATCTAATTTTCATTAATTCTAGAATAACTAAAGATAATAGCAATAAGTCTAAAAATATTTAGTCATAATTAAACAATCTTCATATTCATTGTCTAAGTTTTTACGATAATATTTTTTTCGTTTACCGACAACCACAAAATTATTTCTTTGATAAAGTTTAATAGCACCAGAATTTGAGACTCTGACTTCTAAAGTAACTTTTTCAATTTGCTTAGATTTTAAATATAACCATAAATTATTTAATAACTTCGAACCAATTCCTTGATTTTGATATTCGCAAGCAACCCCAAAATTGGTTAGATCAGCATCCGGCGAATAAATTGCACATATTAAAAAACCTACTACTTTATTTTGATCTTGATCAACTGCAACCCAATAAAATTCATCAGTTAGGATACTTAATTCAAGAACAGAGTAGCTCCAAGGGGTTATCTGAACCTGGTTTTCTATGGTAACAATTGCCGACAGATCTTGCTTTTCAACTTTTCGCAGAAAAATTTGTTTTAGAGTATTATCTGGTAATGCGTTGATGCCAAATTGTTTGTTCATCTAGTGATTTTGCAACTTTTTTCCGAACATATAACGGCAGATCTGCAGGCGGGTAGGCATTAATATTTTGCTTTGTTTTAATTCTTTTAATTATCGCCCTTAACTGATTTTGATGATTAGGGATTTTAATTGGAATTAATCCATGTTTTTTAAAGTCTGAATAGATATCTATTGCATTCCCAATTACAAAATCAATTTTGATTTTTTGGTGTTTTAGATAATTAATTACCTTTTGCGGAGAATCAACTGAGATCTCTTTTTTAATTTGAATATTATTAATATTTGAATTATTTTTATCAAATTGATAAATTCCCCAATAGACTTCTTGACTTCTTGCATCAATAGTGCATAGTATCTTTTTATTTTCAAGGTGCAAACTTTCAAGTAAAAAATCAAAGGTCGAAAACCCGACTACTTTGATATTTAATGGTGTAGATAAACCTTGAACGATTGAGGCAGTAATTCGCAAGCTAGTAAAAGATCCGGGGCCTTGATTCCACCCGATGATATTAATATCTTTTAATTTAATTTTTAAAGACTTTTGAGCTTGATTAATATTTGGAATTATTTCTTCGGTTAGTCGCTGAGAGTTAAGTTTTTGATAATACTCTTTACCGTTAGTAACCAACATAATTCCACAGGTATCCCCTGCTCCATCAATTACTAAAATCTGATTTTCTTGATCTGACAAATCACAAACCTAAAGTAAAAAGTGAAACCCTCGCAGAAGATTCAATTAATTCTTCAAACCTTTCGCTATAAGCACTTACAAGTTCTCGTTCATTTAAATATAAGTTGCCATGAAAGGCTTGCCGATTAGGACGAATTAATAAATCTCGACTTTCAATTAAAACAAAGGCGTCATCTAATTTATCACGGTTTCGCTCTAAAGTATAAAATTCACAAATATGAGAAAATTTTTGGAATTCATTAAATAATCGAGCCATATCTTTTCGCATTTTTTGATCATCATACAAAACCGCATAAAGTTTATTTTTTCGGGATTTGATAAAAAATTGAAGCAGCAAATCGACGCAAATTTTTTTGGCTAAAAACTCTAAATCATAATCAAATATTTGAATAATCTGAGTAGGATTTTGATTGGCGCTTTCGAAAATTTTTATTACCGATTGTTCAAATTCACTTCGAGAATTAAAAGATTCAATCATTTATTAAACCTATTTACCCAGTAAATGTTTGAATTGATCAATTCCACTAAAATTACCAAGTCCAGGGAATCCGGAGATTCCTTTAAATCCTCCTTTAAATTTTTTTGTAACTTTTTGCATCTGCTCAAATTTGTTAATTAGTCGATTTACATCTTGAACTGAAGTGCCTGATCCTTCCGCAACTCGTTTTTTTCTTGATGCTTTTAATAAAGCTGGAAAATTGCGTTCTTTAATTGTCATTGAATCAATTATTCCCTGCATTTTTTTTATTTCAGTATCACCAAAATCTGAAGGAGTATTTTTTGCAAATTGCTGAATTGAAGATGGCAACTTGGAAATAATACTTTCAAAATCTCCAATTTTTTGCATTTGAGTTAATTGATCTCGAAAATCCGACAAATTGAAATTACGGTTTTTGACGATTTTCTTTGCTAGTTCACTTACATTTTTTTGATCTAGTTGGTTTTGTGCAGATTCAAATAAACCTACAATATCACCTTTACCTAATATTCGATCGGCAATTCGTTTGGGATTAAATATTTCTAATCCATCAATTTTCTCTGAAACCCCGATAAATCGAATCGAAGCGCCGGTTACTACTCTTGCAGATAATATTGCACCACCTCGAGCATCACCATCAGCTTTAGTAAGAATCAATCCACTAATATCTACTTTTTCTTTAAATATTTTTGCGGTATTAATCGCATCTTGACCTTGCATTGCATCTACTGTTAGCCAAACATCATCCGGTTTAATTGTATTTGCTAGATTGCTTAGTTCATCCATCATTTCTTGGTCGATGGATAAACGACCGGCAGTATCAATCAATAAAACATCATATAGTTTTGATTTTGCATCAATAGTTGCCGCAGTTGCAATTTCTATTGAAGTTTTAGAGGTTTGTTCAGGTAGAGTAAAACAATCGCAGTTAATTTGGTTGGCAAGGATTGATAACTGATCTATCGCCGCTGGGCGATAATTATCACAACTAACTACCATTACCTTTTTTTTCTGATTGATAAGCCATTTGGCAAGTTTAGCAATTTGGGTAGTTTTACCTACGCCTTGTAAGCCAACTAACATAATAATAGTTGGAATTTTGTTAGGTAAAACCCATGGGGTTTCTTCACTTCCTAGGAATTTTTCTAACTGTTGGGAAAATATCCCGATAAACATTTGACCGGGTGTAAGACTTTGTAATACTTTTTGGCCTAATGCTTGTTCCTTTACTTGTGAAATAAAATCCCGTACAACCGGTAAGGCAACATCAGCTTCAATAAGTGACATCCTAATTTCTCGCAATACCTGTTCAAGATTTGCCTCACTCAAATGAGCCCAACCACGAAGTCGATTGCTGATTTTGGAGAAACTATCACTAATCTTTTCAAACATATTAATTTTGAGATATTATGTTGTTACAGGGTTTATTCAAAATTTGAAAATTAAATTATAAAGTTGAAAAAGGGTTTCGAATTAGATTTTCAAGATCAAGAAAATGAAAATTTTATAATCGAACTCTAATTCCTTGTTCTTGTAAATATTCTTTAACATTTAAAATTGAAAATTCACGAAAGTGAAAGATACTAGCAGCCAATACAGCATCGGCTCCACCTTCAATTATCCCGTCAGCTAAATGCTGGAGAGAGCCTACCCCGCCACTAGCAATTAATGGTATATCCACCAAATCAGAAATATTTCGATTGAGTAAGTTATCAAAACCACTTTTGGTTCCATCGCGATCCATACTAGTTAGCAATATTTCACCTGCTCCCCTGGTGGCTACTTCTTTTGCCCATTTTATTGCATCAATCCCCTGATCTTTACGACCACCTAATGTATAGACATTCCAAGTATCAGTTTTCGGATTTTTTTTGGCATCAATTGCGATCACAATACATTGTGAACCAAAGGTTTGAGAAGCTTCATTGATTAAATCAGGATTTTTAACTGCGGCAGAATTAATGGAAACTTTATCAGCACCGGCAAATAATAAATTACGAATATCATCAAGACTAGTAACACCTCCACCTACAGTTAGCGGAATAAAAACTTGTTTGGCAACTTTTTCCACAACTTGTAAAATTGTTTTCCGTTGCTCATGGCTGGCAGTAATATCCAAAAAACAAATCTCATCTGCACCCTCTTGATGATATCTGGCCGCTACCGCTACCGGATCTCCGGCATCACGTAAATCAACAAAATTAACACCTTTAACTACTCTGCCATTAGAAACATCAAGGCAGGGAATAATTCGTTTTGATAATGTAGAAATCTCAAAATGCATTTTATATACTATTGCTAAAGCTAATTAATTGCTCTAGCTTTTGTTTGGCTTTACCATTGGCAATTACCTCTTTTGCCAGAGAAATTCCATCGTTGATATTTTTAGTTTTTTCAGCACAATAAATTGCAGCGCCGGCATTTAAAACAACTATATCTAATTGGGGACTCGAATCATTAGCTAAAACCGATAATATTTTTGCTTTCGATTGATTTGCATCATCTACTTGCAAATTTCGAGTTTGACACATCTCGACTCCAAATTCCTCTGGATGAATTTCATATTCAATAATTTCCTCATCCTTCAATTCTGCAATCATGGTTGAGGCTCCAAGGGTAATTTCATCAATTCCATCTAATCCATGCACAATCATTGCCCTTTTTGCACCTAAATTTTTCATAACTCGTGCTTGAATGCCTACTAATTCAGGATTGAACACCCCCATTAAAGTATGGCTGGCATTTGCCGGATTAGTTAATGGTCCTAATATATTAAAAATTGTTTTAATGCCAATTTCTTTGCGAACGCCAATTACATTTTTCATTGCCTGATGATGTTTTGGTGCGAACATAAAACCAATCCCGACTTCATCAATACATTTACTTACCTGTTTTGCATTCAGATTAATATTGACTCCTAATTTTTCTAAAACATCAGCACTACCGGATTTTGATGAAGCTGCGCGATTTCCATGTTTGGCAACTCGAATCCCTGCTGCCGAAGCTACAATCATGGAAGCTGTAGAAATATTAAATGTATGGGCACCATCACCACCTGTTCCTACAATATCAAGCAAATTATCAGGATTTGCAACTTCAACTTTTTCTGAAAGCTTACGCATCACTTGAGCCGCAGCAGTTATTTCGTTGATCGATTCTTTTTTTACTTTTAGGCCGGTAAGAATAGCTGCACAAATTATTGGTGATATTTCACCTTGCATAATTTGGTGCATTAGTGAAACCATTTCATCATATTCTAATTCTTGATGATCGATGATTTTTTGTAGGGCTTGTTGGGAAGTAATCATTGATTAATTAATTTGGGTCAGAAAATTATTAATTGTGGTTTCAAAATTATTTAATAAAAATTATATAAATGATATGCTTAGACAAAATATATTCAAACCTGATTATTTAATATGGAAAATTTTTTAGATTCTGCGAATTCATCATATTTTTATTTTCATAACTTCCAATATCCAAAAAACTTTCAATATTGTCAAATTGATTATAGTCTTTTACATATTTATTAATTGTTTGCATGATAAAAGTTAAATATTTATATTTTCAAAAATCTTGCTTTAGAAATAAGTGAAAAATTAAATAATTAAAAATTTGAACTGATTAATACTCAATCTTAAAATTTCTTTACTTATTCATCATTACTTCGAGTTAGTTTCTGAAAAAACTCGCGTCTAGATATTTGTTTTTTTAAGATATGTTTTGATTGATCGTAAATTTGTTCATTCATCATCAAATTCCAACTGTTCTCATCGATCCATTGAATTGCTAGTGTGGGAATTTCTTTTGAATCCAGCATTCGATTAAATTTATCTAGGGTATCATCAAAAAGTAATCCAACATCTTTTTTATTTGCACGATTTTTTCTTTCCGGGCAGAGATCACAATTATCGCGGGTAGCAATAATTTGGCTAACTCCTCGCTCTTTTAAGATAAATAAATCCTTAATTAAAATTAAATGCAAACAATATTTACTTTTAAATTTTTTATCAACTTTAGTTTTTAAGCAATTAATAAAGATATTTTTAAAATTTGCTCGGTAACTGTCAGGATAGATCGGAATCGTCGATATATCTGGTTTTTCGCTCATCGATAGATTTTATCAAATTACTATCTAGAAATTTAATTGTATAGTATTGATATTGTAGTATCAGAGAAACTTATTTGATTCAAATAAAATATAATCTTACCCTTTACCAATAAGTGTAGTCAATACAATTATATGAAATCCGAAATACTTGAAGTAATTGCCAATACCCAAGATCCGTTCACAAACTTAGCTTTTGGTAAAAAATCGATAATTAATTTGGAAATTGATAACAATATTATTAATTTTTCAATTAATCTAGATTATCCCATTTCCAATCCTAAGCGAAAAAAAATATTGACTAGTAGTTTTCGAAAGCTTTTATCGACAATTCAAAATAATTACCCGGAAATTACAGATATTATCCCCAACTTTATTTCTAAAATCCATCCTCATAAAGTTCAACCTAATACCAAATTATTACCATCAATTAAAAATATCATAGCTGTCGCTTCAAGCAAGGGTGGAGTTGGTAAAAGCACAACAGCGGTAAATCTTGCAATTGCTATGGCATTAGAAGGTGCTAAAGTTGGAATTTTTGATGCCGATATCTACGGTCCATCTATTCCGCAAATGCTTGGTATTGCCAATAGTAAACCGAATATCGAGGCTAACCAAAAAATTGTTCCGTTATTTGCACATACTATAAAAGCGATATCAATTGGATTTATGATAGATACTGACACGCCAATGATTTGGCGCGGTCCGCTTGCTACCCGAACTCTTAATCAATTAATTAACGACACTTTATGGGGAGAACTAGATTATTTATTTATAGATATGCCTCCGGGTACAGGAGATATCCAAATTACCATATCGCAAGTAGTGCCATTAACCGGTGCAGTTATCGTAACAACCCCTCAGGATATCGCTATATTAGACGCCAAAAAAGGTTTTAAGATGTTTGAAAAAGTTGGAGTAAATATTTTAGGAATAGTTGAAAATATGAGTATGTTTGTTTGTCCAAATTGCCAACATCAAGAAAATATATTTAGTCAAGGTGGTGCATTAAAAATGGCAGATGAATATGGAGTTGAAGTTTTAGGTAACTTACCCCTACAATCAAATATCAGAAAAGAAGTTGATAGTGGGAATCCCACAGTCTCTTCTAATCCAAACTCTAAAGTAGCTCAACTTTATCGAGATATTGCATTTAAGATTGCGATAAAACTTGCTCAAAAATCCAAAAACTACGATGCTAAAATATCTGAAATTGTTATTGAAAGTAATAAGTAAGACTTGATTATTCAAAAATAAATAATAATTTTTTTGCAAATATGCTGATATTAATTCTAGTAATAATTTTTTTGATATAAGTTATTCTTTAAAAATTTTAATAAATTTAACTGCAAAATGAACCAAATTATTAAAATAGCTGCTATTTCAGTTTCTGATCGCGCAAGTAGTGGTGAGTATATTGACAAAGCCATTCCTACGATTGAAGATTGGTTGCATCGAGCAATAACTACAAAATTTGAATTTATCAGTAAAATTATTCCCGATGAAAAAGCTGAAATTGAAAAAACACTAATTGAATTTGTAGATCAACAAAATTGTAATTTGATTTTTACAATTGGTGGAACCGGCCCGGCAAAACGGGATGTAACCCCTGAAGCAACAACTAATGTTGTCGAAAAACTTTTACCCGGTTTTGGTGAGCAAATGCGGCAGATTAGTTTACAGTTTGTTCCAACCGCAATTTTATCCAGACAAACAGCCGGAATACGAAATCAAGCATTAATAATAAATCTTCCCGGTCAACCAAAATCCATAATCGAGACATTTGAAGGTGTTAAAGATAAAAATGATCAAGTTGTTGTTGAGGGGATTTTTAGGGCAATTCCTTATTGTGTTGAATTAATATGCGGAGCGATTATTCAAACTAATCCTAATGTAGTTATGGCCTTTAGACCAAAATCAGCTCCAGCAATTAAATAATTTATATGAATAATCAATATTCAAGTTTTATCGATAAGCGTTTCCCAATTCAGTCTCAACAATCGCTTAATTTGCGGACAATTTTTATATTGCCGACTCTTTATACTTTCTTTTTAGGTTTATTAATAATTGTTTTATGGATTATGTCGGTG
>Ga0209562_1000720_pt1 | contig 11686 bp, 9 predicted proteins | sample WorMetvacBELIZE2_FD_187399 | JGI IMG/M metagenome (GOLD analysis project Ga0209562, IMG submission 187399) | Marine gutless worms symbiont microbial communities from Max Planck institute for Marine Microbiology, Germany - Olavius vacuus BELIZE.2... | ecosystem: Host-associated > Annelida >...
GGCCGGGGCCAGGGCCAGGCCCGGGCCGTTGAAAAAGAACGCACCCATGGCCTCGCCAGCAGGAATACCCCCCACCCAGGAGGAGGCCCAGGGCTCGGCGGACTAATCCATGAAAATAAAAGCCCATCCTTGTATCTCTCAACTTATCCAATCTACCCTTAATGCGTTGACGCTGGTCGCCGCAACTGCTCCCTGGTCCACCGTCCAGCAGGTTCCATCTACATATGACTATTTGAAACAAGTATTTACGAGTTACGACTGTCCCGCGTGCACCTGAGTTTAACTAGTTTAAGGGAATAGCCTCCGCCTCTAGTACCCTTTCCATTATTATCGAAATAAAATAAATCGTTAGGGTTAATCCTAGTATATCCTTTGCAAATCTAGGAATACCTCTGTTAGGTCCTGCTTGTTCCTTCTTTCTTCCAGAGTCCACATATTCAGCATCTGTAAACGCTCTTCGTATGACTTCCCTCCCAAATCATGCATTGCAGATGGTATCGGGACGGTCATGCCAGGATTCGAATCTCGACCGACCCGGGCGGCTTTTAGTAGGACCCATTCAGGCATATATGTGTGTGTAAGTCTGTGATTCAGGCTTCTCTTTTATTTTATAACTAGCGCTGTAGCGCAATGCAACCGAACATTACGCAGCCCCGCTATATGTGCAACAAATATTTTTTTCTGGTGGCCATAACTAGACCACCAGATAAGTATCTGGTACTTTATTGTAGTTTAGTTGAGCGATAGTTTAGTTTAACTACTTTTTTGCAACTAGTGCCCATCACTGTTCATGACATTCAAATAGAAAGCACTCTGGAGTGCAAACTTCCTTAAACAGCACTATTTCACAATGTTAAATTGGTGTACATTACTGACCCATCAAGCGGCATGGTATTTAATTTAGGTCATATCTGTCTGTCTAACAGACTATAACTTTCAAAAGCTTTGACTTACAAAGTTCATATTTGCACATCCAGGGAATATGGATTAAGTTCGTATATGAAGGTCACTGGGTCAAGGTCAAGGTCACGGGAGCAAAAGATCAAAAATCTTCGCTCTGCAGTAACTCCGGTTCTATAAAACATTACGAAACCATGAAGTTTGCATGTAGCATGGTTTTTGGCTACGGTGGATTGAACAGTGTGTCCGCCATCTTTGTCACATGACCGGAAGTGAGCACACACAACTAAATGCACACATTTGTGGGTTGTTGGCCTTAGATTAGATGCAGTCTTGTTGATATGACTCAACACAATCAAACTGTAGGCAATATAGTGCAGACACCTCGCAAATGATAGTAATGTAGCAAAATCATTTATCAGTATTTATTACGTGTCACAACCAGGATAATTTTTGATGTTACATTACACACAGGGTACAAGCATCCAGATCAACTGATCATGTCCTACCTCTTCCCAAAATCTCATAAAAGTTCATCCATAGCTTTCTGGGAGTCATGTTGCCAGACAAGATAGCCAAACCAACTACGGCAAACAACATCGCAAATTCATAACCATCTTGGCAAAGAGCACAAAATATGTCAGTGAAACTGTTTAATGCAGCAGGATCTAATTAACTCAAAGAATGACAACACTTACTGCAAAAACTTGCATGACTCCTGCACTGCAAACTACATACAGCTTCGTACAGAAACCGACAAACTCTCTAACTAGAACCATCTTACTGACGTAGATTGCAAACAATTAGAAACGACAGCTGAAAATTATAGAATTGTGTACAACATACACCAGATCAACATCATGACAACACAACAAATAATTACACAGCGTCTTAAGTGATCATAAATTTGTGCAATGCAACATTAGCTGCTGCAATATTAATCATAGTTGAATGAAGAAACACCATTAGCTTCATTCACCGCGACTCATGCATCCATGCTTTAAAAAACAGGGGTTAAATGATGTTTATACTATTTTTTTTTAATTTTCAAAATTTCATCACTTCTGCCGATGACTATACAACATCTCCTTACCAATTTACATCAATCAGTAGTTCAGTTCTGTGCAGATGGACAGACAGACATTTAGAAAAACTTAAATACAGAGTGGCCTAAATTAAGTGAGAACACAGCCCTTTACAACTGTGTGACTGTCGATGTAACGCTTTTAAACTACTTATTTATATCAATGGACGTTACATGACGTAATATGTGTGTCAAAGTTTGTTTTGTTTAATAATGAAGTAATATTTGTACTTTTGTTTGGTAAAACAGCAAAAATGCTGCTCTCCAATATGATATACCTAGCTGAGGAAACAAAAGACAGTCTAATTCTAGTTATATGTTTGCGAAAAGACAAAAATGGTGTTAGGTGATTACGGAATGGGTTTCGTAATAAACACTGGTATCTGGCTAGCATCAATAGATTGCTTAAACACATGGATAACTGATGAAATCTGTAACAGAAAATGTAGTATCAGACGTCCTAGGTCAGGAACATATCTGTATGCCATCATCGAACAGGTAAGAAATGTTAAGGATGGCATACCACATCGTCATAAAAACTATTGTGAAATTGACGCTTATAAGCCTAAACCATGACGGACACGTTTATTGACTTGGTAGAAATGTTATACAACATTTCTGTATTCTTTTAGAGCGCTTTTAAGCAATATGTGGTTATGAATAAACAAAATGGTGGGTGTTCTCACTTTTTTGGGCCACTCGGCATAGTATCTTTTCTATGAGCACAGCTGGCATACAGATAATAAAAGACAGGTAAAAGAAGAAATTGATATCAAATAAAAGCCCAGTTACTATTCACATCAAAAATCACTAAGTCTAAGAAAACAACTGCAGGCCTGACAAGACAGTACTAAAGTAGTGACAAAATATGGAGTAAAAAAGCCACCAGAATCAGGAAACAATAGCTACTGATGACAAATTTGTCAAAATCAGTCTGTGGTGGTGGTATCCTATATGCCTTGCAATTCATTCAAAATCAGCCGTGATTGTTAAGAAATTTAGGTCCACATTAACGCCACTCAAACATCAAGTCACAGTTAACTCTTACTCAGGTAATATCGGTACTTGAGAGTCAAATCATTGTGAGAAATGTTAACTGCTGAACTAAACTTGATGTAGCCAAAATCTACATGGCCTCTCTAGTACTTACCAACAAGTACTAGATACAACAAACGAGATTAAACCAATGTCTATAATGTATACAGCAACAGTGTACTGGCTTTTTATGCCAAAACTTCATCAGAGTCCATACAAGACAATACATAACTGCTGCCTTGCCTCGCACACAAACTACATAAACACGATATGCACGTTGGCAGTAATGCCCGTGGAAGGCTGGGATTTGGCAATGTTACGCTGTACTGATATCCTGCTGTATCGAAGGCTGTTGACTTTCTGATGATTTCATCAGCAGTGATGAGTGTGTCTGTGTGAGTACATAAATGGTGGGAAAGAAAAACAATCACTGCAGGGTGACCATTCTTCATGCTGTCCAGCATTCCCTCACTTTCCTAGTCCGCTAATAGCCATCAGCAATATTACAATCATCTATGAGTGAAACTGACAACCATTGGCCGACTTTTACTCAATTCCGCGAAGTTTTCGTAACTCATTTTAAGTTCGCCAACTTTACCAGACTTTCCAACTAAGTGGTCACCCTGTCCATAGGGCTGCGATGACTTCCCACTGTTGACTGAAGAATACAAACTTATGCAATAAGACAAACTGTGCAGTCTGCGAGAATGTAATGAACACACGTACTACTACTGAACTGGATGCGCTGTCAGTCACAAGTTTATCATACAGTTCAGTGTACAGAAGGACAAACTTGAAATTCAGCAACCAACAGCACTGAACGGTCAACATGCCAAACACTTATATATGCTCAACAAGAACAGCTGTACAGTCGTCCTCCTTCACTTGTCTGAGACGATGGACTCAGTCGGCCATGAGATCCATCTGAAACAGAAAAAAACAAACTGGTTTACACAAATGCAGCACATATGCAATGTTCAAACAAAGAAATGCAACTCAAAACTAATTGATCGGCATATCTCAGTAACGTTAGTTATGACTATTACCATCAGTTATTATGACAGAGAAATTAAACAATACAAAATGTAGACAACTGTATAAATGGATATCATATCATCTGTGACAGTGCTTATCAATTTATTATTACAGATGTTACTGCAGAATGCATGATATATTATAAAGTACACTAACTGAGACAAAATATATATACAGTGAACCATAAAAAATGTGACATTTCATTTTTGACTATAACTTTGGTTAGTCTTGACCGATTTTTATAGTTTTTATATCATTTTAATTGTGAAGAAATGCTACATGCGACTGTAGTAAAATTTACCACATCACCTTAATTGTATGCGCACCTTACTTCGTAAATTTAGAAAAACAATGCTTTTCAGTAAAAAACGCTATTATTCTTTGTTCATTTACATTCACAGCAAAAGAGTTAAGAAAAAGTCATCTCCAGTTATCAAATTTACAGTTCTGCCATTTCAACGTTGTTATTTTGAGAGTAGCAATCATAAGTAATGTTCAAAATGTCCGCCTTCAGTGTTGACAGAGGCCAACAGATGACGCCTCTACTCGTCGATGGCGTAGTTCACAACAGACTGGTCCAACAAACAATGACACGATTTATTATTGTCATTAGCAACACTTTCTTTAAGTAATAAATAAGAAAATGCATGCCCTGTTTTGTACATTTTTTCCTGTTTCGGCAGTGCAAAAATTATTGAAATCGGTTAAGATTTGACAGACTTGCAGTCACATGTACACTGCAACATTTGAGGAACCGCAGCAAAAATGTAGGTTTTGATTTTTCCAGGTAAGGTGCGCACATAAATCAAGTGATGTGATAAATTTTATTATAGTCGCATGTAGAATTTCTTCAAGATTAAAATGATATAAAAACTGTAAAAATCGGTTAAGTTATTCAAAAATAAAATGTCACGTTTTTTATGGTTCACTATGTATATATATATAAAAACAGTAACTCACTACAACAAAACACTAATATGCAAAGTGCCAAAATACGTATTAGTTAAGCAATATAGTATGCTGCTTCCAAAAAAACAAGACTAAATTATCATTAAAGCAGAACACACATAACACAAGTTGAAGGAAACGGCGCAATGAAACAGAAGTACACGAAGGCAAATGGCTGCTATTTCATTCACATACATTAGTAAATAATTCACTTTAAAGAAACAAACTGACGCAAATACAATAAAGCAAGCATCATGAAATAGTAACATGTAAATGAACTTCAATAAACTATCACTGTTAGTCCAAAAACAAAGAGTATACATTTAGTGTTTCAAAGCAACTGAATAGTCTATGGTTAGCACAGCAATAATACAGATGTGCCTAGACCGTCAAGGAAACAGAATGAACTCGACGCATAAGGTTAACATGCCGTCCATCAAACTATTCAGAAAATAACCAAGCCTTGTCATAGGGGAACAGCTGCCTGCTACCATCAATCCATAGGCGTTTTCTGCATGCATCCAGGATTGACTCCGTCTATGTTTGTTTATCATTTTACTCAACTCACATATTTTTGTACATAAAACAAATAAATTTAGTTGCAGCAGAATTACCGCATTAACTCGTTTGTCATCGACTGGCTTCGTGAAGCAAAGACAACAAAAATCATGGGCGAAATGTTTTATAGTTAGAAGAAAATACTTAATGCAAATAAGTGCAAATTACTAACAAGTAAATAAATAACATAAAATGCAAAGCAGACTGAAAGTGTAAATAGCAAGTCTGATAAACAGGTTTAATGTATCTCTATCTCAATAGACTGATTGCAGAAAATTGTAGCTCAGCAATGGTACTGGGCCATGCACATGCAAAACAGACAAAAAACAGCTCTTGCAGTGCAACCAATATTAGAGGCAAGTAGTTAATGAAACAACAAATTCATCTTCAGTCCTTAAACAAATTTGTTATTATGTTTGCAAATCAGAAGTTGCTAGACAGAGAGTAGAAACACAACTGCGTAACCACAAACGAACGTTCTAAATGGTGCGTTACTCACAAACTCATCATCTGTGAGGTGCGCTGACTTCCTAGACTCCGGGCTACTCAGCCAGAATGAGCCTGGCAGCTTCTTTGATGGAGTATGACCTTTCTCAGACCCAGCTGCTGGACTGCCACTAGTTAAGCTCAGAAACTCTTCATCTGCCACATCACTGTCATCTTCCTCTACTGTAATTTCATCGGCACCATCCAACAACTCATTTCTGGCGCAATATTTCAGCGTCTTACCTGGCCTTGAGCTTGGTCTGACAAGCTGGTGGGATGGTATCTGCTTCCTTTTGTTTGCACCAGCCACGTTAGACATAAGATTTGGTGTTTCAGCATCCACTGACTCTGGCCCATCATACACCAACTGCATATCTGACGGCTTTGACTTGACACTAAGTGGCCCATCAGTATCACTGTCTGAAAGACTCTCTATACAGTCCCAATCTTCCATCTGCTGTCTGGCTACCATGCCTAACCACTGTGTAGTTGTAGATTTCTGCTTCACAGGCTTCAGTCGATCCTTATCACCCGCCTGCGTAAGACGCTGAGAACTCTGCAGGTTTTTGGCCCCATCATGGCCTTCTGGCATGTCTCCGCTATCAATACCTTCCCGATTGCTTCTGTTTGCACCAGCTTTCTTCAGACTGAGCCTGCTCCTCCGTCTCCGTGGCCCTCTCTCATCAGTCTCTGAGTCGTGAATCTCTCGATCAGCAGCAACTGTCTTAAGCTTTGTCGTTAGTTGCTTGAAGAAGTCCACACTGTCATTGGGTTCAACATCATCATCATCCTGCTCTTCACTGCTATCGACCTCTCTGTACTTATCACTACGTCCACTTGATCTCAATTTCCTTTTCGTCTGATCAGACTGCTTCATACCACGATCTGTCACAGCTGCCTCAACATGTTCAGACCCGGCTGCTACCGACTTATTTCCCTTTGGCGGTGCACTGTGATGCAGTGATGCTAGTCTAGATGAAAGCTCTTCATCTGAATCTTCATTCATCCTCTCAATAACTGCCTGCACCTGATGAACACTAAATTTCTGCTGTTGCGTCTTTGAGTCCGGCAGCTCGTCTACCTCGTCAGAAAACCTGTAAAGACCAACTCCCATTTAAATGCACATTCATCAGGCAACTCAATCAAGATAAAATATGAATGCAAACACAGGAAAAGAAAAAAAAGCATTTTTTCCACAGCGAGAGAGCACATAATGTCAACCCATCACCAGCACAGTAAAACTAACAATATGCAGATACTAAACGTAAAGTGCTGAATTTCATGCAATAAAAGCACTAACGATGTACTGTGAACAAGGTATAGCTTAAAATTCATTTTGACAGCTTTTCTGGAAAAATTAAATAACTGTTAAATACATTTAATAACAGTGATTAGGTGGAACTTAAGTTCAGGAACTTTGTTCTGGCTGCAATCTTGCCTCAAGCAGATTTTGTGGTCTTGCTCTTGCAATATGACTTCACGTTAATACAGCTGGTTTTGTTAACATAAATGGCATTAGAAGCAGTGGAAAAGCTTGTACAAACAAAGCATGCATGTGTAAAAACTAGACTATGGAAGCTGAACACCATCACAGTAACATCCAAAGCACACCAACAGAAAATAAGCATCTGTGCACTGCACAGCGTTAGCACGGCAAATTAATATCATACTCGTTCAGTGCTGAGACAAAACGGTAAAGAACTCAGACACGCAAGTCAGTCATCCCTAAACGTTCATAGACAACAAAATATAATCTGTAAAACAAACAGAAGAAAACACACACGAAGAAACTCATGCATTGTGAATGCACACACACATACACACACAAAATCACAGCACACTGCAACTATCATAACCACAACACATCAAGTTACGTCAGCAATGGTCACCATCTGTGACAGCATGCTAGACCATTCGCCAGCCAGAGAATGATGGCCTTGACCTGCACATATAGAATCAGATGACGTTCAACTAGTCTTACAATCCACGTGCTACAGATGCAGACTTCATCTTATCTTTAACCACTTATCCTCTGACACACTATAGATCATATACTTGCTAAATTAATAAAAAAAATACAAATGTTTTAGCCACGCATCATATCAAACATGAAATTCCATTCCGTTAAGCATCAAACATGTGCCTTGGGTAACCCTTACAGCCTACCTCAGCACTGACTGTAGCTAAAAGTCCAGCCAATGCTATAGTAGCCTAAAGTAGCACATGAGCACAAAACATCAAAAGCAGCAAAAATGCATACATTCATTGAAATATAGTTTTTAAAAACTCTCCTAAACAAACTATATGCAAAAAAATTATTATATCCATGCCTCCCAAGTAACTTGCACTTGTTTCATACTCTATTTGTTGGCGACTCTGTGTTCACTGTCGCAGAAAGGCTTCAAAAATTACGAGCAACTCTTTTCACTGAATTTGCAAAATAAGTGCACTGAAGAAACATGAACTGAAATGAACGTACGATTCGTAATCTCGCTCTGAAGCACCGTCAGCCTCTGATGCAGACTCCTGCTCAACATGCGGTCGTTTGCTGAGAGACAGTGTCACGGGCGGGTGGGACACATTGTGAGCTGGTGTTCTACCACCTGCATCTCGCTGATGTGCCACTGCATCATCACCTATATACACCAGTGAAAATATCCTCCAGAGTTTACTGTCTCGTCACTGTTTATCTCATGAATGAAAACATACCTATAAATAAAATATCTATATTCTGCATTATTTTCTGCCAAGTTCTGTAAGGGACTTATCCAACCAGTCAGTTGCTGCCTTTGACGACTGACTTGCCCCGGATCATGCTGTGTAACTCATTCAAAGCCAACACACACGATATTAAGCCACTGGACATGCCCAGCTACAAAGATCATGTATCAACACAAAGGAAATGGTGCCATTACACACCTAAGTTAATATAAATTTAATGTAAAATCAGTCAACTTCTGACGGTACCCTACTACCGGATTTCTAAGTATGACTGCACCGATGCATGCAGCAGCTGGACAATTTTATTCTAATGCGAACAGTATAATGAGTACATGCAATCAAATGCAATACAAAGTTACAAATTTACCACTCTACTAAGAATTGGTATATTACACTCACCATCGGCAATCAATTTTCTCTTTGCACCACGTCGCTTGGCACCCGTGGCTGGCGCTGCCAATTTTGTAGACTGAACAGTTGTGTCGACCTCACCCATTAACAAGCTGTGACGATATGCAGCCACCGGAGCATACTCCTCGCCGCGTGAATCTGTTACTGATCCAAGACGCTTGTCCAAGTATGTCAAACTGCACAAACAGAAATGTAAATGCCGATTTATAACGCAGTCTAAAAACAACAGTCACAAGGTACCATGGTCCTCAGCAAAAGAGGTGCATCTTCAGCAACTGGCTGTTAGTTCAAAATTAAAGAATATGCTAACATTCTTACAATATGCAAAACACAATCTACACGGTCAAGGCATAATTACCGTACCCCCTCGGTTTTTACTATATAGCCCTTGAACAACTAGACACAAATAGATAAATTTCAGAAGAAATGTCTGGTAGATTATGCTGTTATACTGTAAGCAACTACAATATTCTAAGCTACTGGCTCAGTATACGTTCACTGTTCAAAGTGTCCGCCATTCGCTTTAACACACGCACGAAGACGTGTGCACCACCGCCTGATTGCCATATCAATAACGTGCTGATTGAGATCGTCCAAGCTGTCAGACATTACACAGTAAAGGCAGTAGGACCCATGCTTAGTTGTGGGAACGTTTATGCTGAAAAAATAACAAAATCTTGCCATTTTGGCGTTATATAGGGGCAGGGGGTCAGGTAATTATGCCTCACTGTGTAGTTATCACTACTGGAAATTGGTGACCGAAGCAGCTCACTCTACTGTATATAGCAGAGCAAAAATCGACTGAACAGCGTATATCTGTAATGAACTAGCTTATACAATCAGCAAAAACTATCAGAAACAACAAAAACAACATACACGACTTTCTTGTCTTGCTTCATCAATTTCCCAGAAAACTCGCAAAGGATCTCCAGGAATGGATAACTCTGTGTGTTCATGACAAACTGAATGCCTTCCCTGTTTTCACAATACACATGATTAACTCTCAGTAATGCACGTTAACCCATGACGTTGTTGCTGTAAGAAGTCAGTATGCATTAACATATTCATTTCTCAGCAACAAATACAATGATATCTGTTACGTCTTGTATATTCAAAAAGAACTAACTTGTGCATAGCTGCAACAGCTTCGCGATTTTTGACCAAATCAAGCCCAAACGACAGCGAAAATCGACGTGCGAGCTCCTGCATTACACAGCAAACTACCATTGAATACCACACTCATACGACGTTACAAAGATCTGTAATAGTTTTCCTAAATAACTACAAAAAGCACTCATGCACATCCATGCATAAAAAGTACAATTTATATTTCGTAAAGAAATGCACTGGAACTAACATGACCTCATCATAGGACTGATTACAAGCAAGCGGATGTCACTTTCCTGAAGTATAAGTAATAAGATACACGAATAATGATGAATAGACTCATCTGAATTATTTCTATAGCTGGCTGTTGTCCCAATAAATGAATAATTAAAACAGCATAATTAGACCACCATAAATGATGCTGTGCATACTTTGCCACAAGAAACCATAGCATATTTAACTACATTTAATGCCGTTGCTTTAAGGGAAGCCTGAGGAATGCCAATAATAAAACCAATAAGATCAGAACAGTGGTACTATTAATATTCGCAGTTCACATTTAACCGACTTATTTTTCTTTGCTGACCACAGCTTAGACCAGCTGTGCAAAAAGAACTCCCTAAAGAACTGACAACGACATAAACTTTGTTTGACATCCAATGTCCCTAATTCTGCCCTACTGGCACTATGAACATCTGTTAAATCGATAAAGCTTAAAAGACGGAAAAATAAGCAATAGTGTTCAAGTGCCAATGCTAAACTGAACACTCCTTCACAACCTTAATGGATAGAAAACTTTCAGAGCTGTGGTCGACGACACGCTGTTCTTCCTGCAGTTCTCTGTAGAGCTGAGTGAGGCTTGCTGCCAACGTCTTGGCAGTGTGTACTTTGTTGATCTCGCGAGCCTTGCCCAACGTGGCTTTAATGATGTCACCATAATCGTTGTAAAACTGCACTCATCACACACAGTAAGTGAGGTATGCAGACAACATCATCAGGATTGATTGATTGATTAAGGCTTAACGTCCCACCAAACACATTATAGGTCATATCAGGGACGGGTTTTTACGGGTCAAATGACCCAACCAACAGTGTCAAAGCACTGAAGGAACACACAAAACTAAACTAAACCAAACCAAATAGAACAAAACACCAGAATCCATCTTAACTAAGGAATACAGATAACACAAAACACAACAAACTAAACCCAGGTTCGGTCACTTCCTATGACTTCCGGCCTGGAAACGGAGCAGGACTATTCTGGTAGAAAGGGAAGGGATGAACAAAAGAAGAAAATAGGTAAAGCCAATGAAAGAAAGGGAAAAGTAAAAAGGGCAAAAGATGAAGTAAATGGACAAGGGGGTAAGAGGGGTGCCCCAGCCCCACACGGGGCACATCATC
>Ga0209562_1000721_pt1 | contig 11684 bp, 7 predicted proteins | sample WorMetvacBELIZE2_FD_187399 | JGI IMG/M metagenome (GOLD analysis project Ga0209562, IMG submission 187399) | Marine gutless worms symbiont microbial communities from Max Planck institute for Marine Microbiology, Germany - Olavius vacuus BELIZE.2... | ecosystem: Host-associated > Annelida >...
TACCGACCTCGATGACCTTGGATGACCTTGAATGACCTTAAACGGCGTAACAGCCCTTATTTTGCGTTTTTTCGCCGATTTCGATTTCTTTGCTGGCCAAATACGTCGCAGTGGTTGAATATAGACGTAGGCCTATATTGTCCGTAAATATTGTCTCTCAGTTCCAGTCTTCCACTTTTGGCCATTACTAACCCACCCTGCAGCTCGGTCTCTCTGCGATAGCTGAACTACTTGTTTTCTAGCGCAGCTGTAACTATAACGTTGTGTAAACAAAATTAAATATGTTTTGCTAGTACTTCGTTAAGAGTGTGTCAACCCAAATTGATAACATAAACAAAAAGATGGATATGCATTTTTTGGGGACATTAGCGTTTGGGAGAGAGAACTTGGAAAGAGGGAGAATACAGCTGCTTAGTGACATAATAAGTGACGGAAGCCGTCAAGAATTGAAGATATTGCATGAAGATGCAAGAAGATGAAGTGTAGCCAGTTGCCAGTAGCCAGTTGATAATGCCGTAACACTTACACTGTTACTTACTGCACGATAAAGGCTCGACCATGGTTATATTTTGTTGTTAATGGTGGTTATGTACAACCGCTGGGGAAAATCCACGCGTCATCGAGATCGTGGACTCGGCTGAGAAGGGTGTGGTGTTTTTTACATTTCGTTTCAAAATGTCGACATTACAGCAGTTGTTGTTTGAGCATTTCACGTTACGAGACATGCTGTTGTGTGGCGCTTTGTTCCTTGCTAGTTGGCTGTTCTACAAAGTTGGTGTCGAACCATTTCTGTCGCCGATCCGCAGGGTAAGAATATAGGGTCTCCTCGTCCCTAACCCTTATCCTAACTCTAACGCTCACCCTAATCCTAACCCTATGTGTGGAAGCGAGGTGTGGTGAATACATTAATTGCTATTGCCATAACTGCTGCAGCAGCATCCATAAAACTATACAAAGTGTCTAATTAGTGTTTTTTGGCCACTGGAAAGCCATCACTTCGGGGTCTGTAGAAAAACCGCACCGGCCGCACCGTCCGCACCGGCCCCCAATATCAGGCTTCATTCTCAGCTCAACTCAACTCAACTCTGCCCTGTTTCACTGTGAAGTTAAAACATACGCTACGCAGATTAAAGGCAAGACGGCCTAACAGCTGATGATGATGATGATGATTGTCGATTTGTAAGCGCATTACGCAGGACGCCTCTACTGCGCTTCCGTAATCGAGCAGGTCTTGCACACAGTCTATTGCGTCGATTCGTCGGTCGCTGCTGAATCATGGCGGCATGAGATCACGTTCGCCGGCTGGTGATGACGTTGCCGTGTATCGCCGGGTGGTCGACAGTTGGTACCTGGTAGCTGTCGAGTAGGCCGAGCGACGTTGCAGGCAGGCGCTCCACCGCTCCGCCGGTGAATCCCATCGCCGACAGGAGTCTGTCGGCTGCGGTCGTTGGGTAACCGTCACCGCCACCTACGAGGTCGCTAGTCTGGGTTGGCAGAAAACTCCAAAATTGGGTAATTGGGGTTTAACCCCCTTGCACGTGCATGCTGCGAAAGCGGCCGACTGCTGAACGCTCCACCACGGCTGACAAGCGCGCGAAGCGGTCCCGCATTGAGTTTGTGACTAACGATGGCGACGACTTCCAGTGACGATGTTAGGCCTACTGCTATCTGTCGCTGATCAGGCTTGTTGTCGAAGTGACGCCGATTGCGTGTTTTTTGAATGTAAATTAAGACTCGAGTTTATATTCATGTATGCCAAAAGGTTTTGTAATATAGAGGGCCGGTGCAGCCGGTGCGGCCGGTGCGGTTTTTCTACAGACCGATCACTTTGTATCTGTATTAAGGTGCCTTATTCAGTTCCTTTCGCTTTGCAGCTTTGTCGATTGTGCATTTAGGGTTAGGGTTAGTATTAGGGTTAGGGTCAGTGTTACCAACCAATGTTATCTTGCATTTTTTCCTTTCCCATCTAGGTTAAAAGAGCGAAAATTACCACCAGGTCGTTTGCCTCTGTGGCTTAGCGGTACCGTGTTCAGCACAGGTCGCGGGTTCGACTCCCACGCCATGATTATTTTTTTACGTTTTAAAAAGTTTTTTTTGCAAAGTGTTTTGTAAATTACGGTTAGGGTTAGGGTTTAGGGTTAGGAAAATGGTGGTGACGGCTTTCTAGTGGCCAAAAATCCCGTGCTGGTGCCGGCTGTATAGACACTGCCAAAACTATAATAATTAAGGTTAGATAAATGTATAGGCCTACTACAATGAAATATAGGCATAATATAGAAGGTGATAACAGTGAGCATAGGGCTATCTTTTTCTACACTTAGTCAGTGAATTCAGATGCTGTTTAGTCATTAATTACCTAAAATTACCACTGTATAACTGTTGATGTTGCAGATTCCCGGCTTGCCGTATATAAACCCTTTGCTTGGTAACATGCGTTACTTTTTGAGCGGTGAAGCTATGGAAGCCAGCATTAAGTAAGTTAAGTTTTCATCTATTTCTGAAGTTATTACGTATTATTTTTACCCTTGGATGGACTTTAGACTTCAGACAGACTTTTATCTATTCACTCCAGTACACTCGGCGTGATCGGAGTCGTGAGTATACGCTACAAACTCTTTTGACGTCCTGGAAAGCGAAACAACCATCAACAGGTCGCCAGCAAGGAAACCGGAAGTGTAATTACGATTGTATTCTGTTCCAGAGGTTTTGTGGCTACACTTCATCTTCTTCCATCTTCAGGCAATATCTTCAATTCTTGACAGTTTCCGTCACTTATTATGTCACTAAGCAGCTGTGTTCTCCCTCTTTCCAAGTTCTCTCTCCCAAACGACGCTCTTGACCCGTCAATAAGAAGTCCTTATGCCCCAAAAGATGCATAATTCATAATACTATCACTAAACATCCCACCACACCTCAAATGTGTCGCTACACTACCCTATCAAGTGTCTTAAAAGCAACAACTGAAAACAGGACGACGTCAGAAGTTAAGCATCCCACTCTCATAGTCATAAAATTCTTTATAAACATGCAGAACTTTTGAAAAACACTGACCAAATGCGAATGACATCAGTGTTGACGTGACTAGACACAGGCAGAAGAATAAGTAAGTAAAATTTTGAAAATCAGTTAATATTTAATGAAGTTCAGGTGTACAAAAATTGTTGCTTTGACACACTTAACATTTCACAAGGTAGCATAGCAACACACTTGAGGTGCAGTGGGCTCTTTAGTGATAATATTACTACAAATTTTCTCCTGATTCTGACAGTGAAATTATTTTGAAAATTGGTTACTAAGTTAAGGCGTACAAAAAATGGTGTCATTTTTGGGGGCAACCCTGTACGCGGTGCCTTTTTTATGAAACACGGTGTAGAGTGGCAGACCAAGTGGCAGAGCAAAAAAGTGTGTTCATGTATCTTGTTCACCAATGATTGAAAGGCAGTCTCGTTATCATTATTTGTAAACACCAGTGACGTGCAAATCAATGAAAATAATTTCGTTTTAGTTTACATGTACGAGTATAAACCAAGTTTTGTTAAATTTAATTTGATTGTATATATATATATATATGAATAGTTAACTTTGACCTCTTTGATACAAAATATGTTGCATTAGTCAGTAGAAAATATACAAAAAAACAAAGACTAAACAAAATGTAGTTAAAATGTATAATTATAAAGTATAATGTTTTCTGTCAGAAAATCAGTGCTTGCTCGTGTGAAGATATAATTGGTTTTCAAAATGATTTGATTCGAATTGATATCGCTAAATAATTGAATCAAATCGATTCCAGTGTGAATCAAGCAACACTATTTAATTACATTACATTACATTAGTGTTATTTATTTATTAATGTTGTCGTGTTACAGAATGATAAAAGAGTTTGGTCCGTTGGTTCGATTCTACTTCCTGTTTGGCCGTGATCGAGTGCTTGTTGCTGATCCTGGCATTATGAAGCACCTGTTACTTACCAATAATGAGAACTACATCAAGCCTCCACATTACATCAAGTAGGTAATGCAGTTAGGATTTTGATGGCTTGGACTTTGAGGCTTATACGGTAGCTAGAGAACAAAGCAAGTTCGTATTTGGTACATGTATTGCATATAGCAAGTACCACTTTCAAAGTACAGTTAGAGATGCGGTGCCACAGCTTGGGTACAAAATGCACGAGCATCTTCACAGCTTGGTGGTTATGTGACTTATGTAGACTTTGATCCTCTGTTTCTGCAGCTGAGATGCATCAGCTCTTGTCATTGTCTTCTCTCAGTTGTCAATACCAGTGCATTACAGTACTCCAGCTAAAACATCCTCTGCTGTTGTTCTGTTTCACCGTCTGCATCCAGTCGGTATGAGGGTGACCAATTTTCCGTTTACCACCAAGAGGGTCCATTGCAGAGATTGCAATCCTGGCACGGACTTCAGTTGACATTCTTCCCACATGCCCACACCAGCGCAGTCGTCGTTCATGGATGGCATCAGCTAACTTCCGTTGTCGTGTATGTTCCTGAAACCAATTTTCATTGAAGACTTTTTCTCTATCAGATGTGCACCAACAAAGTGTCACATACATGCACTTGTACAGTAACTGTTTGATGTTTGCTTCTGTGTATTTAAAATTAAAAATTGCTATTTGGTCTCGCGACCACAAGGTTATAGTAAAACCACTTGACTTGAGGTCAGGGTCACGAGGTTGAAGTATTGAGGTGTTGAGGTGATGAGATTTAGGTAACCAGGTCAGGTTAAAAAGTTGAGGTTTAAGGTCACAATGTCAAGGTCAGGGTCACAAGATCAGCATCACAAGGTCGAGGTCTCGAGATCAAGGTCATGGCCATGATGTTGTCAAGGTCACAAGGTCATGACATCGAGGTCATGGTTGTGATGTTGTGGTCTCGAGGTCAGTGTCACAAAGCAAGGTCGCAAGGTCAGGGTCACAAGTCGAGATTACAAGGTAAACACATCTTCATCTGGCAAATATTGAATGTGACATTGAACATAAAAACAATTCTGCTTCGGTATGTTGGTTTAGACTAAAAGAAAGGAATGGAAATGCAGAGCTCAGAGAAGGTACGAATGTTGTCCGCAAGAAATGACATTAGTGACAGCGGTGGTTGCAGGAACATGCTAAATGTGTTGTTAGAATTATCAGAGCATTGCTGGGCAAAGGCCTGATCACAAGTGAAGGGCAGCTGCATGCCATACATGAAAGACTAATGAAGCCTGCATTCAACCTCCGTCGAATTGCCAGTGAGTTTAATCTGCATTTTACTGTATTTGACTGACCATTGTTTCACTTCACCAGTCTGGCTCAGTGTAGTCCTGGCATTAACTCATTTGATTGATGCATTAAAAGGCGTAAATTCCTTACGAAGTATTGTATAATGTGCTATATAAATGATCTGTTTACTTACTTACTTACTTACTTTCTAAGTTTATATTCTGTACTTACCATTTCTCGTTATTTATCATCATCATCATTATCGTAACCACTTTCACTATGCATCACTCCATCTCTGTTCCACTCCAGACTCAAAACTTAACTTTTCCCATAAATCCTGACCACCATTGTCGCCCCTTACCTTTTCAGACGGATCTCACGGATTTTTATGACCATTTCTGGACTTAATTACTCGTCGGTTTTTCTTTTGTTTTGCTCTATTAATCTTTTTTTGTTTGATTCGTGTGATAGACTAAGCTGACTTTTCAGCTCTTGTATTGCACATAAAATCCCTGCTCTTTCCTTCCTTCCTTATTAATTTTGTGTTTTTTAAAATGTTTTCTTGTGACAGATGTGCGAGCAGCTTCATTTGCCTCTCTGTCAATACTGTCTTTACACTGTGACTGTGCTCGGCAAATAAATCAGTAATTAGCTATAGAAGAAGAAGAGGAAGACTTCGCATAGACCGGGGTTTATTTTTCAATGGTCATTTGTGATTCACAGCTCTTTGCTGTTGTTCTGCTGGATGGTTGTCATTCTCTTACAGATAGTGATAGTATGGTCCAGCCAGAAATCGACCAGGACCAGTTCAGGAACATCATTGATTTGGACCTGGTCGAACTAAACCAAATCTGTGATTTGATCATATATGCCTGCATTAGATTGCTACTTGCTAACTTCTGATGTTGAAAATGTTGCATACGTGCACTTACCGTTTGACAATGTAGGATATTCACCCGATGCTGGCAGTAATGTCAATTACTTTTTTTTCTGCGGTTGATGTGAAGTGTGGTTTATACCAAATAAACAAAAACAATAGAGCAAATGCTACACATGGACTAAGTCCTCTCCAAAAAATGTTTTTAGTCTGAATCGAAGCGATGTCAATGATCTGAGAGGTCCAGGACAAGGACCTGTATGAACACTACTTACCGACCTTTACATGCACCTCATGTCTTTGTTTTCTGTACTCTGTGGTTAACTTGTATCAGACAAATAAATAAATAAGCAGAGAAAAGTAGTCATTTCCCGAGCTATATGGACCTATAGGGCAGCACCGATCTCTGTTTCCGTATCCCTCAGCCAGACACCAACAACACCACACGGGCTAGTACATCACAGTTTACTCTGACTGAGTTAGCTTGGATAGTTGATTAAATACCAGGATAGTGTGAATGGTTGTAGATGGTGGTCTGGCATAGCAGTAGCACGTTGGTCTCGATCAACAAAGTTAACCGACGTCGGGCCCAGTTGGTACTGGGATGGGTGACCTTGTCCAGGGGGGACATGGGACATTTATCTTGGTATGTAACCAGCCACCCAGATCAACTCAGCCTGGCCATCCCTTCGTGGGTAGGCACAATGAGTACCAGCCAAAGGGCGGTGATGCTTTGCGGCTGGGGAGTAAAGGCAGGTATGGTTCGTGTGTGGGTGGCAGGGGTAAAACTGTGTGATCCCCTTGTTACACACGGGCCGTATCTGAGCGCTTTTGAGAGATGTAGGCCTTATAAGAAAGCGCTATATAAATTCATCTGTTTACTTGACTTTTACAACACCAACCCGCGAATGATCACCTATCCCAGTACTAACCAGGCCTGACTGAACTACTACGTTAGTTGAAAGCAATGCCCGACTGCTATGACAGACCGCCAGCAAGATGCAGTAGTACTGATTGTACTAGTAGTGATGCTGATGTAGAGATGGTGCCGTTGTTTGAGAGATGTGCTCACAAACTGGTGGAGTATTGGAAGGAGGGTTTAGACGCCGATGGTACAGCTGTTAAACCCATCATTGACGACCTCAACCGCATGGTATGGGTTATATGCTTATCATCACCATCCTGACCATCATAATCAGCCTGAATTAGAATTTCTGGTGAGAGAGGCCCATGGGCTGTGGGACCTCACCATATCTGAATGTAGTTCTTTTTCTGCATTGCATCTAAAATGGCTTTTTAATTGGATTTTGTTAGTAGACCACCAATTTTGATAACTTTTGGAACTTAAAATGGTGAGACTTTTAAGCTACAGATTGCGTGTGCATTTAAGTAAGTAACTAAGTAAGTAAATGATTTATATAGCGCCAAAGTCTTAGAAGAATCAGGACGCATGGACGAAGATATTCTAGGCAAGGTGGGCAGATGAAAGGGGGTAAACTGACTGAAAATAAAATGTCTTTAGATGACGTCTGAAGGTAGGAAGTGACTGTGATTCATGGATACTGACAGGTAATGAATTCCAAACTCTTGGAGCGGAAAACCTATCAACAAAAGTGAAATATTTTCACAGATAACAGTGGATTTGTTTTGTTTGTCAAACTGTAAGTGGATTTGAAGAGAGCTGGTTAGTTACCGCAAGTGCTCGAAATGACGCCATTATGCCTTTACACACATTTATAGTATCCCTTCAATTGATTCTCATTTTCTTATCAAAAACTTCTGTTCATTGCTAAACATCATGTTTAACGTTTTCACTGAGGTATTTCCAGTGCAGTGAAATAATTGCAGAATTAAATACGTAAAACTAAAGTTATGTGGAAATCTTCGTGCTTCAGTGATATGTTCCAGAAAGTATTTGGAACCGTTGTAATAAATGCAGTTGTGCGGAGGCCTACAATAAAAGAGTCTACAATAAAACAAAAGTTTGTTTTATTTTACTTTTAGTTTTATTGCAGTTGTGTGCACCGCTTAACTTAATTAATTAATACAAACCGAAACAACGAATACACAAGCATACTAAACGTAGGATAAACTCATAAAGGTAAATAAATTTTACAAATAATTCAATCACTGCCCAACACTTTTGGTGGCACCGGTATTCGAACCCAGGACCTCTTGTTTACTGCTGAGTGACTTAACCAATCGGCCACCCGCTCCCCCCAATGTACACAATGCGTAAAAACAGAACTTTACTATATGCTCCAGTTTTAAATTAAACAAATGCACCTTCCGCAGATGACTGCTGTGTGTAGACATTAAACATCATTGGAAGTGCTGCGTTTGGCTATGAGTTTAACAGCCTCACATGTCCTCATCACAGAATCACTGCTGCATTCCACGCCATTGTGAGTGGGACAGGCTTGTCGTAAGTCGACCACTGTGCTACATTTTTATTTTTCATTGTTTGCATTCTGTAACTGTTAATGTGTGGAGTAATATATTAGAGTTGGAAATTAGCATAAATCTGCAATTTAAATTAAAATTAGGTTTTTGTCTAAATAATTAATTACCATTATAACTAGAAATATGTTCTGTGGAACATGGGATCTGCCCCATAGCCACGTACACAATGACGGAACTGTTCCTATAATTAGTCTGCACTGACAGAAACTGACTGTCAGGCTGCGTACTATAAACATACAGCCCCAGGCTCTCTCAACAGCTGCCACACATCATCCATAGATACACATACCTTGTATACATTAGAGGGTGTTGTGCAATGGGCCGACTTGACCTGACCTCACTACTGACCACAGCTTGTCATACTGGCTACTGCCTCAGTGATGAAGATTGAATTTTGATGGAAAATTTGTACATTTTAAAGATTATGGAAAAAACTTTTTAAGGAATTTCTAAATAAAGGGTGGGGACTGCGGAGAGTGAACAAACTTTAAAAAAACTGCAAGAAACTGCCACAATGGCAAGACGAAGTGGCAGCATTGAAAGCATACAGAATCTCCTCTGTTTTTCTATTCTGTAATATTCATACACAAACTGGATATTATAATAAAGCAATTTGTCATTAGGTTGCAAATTTTCGTAGCTGCAATATAACCAAATATTAAAATTGGTCAACATTTGACTGAGTGATGACAAAAATAAGAAGGGTGAACTTTTTCTGAGACACAGTGTATATTGCAGTTAACAATGCAATTGCACAGATGGAGAACAGTGTTGCCGTTTGGAATATATCTGCCCTTCAGTGACACCCGCAAGTTCTGGCGAAACCTACGCACCGTACATGAGGTTGTAATGGAGATCATCAGTCAGAAAAGACAGCAGCTGCAGCACGCAGAAGGTTTCTCTCTCATTCTTTATCAATATTAACTCAATTCCTCTCTGTGTCTCTCCAGTAACGACATCTGAATTTAGATGATTGGAGGAAAAGTGTGAAGATTATTAGAACTATTCTGTGCTGTATTGTTGACGGGACCCCTTGTTGACTGCAATTGTACACCAGGGTTGTGGAGTCGGAGTCTCTCATTTGAAGAAGACTTTGACTCTGGGCCCTGTCTGTTTCATCTGGACTTTTGTGTAATTTTGTTGCAGTTTATTTCACTTTTGTGCAGTTTATTTTTACAACTAAAACTCTGTTTGTACACTATTTACACCTTTTACTTGAAGAATTAAACATTTTTCTCAAGTGATCCTCAAGTACACAATCAATATGTCACACAGTAAGTCCTAGAGTCGGAGTAGGAGTCCAGGTTTTTTAGTGCAGGAGTCGGAGTCTGGAGTCCTAAATTTTCCAACCCTGGAGTCGGAGTCGCACCAAAGACAAGGACTCTGCATTCCAGTGCTGTAATGTTGACTGCAGTTGTGTACAGTCGTGAGCACACACTAGGCCTGTGGGTTTAGCTGTAGGTCTAGCTCGGTGTTTTTTTTCTAAGCTAGGATCAGTTTGTTTTTGTTGGCTTTTTTTTCTCGTATTGCCCGGCCCCTTGTGAGTTTGTTTTTCAGTAAATTAGTGAGCGAATGATGCATAATAACAACAGTGAAGCGGTATTTTGTTATTATTATTAGTTTAAAGTATTTTAGTTATGGTTATTCGTTAGTTATTTGGTTCAACAGTAGTTGTTTTCGGGCCATAGTGTTGAGCTGGTGGCAGTGATGAAGCTGATGATGTCAGTAAGTAAGTAAGTAAGTAACAATTAATATGTCCGTCAATGACGCTGTCACTTCTCAGGCACAACAGTAACTGTGGCAGGTGCAGCCAAGTGTAGCAGTGACTAAAGAGGTGTGTCTACAGGCGGCTGCGGAAGACGGACAGTGATGGTGCAGGTGTGACATGCTGAGTGAAGTAAAAGTCAGTAAACTTGAATTTGCATAGCGCTTTATCATGAAGCATATCTAAAGTGCTCAGATATGGCCCTTGTGTAACAAGGGGATCACACAGTTTTACCTGCCACCCACACACAAACCATACCTGCCCAGCTCAGCCTTCCATCCCTCTGGGGTCGGTAAATGAGTGCCAGCTTCAGCTGGGAAGGCAAACGCAGGTATGATTCATTGTTAGCGGATGAACGCAGGGTGTGAAGGTGAAACTGTGAGATCCCTTGAGAACGCGTGCCATATCTGAGCGCCTTAGAGGTGTGTTCACGACAAGGCACTATACATATCCACGTTTACCTTACCTTACCTTACTCCCCAGGTGCATGGCGTCACCGCCCTTTGTCTGGTACTCATCGCGCCTGCCCACGAAGGGATGGCCAGGCTGAGTTGACCTGGCAGACTGTTGCAAACTGTGCTATTTTGTAGACATGGAGCAGGTAACGTCTGATGTTCTGGGAATGATGATGATTGCTCAAGACTCAGAGACTGGTCGTGGTATGTCTGATGATGAACTTCGGGATCAAGTCATGACTCTGATGCTTGCTGGCCACGATGTCAGTGTAGTAGCAGCTTTATTCACCGTTATTGGTAGTAGCAGTTGTTGTAGTTGTAGTTGTAACAGTTGTAGTTTGCACATTTGTGTTTAGAATGTTTAAATTTAAATCGCATGCAGCTTGTATGAATTTTACAGCAGCTTTTCGGAGATGGAAAACCAATAAAAAATAATAAGAATAAAAGTCATTTCTGAAAGTCGCTTGATGCGCGGTTTGAGGTTTGCTTCTATGATCCTGCCACTCATTGTGATCGCACTTTCTGACTCCTAGAAATGTCACTGATTATACTTATTGTAGTCGTTGTTTTCCTTGTTGTTTAATTCATGTTAATGTTGTTGTTGTTTGCGTAACGTAGAAACTGACTCACTACATCAGCAAATTAAGTAACGTTTTGCACGTTTCTTTATTACGTTATCATAAGTTGTTGCAGTTGCAGTTGCAGGAAATCTTTGGGGAGTTGTTGTAGTACTTTAAAACAGGAAACAGTTGATTTTGCTTTGCGATGATTTTGATCCAGTTCCAGGTCCAGGAAATTTTTTTGTTATTACCTACAGCTGTGGTTTCCCTGATTATCTGTCCCATAGCTATAGCATATAGCATGGGACAGATTATAAAATCGGTTTGCGTCTGTCAGTGTGTCAGT
>Ga0209562_1000722_pt1 | contig 11672 bp, 7 predicted proteins | sample WorMetvacBELIZE2_FD_187399 | JGI IMG/M metagenome (GOLD analysis project Ga0209562, IMG submission 187399) | Marine gutless worms symbiont microbial communities from Max Planck institute for Marine Microbiology, Germany - Olavius vacuus BELIZE.2... | ecosystem: Host-associated > Annelida >...
TATGGTAGCGTTGGTGACTTGAGTTTGATGGATGGATCCGGCAGACTGGCTGGCGCCGGTAGTACATGTACAGTTTCATGTATGTGGTGATACCGTAATGCGTTTTCAAGTACTTTCATTCGTCTTACCTTGTGTGTGGTCTCCTAAGTGGGTGTAGTGACGTCATTGCAGTGATGCGCCGTATAGCCATTATTAGATGTCGTATCGGCCCGGATCGAATCGATATTTTATGTATTGTATTGAGAAACCGAACCGACTTCGAATTGACTCGAATATTTAGCCGAACCCTTACTGCCTTGAAGGTCAAATGCTACGTGACTTGTTGCACGTACACCATCGTCTAGAGGGTATTTTAGAAGCTGCGTGTTGGCTGTAGAGGGAGATAGACAGTCAGCGTACGAGAGTGAAGTTCGAGGTCTATTCGGTAGCAAGTCGAAATTGGTGTGCGAGTAATAAAAGACATGAAACGTTTCGTCTGAGTTTCGAGTTAATTCCCTCCAGTAACAGCGAAGGCGAGAACTGATGTCATCCTACTACGCACCTCCTACACCCCCACCTTCGCTGTTACATGTGGTGGAGATAAGTGGCTCATCCTGATTACCGTATGGACAATTCAGAAGAAACACTCACAGACAGAGCGCTCAGAGCGGTGAACCGTACCGCCTTGAGACAAGCAATACAATCGTCAACAGAAATTTCGGGCAAACGAACAGCGACAGCTACATCCGATTCCACAACACAAACGATGGAGGACGAGAAACTTACAACCGGAAAACCCTTTGTCGCTGATACAGCAACGGACAGGAAAACCTTGTCGTCGTCTGACTACCCGCTGTGGCACTCAACTTCGTCTCAGAATTATAGACCGTCGACCCGCACAGTCCCTGACAGTTTCGCGCCGCCGACATTCAACGGATCGAGTATCGACGCTGACACTTGGTTGGCACATTTCAAACGATATGCAGAGTATCGACAACTGTCAGATGCTGATGTCGCGGCGATCTTCCCGCTCTTTCTCAAAGACTCAGCTATCGACTGGTATGACGCATTGTCACCTGATTTGAAGAATGACGTTGAGTCTCTGATGGGGAATTTCAAGGCTTACTTCGGTAAGACAGAACTTGACTATGTCTTCGCCGATGAAACCGTGTTTACTCGTGTCCAACGTCCAAATGAAAAGGCGCGTGACTATATTTCACACATGCAAAAGCTGGCAAAGAGAGTCCCCCATCTTCAGGAGGAGATCCTGCATTGGGTCATTCTTCGCGGGTTGCGCCCATGGATCAAAGCGAGCATTATTGCGCAGAAAGGCGACCTCAAGTCCGTTGCCGACATACTTGAGTGCGCAAAGGTGGCAGAGTCAGCGGGCCTTGGGAAGGAAGATGATCCGACCGACAGCACGAGATTCAACGAGCTGGTTCAAGAGGTGCGCGCGGGACGAGAAGAGGTCAAACAACTCTCCGCTAGAATGGCGAAGATGTCAGTCGCAACGGCACTACCACGCTCACCGACCCCGGAGCGTCGACAGCAGAAGGTGTCATTTCGCGAACCGTACCCTGACGCCGGTGCACAACCCTTCAACGGCCCTCCGTCCTACTTCAGAGGCGGACGCGCGTTCCGTGGACAAGGACGCCCTTACAACTCGTTTCCAAGTCGCCAGTTTGGCCAGTCAAACACAGGTATGCCGGTCCTACCCTGTGACCGTTGTGGGCGTTTTCATGGGTTGAATAACAGATGTCCAGCGGTTAATGCCACCTGTTTTGCGTGTGGGAGAATGGGTCACCTTCGTGTTCGGTGCCGCAGTGCTCGCAGGGGTGCCATGGGCATCTCCGAATAGGGTTTTGAGCCCGCCCACAGAGCAGTGAGCGGGCCTGCAAAAGTTCAGGTCCGAAGAAAACTACAGAATCACAACTTTATTTCGGTGCGGATTCAGAATTTAAATACCAACGCTTTAATCGATACAGGAGCATTTTACTCATGCATTTCATTTTCACTAATAAAACGTTTGAAATTACAATCTAACATTATACCAGTTTCAAATTATAAACGATTATTCTCAGCTGACGGCAAACCGATGCACGTAGTTGGCACTATTCAATTAACACTGGACATCCAAGATTTTCTGATACCAGTAACATTTCATGTCTTGCATCGTTTACAGTTTGATGTTATTTTAGGCACGAATTTCTTGTCACAAACCAAGGCCAACATTGATATGCAATCTCAAATTTTGACTCTTTATAATGATTCCGTCGGTACAAACATACTAAATGGTTCGGACACTATCGTTCGCACTACAGAAGCAGTTTTAATTCCACCAAAATCAGAATGTTTAATTCCTGTGATGGTTCCTCCAGATTTTGGCCCAGGCTTAGCAATTATAGAACCATCAGCAAAATTGCACAAGCTACAATTGGCCTTGGCAAAATCTATTGTTTCGCCAGTGAATAATCGTACTGTATGCAAGATTATGAATCCAACAGACGTTGCAAGATTCCTCAGGCGAAAAACTCCACTCGGAGTTATCCAAAATTTGGAAATAGATAATGTTACGGTTATTACCGATTCAAATTCAAGTACAGACGAAAAGTCAGAAACTGCTAATGACATTGAAACTAATTTCACTGAAAAATTACGGCAGCTAAAAGAAAAAGGAATAATTCTCGAACCACACCCCCTCACAACGGAGGAATTTCACAAATTAGTAGACCTGCTGTTTCAAAATAAAGACCTCTTTGCTACTAGCATGCACGATCTAGTTGGCACAAAGGTAGAAATGATGCATATAGATACAGGTGATGCAAAGCCGGTACGCAAGCGCCCGTACCGACAGTCAAGTCAGATGCAACGGGAGATGGAACTTTTGATTGACGAAATGTTGGCAGCAAAAATCATACAACCAAGTGATAGCCCTTGGTCTAGTCCTTGTTTACTCATTAAGAAAAGTGGTACAAACGAATACCGCTTTGTTAACGATTTGAGAGCTGTCAATAAATTGACGAAACCCATGTTTTGGCCTCTTCCCACGATGGAAGATATTTTTGACGTTTTGTCCAATAAAAACCCCCGCTTTTTCACAAATATTGACATGAAACACGCTTACTTCCAGGTATTTTTGGACGAAGAAAGCAGGCCGAAAACAGGCTTCACAGTGAACGGAAAACATTACGAATACTGTCGGATGGTAATGGGCCTTTGCAATTCTGCCCAAACTTGGCAACGTCTGTTGACAAAAGTGCTATCGGATATGTTATTTCAAAGTGCGATTGTTTATCTTGATGATATACTTTTGATCAGTCGTGATTTCCCCGAGCATTTTAAGCATCTCGAGATGTTATTTCAAAGGTTTAGAGATGCTAACTTACGTATGAATGGAAAGAAATGCAGCTTCGCCAAAGATGAAGTAAAATATATCGGTCATATTCTGAGTAAAGATGGGATCAGAATTGACCCTTCCAAAACGGACGTAATTTCGTCCTGGCCACGCCCAAAAACACATAAACATGTGCGTTCCTTTCTCGGTGCGACAAATTATCACAAAAGGTTCGTGGAACGATATTCACAGCGTTCCGCCCCCCTGCGTAATCTCTTGTCTAAGGACGTACCCTTTGTATGGACAGACGCCCAAGAAAAATCGTTTCAAGATTTAAAGTCCGCACTGCAATCACCACCTATTTTGCGTTTCCCAGATTCTTCACGCCCTTTCCATTTGCAAACTGATGCGTCCCTGGAAGGAATAAGTTACATTCTCGGGCAAACCGACGATAAAGGACGAAAATATGTTATCTCCTATGGCGGACGAGGCCTACGGCCATGCGAAAAAAAATGGTCAATCACCGAGTTGGAATGTCTGAGTTTACTTACGGGGATCCGCGAATTCCATATTTACTTGGCCGCAGCTCCTTTTGTTGTCTACTCTGACCATATAAGCTTGAAGTACCTCGAATCCTTAAAGATTTCTGCTCATAACAGATTGGCACGTTGGGCTCTCGCGCTACAACCTTACAAATTTTCAGTTGAGCACGTCCCTGGCAATAAGCTAACAGCGGCCGACGGATTAAGTCGTCGACCATACGAAGAACCGATTAATCTAGAGATAGACGAAGAACTACAAGAAGATAGCTTCATTGCGAATATAGACGCTGATATTTTCGAACCCGTGACTAATAATAAATTACGCTCAAAACAACGTAAAAATCAATGGCATGTTTTGACTTTAGTTGCGGACGATGAGCTCACAACTAACTCGCAGCCAAAGGCTCCAACTACGGAGTTGGAAAACGATGACAATTCTGACACTATTAACAAACAGTTGATTGACCTTTGGTCGTCTCAAGGTCACGATTTAGCCAAGTTGCAACACGAAACCAAAGATTTGCAACCAATTTTGAATTGGCTTGAAAACGGAATTCTGCCGAAACCTGACGACGAGGCGCGACGCATTATTCTTACGGCGGAACATTTTCAGATTGTAGGCGGCATTCTTTATCACCTACATTACCCAAGAATAAAACGTCTGCATAAAATAAGACCAGTCATTCAACAGTTGTGCGTGCCCGATGTGCTTAGAGAGGATTTACTGCGGGCGTATCATGACAATAATGCTCACATCGGTCGAGAAAGACTCTATGAAACACTAAAGAATAAATATCATTTCCCATATATGTATATTTCTGTCCAAGAGTACGTTGCGACTTGCGAAGTATGTCAAAAAACGAAGACATCCCCGCATCGACGTAAAGCCCCCCTGTCTCCCCTTCCTATCGTCGAACCGTTCGCACGTATACATCTGGACCATGTAGGCCCACTGCCCGCCACAGCAGACGGCTACCGTCACCTCTTAGTCGTCATCGATTCGACTACTTTGTTTTGCGAGGCATTCCCCACCAAAACTACAACAGCAATTGAAACGGCGGACATCCTGTATCGTGAAATAATCTGTCGTTATGGCGCTGTTAAATCGATCGAAAGTGATCGTGGGACCGCTTTCAGGAATGCGTTACTGGCTCAACTTTGTAACTTATTACACATAAAGCACATATTTTCCAGTCCCATGCACGCTGCTGGAAACGCCAAGGTCGAAAGGGCAAACAGAACACTTATGACATCTTTGAAGTTGCTTTGCACGAAACAAGAAAATTGGACAGAATTTATTGCCCCTGTCCTATTTTCCTATAGAGCGTCAGTCGCTATACCACTGGGAATGTCACCGTTCCAAGCACTTTTTGGCAGACAAATGACGCTAGGTATAGATCTCAGTTTGTTAAGCGAATGTGAAACAGCTCCTTCGACCTCGACTTTTGTTTCCGACCTCGCCTCGAAAATGAAGATTACGCATGACATAGTTCAGAGCAATATGAAAGATAGCGCATTACGAACCAAGTCTTTTTATGACGTAAATACTAAAACCCCGGAAATCACGGTCGGTGCAAAAGTGTTGCTATTTGACGACACCGTTAAACCAGGCCAGAGCCCCAAATTTCGTAAAGTATGGAGGGGGCCATATTTAGTAACGTCACGGTCTTCCGACGGCCTACGTTACACCTTGCGGCATTGCGATACTGGCAAACAGCCAAGAGCTGCAATTCATGCGAATCGGTTAAAACTTTACAACGACGATCGCGATTCATTTTATATGCGACATAACATCACTCCGAAGAACATTTCACAGTCGCAAACCATTACGCAATCGACTTCGGCTTCAGTGCCACCGTCCCCACCGTCCACGCAGACAAAGGACGACGATTGGTATACGATAGAAGGTTTATTAAACCATAAAAAGGTCGGTAGGAAGACCTATTACCTTGTAAAATGGAAAGATGACAAAGGCTCACAAACGTGGGAGCCGGAAGAAAACATTACGCAATTTGCCATCGATCAATATCTGATTAGGAAACGAGAAAAAACGAAACGAAAAGTGGAACGAAAAAGACAACTCAGAGTTCGTTGAGTTGCAAGGATATTTCGACAGACGACAATAACAAAACGGCCGTTTACAATCACCAGGAGACTTGTACTCCTCCTGGTCTCATGCAAGCCTTATTATTATGTAGGGTACACGGACAAATCAATCAAAATTCAAAAAGAAAAATGTCGACAATTTTGGAATACATTTACTTTTTGTTTGTGTGTAGGCTGCATGATGAAGAGCCATTGGCACAACGGTGTACTGTTGCTAATCTTCCTAATGACGTCACCGTTTGTTGTTCACGGTTTTGATGGCTCAGAAACTTTTCAGGAGATTACGCGCTTGAATTATGGCGTCGTGTTTAGAGAAATTCGATCAGTTCATTTAGTTTGCGACACGTGGTCACACATATTCGACTTGCAATTGCCAGATATTATAACGGATAACGCACGATTTGAAATACCACGTTGTGACAACGCTACGTCGAACGAAGAACAGAACAAAATGAAACGTACATGTGAGCGTAACCGAGCAGTAATTCTCGAGTTACATAAGCAGCACGCAAATATGATGCAGCATATTACATCGGCTTTGCAACACATTTATCACCTTCTGCCCACCGTAAATCATGTACCCCCGTTCCGAGGGCGAAAACGTTCGTTACTACCCATCGGCGGAGTCCTGTTAAATCTACTTTTCGGTACTGCGTCAGAGACAGATTTGCGGCCAATCAAAGATCACATCACACGTATCGCCAAAGGCATCTCCCATTTAGGCCACGGATTTCAGCTGCAACAACACCAATTTGCGAGCTTTGTAGAAATGTCAGCAGAGCGAATGGACGCTTTCGCCAACCTTTCATTCGCACAAGAACACGCATTGACCGAATTACGCAACGAATTCCGCGCTCTATACGAAACTGAGGCGGAGGACCAAGAACGATTAATTACGGCGCTGAATAAGGTGCAAAAATATATAAATCATCTACGTCACATTGACGAATTGCGGCGATCAGTTGAATACCTGATCCAAGGTACCCTAACACCGCAGCTGGTATCAAAATTTTCCCTCAGGACAACCCTTCTCGGCATTAAGTCACATTTACGTCGCCACTACTCAAATTCGTACCTAATCTTCGAGCGCGCAACGGATTTTTACGCCAAAAGCCGCTTCCACTTCGGACGACACGGTAAACACCTGCTAATCAATCTTCAGATACCTGTCACATCATTTGACTATAAATTCCAAATCTTCAAGGTCACAACCTTCCCAGTTTTCGTGACAGGCCGTACTTCTCATGCAACTACCGTTCTGAATCTACCCCATTACTTCGTGACCAGCCAGCATGGTACTCACTTTTTCACCTTGAACGAGGACGACACCAGTATCCATCCCGCCCTGCTTTACGTTATGAACAAAGACATTGTCTTTAAGGACTTACTTTCAGGTGCGTCGTGCGTTAGCGCACTTTTTGTCAACAATCTTACGCAAATCCGGGAGCTATGCTCTTTTGTTTTAGAAGAAAAACCTCTCCAACCGTCATTACTATCACTACAGAACGGCAAAATCCTTCTGACCAACATATCGACTTACATCCTGGACTGCAATTTGACTAAAACCCAAACCGTTGGCTGTACTCAATGCGTTCGCCAAGTGCCCTGCAATTGTGGCATACAATTATCTTCAGAGAATCCACTACAACCCCGTTCATTTTGGCTGCCGAGCCGCTATGACTGTCCCCATACCGTCAACGTTACAATGACAGAACATATCGTCAATTTGGCGACATTACAAGCTTTCTTTCACGATTCACTTTTGGGCGACCTAAAAGGCGACAGCTATCTTTCAAAATCCTTGTCAGTACAACTGCCGGCATTTCGACATTTCCGTCACGAATTTCAAAACTTTTTATCTACCGACAAATTTCGTAGCCACAATCTACAAAAATTTTCCGCAAGAGTCAAGAATCAGAGCCGCATTTTTGACAACCTCGCCGAGGTTCTCCTACACAATTCGTTCGGAACCGAAATGGCCGACACGGACTTGTTAATCTCATCGCGAATTACTAATGCATCTTTTTGGCTGTTATGGTCTGCGATTCTGTGCGCTTACACTTCCCTAGCCATAGCTATCTACTTATGCTATAAACTCAAAACAGGCAGTTCCATCCTACCCGTTTTAGCGGCGGCCTCCGCAACGCAGACAGCTAAATTCCCGTCTCACCTAACATTTGGGGACAGTCCTAAGGAAGTCCCGAGTCCTTCAAATGTAACACAACCTGCCCCTTGCTTCATCTTTGACAGTACGATTGTGATCGATCTTGTTACCGTTATAATCATAGGAACGCTTGTCATCATTGTGTTACTGTTTTGGCTATACCGTATACTGACTGTACGCCATAAACTGTATCTTATCTTAGAGATTGGCGATTGTTCACAGAGTGTTCGTATTAAGTGCTTACAGTTAACTTCGGTGATTTATGGGTATACGTTTCGCGCACCGGAATACATCAAGTCACTGTCGACTACTGGCATTTTTCCCGCCTACCTTTCCGTTGATTGGCCGAGTTTTTCTATGATACACATAACGGGAGGTACAGCAATCGATTTTCCTCGTAAAATTACAATTTCGCCCTGGACTAAACGTCGCATTCAGCGCATTCTACACGCCGATTCGTTTTACGCCTTAGTACTGTTACAGTCCAATGGCAATTTTCGCCTAATCGACTTTGAATCACCACCATTAACTAGCGACAAAGCAGTTTTTGTAGGCGAAGGTGATAGACCTGATGAACAACCCAATCCCCCGAGTGACGCAGTAACGCCGCCCGTGCCGCTACATCTTTATACTTCTATGTCTCAATTGCCGATTGAGTGATTCATTGACAGAACGATGCTTGGACCTGACACATGAGATTCTGTGTATAAAAATGCTTTTTGCGTTCGTTAGTTTAGAAATAGATCGCATTACGACGATTACTGTACTTAGCTTTCTTTTGCGGAGTGTGTTGATTGTTCATCGTCGCGATTAACATGAAGGACTTGATATACATTTACCGTCGACGATGATACACGTCATTCTTAGGTGTTACACGTTGTTAGACTAACGTTATTCGTTATATACGGCTTCTGTACATGTTACCACCATTGCTGCCGCGGAGTGTTACAGTGTTGTTGCCTTATCTCGGTCACATTTACACGACTACAATTTACCACGCGGACTTGTATATATATATTGTAGATTTTAGAACATTGGACAATTACTTTATTTAATCTACTTTATTGTGTGTTATATGCATGGCGTTCCGTCGCGATTTACGGCGTACTTTGTGTAACGATTTGGAAGGCACACGGTGTGGTTGTCATTTAATGACAGATGAGGATAAAATCGATGCAATAGTATTCGACGCTCAGGTTTGGGCATGGTTGTGGGGAGAAACCCCAGCATTGCCTCGGGGAATAATATATAAATTTCCCTCAACGTGGGGACGCTGGGGACGCAGCAGCGAAATGCCCGAACCTCCTTCCCTGCATGAATTATCATTCAAGGTTGTTTCAATACTGACGGAAAATGTGGTACGCCACTCTTTTTGCACAGATAATCAACGAAACACTATTCATTGGCACTGGCCAGAATATTTAATGGCGAAGGAAATGCTTGTCCGGAATTTTTCTTTCCCCGAGAAGTTTGCTTCCGCGACCCTTCCAAAATTACAAACTTCCACCCGTTGGCCCCATCATTACCCGGATGAAATTTTGGCTGGAATTTTCGACAATACGTGTGACGACCACAAAGATGCAAATTTCGATGTGTATTATAATTTGCTTTGCTAGTAATATGTGCGGATTTTATCGTGCGAGTGTCATATTTTATGTAACAGAGTTGTTTTATAGCTTATGTTAATGTATTAAGCATATCGTTGTATCATATTGCTTTTTATTACGCTGCATGAATTGATGGTCTTAAATGACTTTGAACGTAATAACTATTCTTTTCCTTTTATCAATTACTCTTTTGTTGGTCGTGGCCGAAAATTGGCCTATAATACACATCAATATCGTCTCCATGCGGACCCAGTTATCCATTTTTAGCTATAAGCACCTCACCCTGCAGCGCGATTTCTCTACGTTAGTTAAGCTACTGGTATCCTTGACAGCCAGACGCACATTCATATCGCTTTTCATGGGTTGTTGGCTGGACAGTTATCAACACCGGAACGCCGACGTTATAGGCATTCCCCCAAAGTAAATGTTCGTTATGAAACTAGATGTTTTCAAATTCACATACCTGTCATCACGGCTCCCGGGTAGGTCGAAATTCTCAGTCACGAAACGAAAGATGTCCGACGGATGCGTTGATTCTTACTACATTGTCTTATTTTACACTATATACAGAGACGGTGGCTTCCTTTATTCTAGGTCATCGTAAAGCTCCCATTCTGCTACCTCAGCTACACTGCCAAAAATTTCAGTCAGCAAATCCAGATTCTCATTTTCTATACCGTTAATTTCGGCTACTTCTTCAGCCCCTTCTGCCACCTCTACACGTCCCTCTTCCCCATTATGTTCTACATCAGGTTCCTCTTCCGACCCCGTTTCATCGCGTCTACCACGTACAGATTCTACTGCTCTTTCTAAGGATAGCATCATTACAGCCTGTGCTTCCAGATACATCCTTTCTTCCTCTGTTACCAGTACGTCCAGTTCACGCATAGCGCCTTCTTCTCCTTGCTCTTCTCCCGTCGGATTCCCCACTTCTTCTTCCTCTTCTTCATCACGCATCGCTGTTTGGTACACCGGCGTTCTTGTGATTTGTATGCTCTCCCTGACTACTTCTATGAGTATATCTTCATTGTAAATCGTTTCCATTTCTTCCTGTACTATTCTGCGCCTCACCCCCGCCCGTAGTAAAGGAGCGTTGCCAACGGTTATTTGCAAATTTTCCATTTTGAATTTCAACTTTCTGGGCCGATCGCCCTACTACCACTGAGACGCACGCTACCGTATACTTATAGTCTGATTACCGCCGCAATCCGAGAGCCGTAGTCATTCTCGATTACTTTGTACTCCTTATTGAGGGTTCCGTGGGTTAGAAAAAAAATTGTTCATGTACAGGCGTATCGGTCCCAGCCAGTCGGTGCGTCTGGTTTCGCGCACTGCAATAGGAAAAAGTAAAGTAAAAAGCTCCCTTACCGTGTACAGCTAATCCACTCGCCATTGCATCTGTTGGTGCGTACGGTGCCTTTTTCGTCAGCTTACGATTTTCGGTGTTGCTTCGACGCAGTCCACTCGACATCTGTATGTGTATTTTTCGACGACCGTAACATGTGCTGTTACGATATGCTTATCGCCTGTGCGCGACGTGCGCACGAAACAGACCACCACTAGATCGCCCCGGAAATACACGACACTTATCTTTGCTGCGATACGCCTTACGTTGCTTTACGTCGTACTCGCGATATCGTCTATAGCGTTCTTATGACCGTTTCAATAGCACGCCTTAGTATTTCTGCTTCCGTGTGATTTTCATTTTCCTGAACAACCGGTGCTTGTTTTCGGCGTCTGCCTGTGTGCTTTGCTTACCTCAGCTCGGTCGGTGCCGAGTGAAGTCGGTGACTTGTGTTTTGAGGCGGACGCGTATGGTAGCGTTGGTGACTTGAGTTTGATGGATGGATCCGGCAGACTGGTTGACGCCGGTAGTACATGTACAGTTTCATGTATGTGGTGATACCGTAATGCGTTTTCAAGTACTTTCATTCGTCTTA
>Ga0209562_1000723_pt1 | contig 11667 bp, 9 predicted proteins | sample WorMetvacBELIZE2_FD_187399 | JGI IMG/M metagenome (GOLD analysis project Ga0209562, IMG submission 187399) | Marine gutless worms symbiont microbial communities from Max Planck institute for Marine Microbiology, Germany - Olavius vacuus BELIZE.2... | ecosystem: Host-associated > Annelida >...
AAATATAACTGCGCGTTGTGTTTTGGCGAGTATACAAGCCAATGAAATCAACTTTTCCGGCGGTCCGTCAGTGTTCAAAGTCCAGGGCGAAGTGTATAGGTTCACTGAACCACTGCATCAAGCTGAAAAACAGGAGCCAAATTGCCAGTGATAGCCCTATTCGATGTACAAATATAGGGATTGCATGATAATTATGTGGATAATCTGGCATTTGACGCGAGCCACAGCCATGTGTTGCAAGGCTGTGGCTCGTAATACTAATAATAATAATAACACATCGTATCATAATACGTAATGTGCAAATTATGATTTACCAATAATGTTAAATTATGTAGCATATAATTGCCAAAGAGCCTCTAATATGTGGGGTAAATTAGTAAGATGAAGAAAAAAATGTCGTTAGAACGTGCAGAGGTGTGTGGAATGGGTGACATGTAAAGTCACAGTAAGTCACAGTATTGCATTCTATACCACTGGGTGGGGCAGCTACAAAAAATACCTTAGACCATACATAACAAGCCGACAGTATCATGCAATAAGCTGCAGCATGTCATAGTACGCTTGGAGTAACTGGCGCACAGTATGCCAGGTATGGAGCAGCAATGCCAGTTGTACACCAGTGAACTATCATGCATCACACTTATTTATATGCTCTCTCTCAAAAAATGTATGTATTTAAGTCAAAATTACATGGCGATTCTTTTCACAAAAAATTACCATATTTAGCCACATTTGTTGGAGTTATTTAAAAACGTAACTAGGGTCCAGTTTTTTGAGACATGAAGTAAGGAAGTAAATAACTAAGTACATATGTGTTGACACAAGCAGCCCTTACAGCCTAAACCATCAAGTGCCATCAGTGAAAGCGCTATCAACGTATAAAATGACTGTTTGACCGAAGAACTTACCGGCATATTTACCACCACGGTTGCGCCGGATAAGGCAGATGAGTAGTAGAAGTAGCAGAAGGAATGCAATAATACACAGCAGTAATATGAACCAGCCAGCACTTGTAATGCTCTGCTCGACTGGTTCTGTAGAAAAACAAACACATCTCCAAGTTTCAATTCAGTCTTTTAATCTCCGCATAAAAGTCACCTCACCTGTTTCTCTTCGCTCACAAAAGTGTATCGTACTGCATAACAGACAGTAACGATATGACCCGGCCTGTGTTGCCAATGTCAAAGTTACAAATTTGTGGCAGTATAGAAATGGTATATTGTTATTTTTAGCTCAGCTGGCTAACTGAGCTAATAGGATAACCAGTCAAAAACTGTCTGCCTGTGTGTGTGTGTGTATGTGTGTTAACCAGGGTGGCACAAATCATAACCACTGTATGCAAAGACTTGTAATCCTGCATGCACAGACCTACTGATAAACTCTATCACAAACCAATAACTAGATCAGTCTGACCTAGTTTACTGGGTTTATAGGTCATCTTAGGAAATGCTTTATAGCTGTGCTACCAGCTGAGTTTCAAAGCCCAAGGGCTGCTTTTTATTATCACAATCATCATGATTCTGAATGAAATATACCAACTATGACAACAAGCGTTTTGGAGCACGTGACTGTTACTAAGTAGGTACGGTGGCGGAGGATGAACAAAACAGACCTGCCCGTTCACCAACATAGATGACTGTCGGTTCTGACATAGTTTCATTGTCGCCATTGTTCATAGCAACAACGCGAAACTCATACTCAGAACCTGACTCAAGACCGGACACATTGAGCCAGTTGTGCTCTTCCTCCGGACCCACACGTGTCCACTCATCATCGGAGCCTGCAACCATAAATAAATGAATTAATAAAATGAATATATGAATGAAACTGCATCGATTTTAAGTATGTTCAGAAACTGACTAAGAGCCGGCTTAGTCTAACACACAGTGCAAACAATCCAGCTGTTGAGCAGAATGAAAACATCAAATGGTCAGACAGTCTGTGGAATCAGTCCGGTAGGTGAGGAAAAGGTCTATGGTGGAAAGGATTTGCAAAAGAGCCAAGCCTTAAGTTCAGAATAAAAGACTAAATGAGTGCGAGAAGATGAAAGTGGTGATAGTGAAGATGGTGAAGATGATGAACTGCCATGTATAATAGGTGAAAGTGTATCTGACGAGGCTTGTGAAGTTCAGTGGGGAGTTCGTTCCAGACATGGTGCAGCATACTGAAAAGAGTGATTAGTGATTTTCAAAGAGGATGGAGTCGGTGGACACACATTGGCAAGAGTGAGAACAGATAAAAAGCATGTGTTGTGAGAAGGTTGAACAGAAATAAAGTTGTGGAGATACTGAGGTTGGTTAGTTGTGAGAACCTTATATATAACAGAAAGGAGTTTATATTTGACACGTTCATTTATTCTAAGCCAATATAGCAAACTAAGAACAGGAGTGACGCGAGATGATTTTGTGGTTGTGGTGACAGCATGAGGACGTTAACCATTAACCAAATGAAAAATAACATCCAGTTTAAAGCTCCAAAATATATGACCTAGTATTTTCAAAATTAAACATATTGTGCAAGTACCTACTATTAACGGAGGTGTGCAAATTAATCGACATCAATCAACGCATTAAACATACACAGTGAATACTTTGGCAGCGAAAACTACACTAGCACACACATTGTGGAATGTACTCCCAGTTTTGTTGCATTTGGAGAATTATTACATGTTCTACAGAGGCAATTATTTGTTTGATTTAGGCTGGGCACAAAATGTCATTATATCTTTAGACGCATAGATGTAGCCAGGGGTGCAGCGGGTGCAGGTACATGGAGCACCCCACGAAGGCGAGAATACCAATCAATGTTGCTGCACTTGTGGGCTTAACAGGCATTATGCATAAAAATGCACCAGAACATGCCATTTCCAGATGAAAGAACTCAAAAAGTTCTGGGAAGGCGGTCAACTTTAGTCATAGGCAGTTTGCATGCTGAGTGTAAGACAATGACGATTTTTAAAAGTCATCATAATATTAGGCAACAGAAACGGAGGGAAAGTGACAAAGGTTCATACCGACACTTCTGTTTTCCCACTTCCAGCCCTGACTATGCCTAAAAGTGCATCCATGCAGCAAAAATTCTGGCTACGCCTATGTTTAGATGCCACGTATAAACTTACCTACTGCAGTTATTGCCATGTGGCAAGCGACAACAACTGGCCACTAACCGTGCTTTTTGTACTCGATAGCAAACTTATGGCCAGGATTATCGCTGGAGTCCGTGGTTGTTGGCGACCATGTCACATTGACAAAGTCTTCACCAGAGTCGTATCCAGAGATCACTGGCACACTTGGCGCTACAATATATCATCATTACAGACATTTATCAACGGTTCAAAACACGTAATTATACTCTCTAAAGTTACAACGTACATATAATAGCATCAATGAAAAATTCACAAGTTCGCTTATTAAATATTCAAAACAACATTCTTCGAACAATGATTGGTAACAGCAAATCCATTTTTCAACGTAGTTCTGCAAGTATATCTTACATCTGATTTGCACTGTAAAACGGGCAAACACACGTCCAAAGTTAAGCAACATAGTGTCATCGCTGAAGCAAAGACAAACAAATAAAACTGATGACAGACTCCGAACAACAAACCTGCTAAAACATTTGTGCTCTCTTCGACAAAAGTCGACTCTCCGTCGGCAATGGTGACTGCCAGCAGATAGACAATGTACTTTGTGTCCGACTTGAGGTTGATGATCTTGTACTCGGTCTGCTGTAAGTCATCAATTTCCACCTCTGTCAACTGCTCACTTGCTGGCATTTCTGAACAAAGCAGACACCAGACTTGTTATAAACTTGACGTAAGTGACAACTGTTAATGTAACAATATTACGGCAATATAACAATAACAAAGTTATAAACTACGACGTATGGTTTTTCCGGACACAGTGGATTATGTTCCGACTATTTTATGTTTTCCTTACACTGTGATACTCTAGTGGACATCAAGATATTATCTGCTACTTAATTATAAAAATACTTTAATGAGATTAGTGGAGACGTTGTGAAGAAACAAAATGAACACTACTATCACACAACAGACTACGAAATACAGCATACACGACTCTCAAAATATGATTACTATTACTAATCAGCTTCCGCTTCCAAGAGACGCCGCAGACATTTAGCATCAGGTTTTCAGGGCACGCATCTCACTGTGTGCAAGTCTGTGCATCTGTCTGTGAGTCCATTTTCACCACTACATCTCCTGAGTGAATGGAGGTATTGACACTGATCACAATTAGTCAACAGCAGGTCCACATGACATTGATGGCACTGAGAACAAACAACACTTGTTCAAAGCCCGCTGTAGCCACAGAAATCTTGTAAACTCAACAGCTCCAAACCACTGAAGGTATGTGAACCAAAACATACACAAATATTTCGTACAGTTGGGCCACAAGCCAATTAGGTTTCCAAGGTCACGGGTTCAAAGATCAGGGTCACATAAATGTGACGGAGGCATACTGATCAATGGTTCTCCACCAACTTCCATCTAGTTCACAAAAACTGAAAGATACATTATACTGTATAAATCAGGTCACTATTCACACACACACACATTTGTTAGTACAACTTGCACACATTACAATGAACGCACAGAACCTTTGTATTGCACGACATATTTTCGCAGAATGCCATTCTCTTCTGCTGGTTTGTCCCACGACACCTTCAGATGGTGAGAACCTTTCTCAATGACTTTCAGATTTCTTACCACACTCGGAGCTAATTACAACAACATAAACACACACACATATTTTTCCAGCTGTCAAAACGTGGCCGTTAGCTAGCTGAGAGATCTATATAAATGCTATATTTACATCTGTGTCACAGTGGCAACATAATGGTCAACAGCATACAGTCACTACCCAGGTGAAACAAATGTAGTGACCATCTAAAATACGGCTAAGGTTTGATTATAATATGCACATTTTTCACCTAAACAAGTGTACAATAACGAGGGGTGTGCATTATACACGAATCTACTATTTTCAGCCATACAGACTGCAGCAGATTGCAGCCAATCATCAAGGCCTTGTCCGTCCACCCCTTCAGGTCCATGTAGCACATGCTGCCGCAAGGAAAGCTAACACCCATCTACGGACGAAGGTAGCATATTTCTAATACATTGCCTGTTGCTGCAACAACTGACACAGTCATCAGTGAAGCTCGCAAGGCCACGCCGGCCGTGTAGCATTTGCAGGGGCAACAGTCCTTGTCATGATAAGCCACCAACTTTATCAAAACATTACAGCTGTAATGCAGCTGAAGAACTGGTGAATAGTTGGGCTGCATATTATACATAGGTCTATAAAATTTTTACATTACAGCAGAATTCCAAACTGGCAGTGTGCACTATACACAAGTGTGTATTATACTCAAAGCTTTACAGCAGTCCAAATATGCTCAGCTTTTGGTTATGCCAAACCTCCAGAAGCCTTTACAGTGAGATTTTGTGTAGGCTTGATGCTCTTTCCGATGACCAACCAACAGTGCCACAAATACTGAGGCAGGTTACCATGTATAGCACTAGGTTATGTTATGACCTAGTGGATCATCTCAGATGATGCTGGAAGATGTCAAATAATAGAACAGTGTAACAATCACCTAATTTTATCAACATCACTCCACTATACAGTGCCTACATTCACTCCTTCCCAAACTAAGACATACCAAAGCACAAAATTCGCTCAGAAGCCACGGCCACAGCTACCAAATGCCACAAATTGAATTTGATCTGTTTGTGTTTTTCCCACATTTAAACTTCTTAGCATCGTTAACAGTGTCATGTGTTGTTATTGTTATTTTTCTCTTCTGTTGTATTTCATTGTTTGCTTTTGTATGTGTGTTTACTCTTTATTAATGTCTTAATAAAGACAACTTACTTTACTTACTTACTTTATGACATGCATGCTGTAATAATGTAATAAAAAAATTAAAAAATACAGAAAGTCATGCTGCGTACGGCCTTCAGGAGTGTTAAACTCGATAGTATCGCTGAGCTGGCCGGCACGTCCACCATTCAACACAAGCACGCCGGCCGTGATCTGAGAGTACGGCCACAGTCGACTGGTGTGACCTCGAACTGACTGTGAGCGACGACGACGAGATGGAGAAAATGGAACTGGAGGACATGGATTCCACTCTCTGAGGATGATGTCTTCGGTCCGGTTTGTCGAGCGATCTCCATTCTTCCAGAATACAAGCTGAATAACATTTCATAATAAAACATAAAACTCGTACTCAAAATGTGACTCGAGGCCGAACACATTCGGCCACTTGTGCTCAGCCTCCACACATTTATGCACATTTATATCTTTACTACTTTTTAATTCACATAAATTTTTTAAATCTGGTCTCCTTTGGCGGTAGCTGTGATGGCGGCAGCTTGCAGACTACTGGCGACGTCCTCACATACAGTTGCATATTGTGTAAACACGTTCAAGTTAAAAATAAACCCAAAGTTGACACTTCTGACTAGCAGATACCGTTGACCACTGACTAAAAATTGGAACGGGGTGCCAAAATTGGGATAACATAAAAAAGACTCAAGATCTGGCTGCCGAACATGGCTGACTAGCACAGCAACAGAGACATACATCATTCGTGTGACGAGAGATTTGAATGCTCTCAGTGACTGCCACATTTTCCTAGCTTCTGATTAACTGTTTCAGTATTTTCCATATATAACAGTGTGAAATTTACCCGTACTTTAGTATACTGATGTCACAATTCAGACGTTTTTGCTTGTTAACAACACTTTATTATACAGTGTGTCTGGAAAAAAATGAGAGCAAAATGTTTTTTGTAATATCTCCTATGAAACTCGAGACTATTCTGGTGATATTTGGCACAACACTTCCTGAATAAATTTGCTGCAAAATCTTGTAAACAATTTTCACCTCACCTGAATAATGTCTCTACACTACCTTGTGAGACTTGAAAAGTGGAATAAGTACCTGGTAGCCCCGGAAGAACCCTCTGACACGTTCAACACTCTGGTCGACAGGCTCCCACGTGAATTCAGCACTGGTACTGGTCAGTGTTGAGTTGTCCAGCTCAAAGTTCTCTGGCCGGTCTAGTGGATCTGAGTTCAAACACAAAAGATGCCGCAACTCAGTTCACACCAGCAAAGTACAGCATTCTCTATCAGTGAATATTAGATTATATAAAACAGACAGATATAGGCTTTATTCACATGTTAAACCAGTGTATCATAACCAGATGATAATACTCTGCTGTAATGCCTTAGTCAACATATACAGTTGTGAAGAGAATAGCACGTGGTCGGCATCTACGATAATTACATAAGGAATTTATACACAGTTTATACACATTGGCAATCTGCAGTCAGTAAGGCACCAAATTTTAAAAAAATGCAAAGAAGTGACATTAATAAGACTGTTAACTCATTTGCTCATTCACAGTTTTGTATGGCATTCTGTCTGTCAGAAATTCTTGGCGTTTTTCTGTGCCATCTGTCAACAAAATTTCCTGTGCCTAAGAATAAGTAATGGCAAAGCTGTCTACACAAGAGACAAACGGACAATTATGCATAAATGGAGCAGATTGCATGTCACAGCAGTAACATGTCTGAGTGGAGCATGTGAGGTCCTAGCATCAAATACCTCTATGGTCAGCTGTGTGTTTAATACAAAAGCCAATATGACATCCTTGGGCACACAGCAAAGTCAAAGTTGACTCAGCTTTCAAGCCTCTGTCGAATGGCAAAATAAGTAATAGCTTTCACGCTAACAACAATAAATGGCAATGGCAGATGTAGATGACAGCAGTTTAAAGGCAAACTCTCAGCCCACATAAGCTGGCTCTGTCTGAGGGCTGGGTTCTACATTCACCAAATGAACGCTGGCTACTCAAGTGCACGTAAGGCACGTCTGATAGATGGTGACTGAAGGCGCACCATATATCTGAACTTAGTTACTTACTTACAAAATTAAATCAATGCACATGAGAATCGGACTGATTTTAATAACACAAAAAATCAGCTGACTGCAAAATTAGTAGTAAAAATAACAATAGCATACCAGCTTGCCCGGAGAACCCAAGCTTTCGAACAACTGACTGTGAAGGTGCTAAGCCTTTCCAGTTAGCCGACTGCACAGATATTTCATATTCTTTGAACATTTCTTGACCCCTAATGACTAGTTCACTCTGCTGCCAATTGGTTACATTGATCTTAAGCTCTGGTGCAGATCTGATATCTCGTTGTTTGTAGCTGACAATGTAGTAGAAACCATCGCCGTGCTGGTCTGACTTCCGTATTGGCTGAAAATACACACACACATATTCATTACTACCAGTATGTCAGGCAAAAGGTTCACATCTGATTATATGCTCTGTCATCTGTACTGTAATTACTTCTATACAGAAGTGTACATGTGTGTGTACTGCTATGGCTATGGATGAAGACAAGTTATAGAGACCACAGTTGTTCTACTCATGATCTCCTTTTATCTGGAATGGCTTCTATATGATCTGCAGTCAACAGACTATCTTCAGGAACAGACTGTCTGACACCAACATGTAAAAAGCGCATTTGCAGCTAATGCAAATTCGAGATACGTAAGTGACACAAATGTAAAAAAAAACTTCTGCTTTATAACGTGTAAGACTCATTGTTCACGCCACACAAAACGGCAAAAATTAATTTAATAACATAACAATATCATAAGGACAGTGCAGGAGAGGACAGTCAAATAAGTCGCAAAGCGGTTACATTTCACCTATATAGGGAGAAGCCCCACTGTATCAACTGAAACCAAAATTTGCACAAGGGAGACTCCCCAACGTCATCACGTGTGCAATGTTTCACAATTAAATTTTCAGGGATTACGATTTTGCAGGGGTCAAACTTTCCATTTTCCTACGGATTTTTGCAAAGCCAGTTACTGCTTACCATTATCAACTGGTTGTTTTTGTTGTTGTTGTTATTATTATTATTATCATTACAAACAAACATCATCACGGTGCCATGAGTTACAAACACACTTCAAGAGCATTGGTCATCAATACAGTGAAGTACATACCTCCCATGTGACGACAAGCTCGTCCGCCCCTCGACTAATGGAGCACACGTCCGACGGATTTTTATACGGGATCTGCTCAGGCGTCACACAGATTTTAGAGAATGCACTGCGTTCGCTAAGCCCAATCGAGTTGCTAGCCTGGACACTAAACGTATAGTTAGTCCACGGATTCAGACGGACTTTGGCAGAGTCATGGCTTGCAGATACTCGCGCTCCTTCGGTGAACAGGTCTGGCTCGTCAAACGACGTGTTGTAGTAGATGATGTAATGAGTGATAGGGTCATTGTTATCGCTGCCGGGCGACCACGCGACCACAGCTCTCTGTGAAGTACAACTTCTCAGGTGGATGTCATATGGAGGGTCTGGCCGACCTGCACACAAGCAGCTAAAAAAAGTGAGTTTCTTATTTCTGATCATCAAACAAATTCTTCATCACTCAATACATCGTTGAAGAAAATTTCATTATACATAAATTTTTTCTCGCATATTTCTACTTAATTCACATTTAACCAAGAGGTGTAACAGAGTAAGCAAGGTGTAAGAGAGCAAGCAGAATAATTATGCAATAACAGATAATTAAGGGGGCAAGATTTTTGTGAGTTTGGTAAACCCAAGTGAGTTGCTAGTCTGGACACCGAATGTAAAGTCAGTTCACAGATTCAGACGGCAGCTGAGTGTGGACTTGTGATCATTTTGTGAATCAGTCCAGCCCATCAAACTGGAAAAGTCACAAAAGGTACTTTGCAACTCATTTGGGCTTAATGAGTGCAGTGCATTTGGTAGTATCTTGCTTCCTTAAGTACTTCGTAAATCTGGTGAAATTCAGAAATTCAGACAAGTGGTTTGTAGGATATCATGTTCACAAACTTCCAATATATGATCGTGAACAGACAAACACACAAACAGAACAGTAAAATAAAAAATACAAATAGCAGTTACTGGTCAAACTGGAGAGAATCTCAACAAAGAGTTTTTATCACTGAGCACAGAAGTCTGAAAGCTGACAATTATGAGATCATTCACAGATGTAACTGGTGACTCTTACTTCATGAGAGGCATTTGCTTATGCACCTTGTTAAAAAAACATCAAGTAACATGACAGTGGTAAATGAAATGAAAGTGCATTGATTTTAAGTGAGTTCGAAAACCACTAAGAGCTGGCTTAGTCTAATACACCACGCAAACAAATCCAGCCGTTGAGCAGAATGACCGATGTTATCATGGTCAATATTATGACAGAATACTACAAGCAGATTTTAAACGAGTGGTAGTGTTAAACAAGTGAGCCTCAATGCCACATCAAAGTGTATGTCTCCACCACTATAGCATTCACACAGTTGTGTGCAAATGACCTTGAACTTTGACTTCTGACCTTAAAAATCTTTTCAGCAATTTCCACTCACAAGATGAACATTCGTGGGAAATTTCACTGAAATCCCCCTGGTAAGTAAAGAGATACCGTGTCACGCGAGATAAGTGTTAACAGACGGACAATGGACAGCCGGGCAGACAACCAAAAACCCAATGCCTCTGTTGCCAAGTAGACAGTGACAACGTGGATCACAGTATTTTCAAACATACGCTACACATAATGCTCAGTTATCTTCCCACTACTGTCTGTACAATCTTTTCATCCAGAACTACGAATGGATATTTCACAAGTCAGTACAGTGACGTTCTGCATATTTACCAGAAAGTTAAGCCTACTGATCATTTAATAATGGCTGTGTATGCTAGAAGTGGCAGCTGTCGTACCTCTGACAGTGAGTCTAACGGTGACGGCATCCCAGTCCAGATCGGTACTGGCATTGCAAGTGTAGCTGCCCGTGTTGTCAATCTGAGCCTGTGTGATCATCAGCGGTCCAGACGACTTGTCCGGTGGATCATACTGGGCGACGTTGGTGCGCGAGCCTAACTCGATCTTCTCACCATTCAGCAGCCACGAGATCTTTAATTTGCGATGCTCCAGTGAATCGGTGGATGCGTTACACTGTAGAGTGACATCGTTGCCGACGTTGACTGTCTGGTTCGCAGGCGGCGCTACTATGGTTGTCTTCCCTGTGTACCAACACACACACACACAGACACACACATACATTGTTATAACTGGCATAACAGTAAAAGACTTCATCTGTAGAATTCATCATACAACAAAGCAATGTTTCTAGTCTGCTGATGCCAAATTTGCATCATTCCAGTCTATGGGTTCAACCCAAATGAGGATGTGGCATAGAGGCCTTTCACCGGTGATTTCAAACTATGTTAAAGAGAAGTACCCCGCTGAAAACTGAAAATTTGACCAATTATGTGCCATAACTTGGAAACAGTGCAAGACAGGATGTATGTTAGTATTATTCACTAATAGAAAGTGACACAAAACATTGCATCTAAGTAACAGCAAGGCTCTTGTTGGGGGTTGATTGATTGATTGAGTAAGGCTTAACGTCCCACCAACACATTATAGGTCATATGGGGACGGGCTTTTACGGGTCGAATGACCCAACCAACAGTGTCAAAGCACTGAAGGAAGATAGGTCCAAAGGATCAGGCTTCAATCCCATCAGGTCCACCCCACCGTGCTCACATTGATACAACAACTATGCAG
>Ga0209562_1000724_pt1 | contig 11666 bp, 5 predicted proteins | sample WorMetvacBELIZE2_FD_187399 | JGI IMG/M metagenome (GOLD analysis project Ga0209562, IMG submission 187399) | Marine gutless worms symbiont microbial communities from Max Planck institute for Marine Microbiology, Germany - Olavius vacuus BELIZE.2... | ecosystem: Host-associated > Annelida >...
CACTTGAACACTTGAGCTTTGTCAATTCCAGAAATATTTCAATAAAACTTGGTGATAAAGTGTATATTTGATCGCTTAACAATCGTGTAAAATTTTGTACAAAAATTCCCATGCATTGCTGTAATATCAACAAAAGTCGTAGGGGGGGATTTTTTTTGGTTCACCTGGTACACAGTGAACCATAAAAAACGTGACATTTTATTTTTGACTATAACTTTGGCTAATCTTAACCGATTTTTATAGTTTTGTGTGCACACCATACTTCGTAAATTTAAATAACAACACTTTTAAAGTTAAGAATGCTATTATTCTTTGTTCATTTACGTTCACAGCAAAACAGAACAGAAAAAGTCGTCTCCACTTATCAAATTTACAGTGCTGTCATTTCGACATTGTTATTTTAAGAGTAGCAATCATAAATAATGTCCAAAATGTCCGCATTCAGCGTCAACACAGGCCGACAGACGACGCCTCCACTCATCGATGGCGTGGTTCACAACAGACTGATGCAGCAAACAATGACACATTTATTACGTCATTAGCAACATTTTCGTTAAGTAATAAAGAAGTAAATACATGCCTTGTTTTGTACATATTCTCCCGGTTTCGGCAGTGCAAAAATTATTGAAATCTGTTAAGATTTGACAGAGTTGCAGTCAAATGTACACTGCTATGTTTTATGAACCACAGCAAAAATGTACCTTTTGATTTTTCCAGGTAAGGTGCGCACATAAATCGGGTGATGTGATAAATTTTATTATAGTCGCATGTAGAATTTAGTCACGATTGAAATTATACAAAAGCTATAAAAATCGGTTAAGATTAGCCAAAGTTATAGTCAAAAATAAAATGTCACGTTTTTAATGGTTCACTGTGTATTTTCGGTTCTGGTTTTAGCAGATTTTAACCAAATTAAACCAAATTTTAGCAAAATCGGACAGTCTGCAGCGGAGTTATTGCGATTTTTAAATTTGTATTCTGTCCTGCTGTCTTGGATTTTTGCAGCACGTCTGCATTTCTCGCAATGCCGAGTGCTGTACTAGCTAGAGGGATTCTGTCCGTCGCGTTCCGGTATTGTGTCCAGACGGATGAAGATACGATCGAGCGGTTTTCAGCTTCTTGTAGGACAATTTCTCTAGTTTCTGGAGAGGTAAAGTTTATCCGGATATTCACAGGGGATCACCCCCAGTGGGGCGTTGAAAGTGAGGCACCCCTTTATCGATGGTGAAAATTTGACCATTAATCGGCCATAACTTGGAAACGGCGCAAGATAGGAGGTAAGTTACTATTAATCACTAATAGGAACTCGCATATGGGCTTTCGATTGGCACCAAAATCGGTGACCTTGAACGACGTAATGGCAGTGTAGTTTGCGTTATTTCTAAAGAATAGTGGTATATCACTTATGGAGATATTCGCAGAGGATCACCCCCAGCAAGGGCGTTAAAGTGAAGCGACCCCCTGTCGCTAGTGAAAATTTGACATATCATCAGGCATAACTTAGAAACGGTGCAAGACAAGGGGTAAGTTAGTATTAATCACTACCGGTAATAGGATAGTCGCATATGGTCTTTCGATTGGTACCAAAATCCATGACCTTGAATGGCGTAATGGCCATTATTTTGCGTTATTTCGCTGAATTCGGTAACTTTTGTGGCCAGTTATGTAAAAGTGGTTGATCAGCCATTAACATATTTTCTTCCGAGAAATGTCATGAAGTACACCAACTCAGCACAACGTACGCCCTGTGCTCTTCGAGATAGCGGAGCTTCTTGTGTTATTATTTACAGCTCGTCTGCATTTCCCCATTTCTGCATTGGCCTCTATTACTGAGATTTAAGTGGACTGAATTGAACCAAATTTGGGTAGAACATTGGCCAGTGATCAGCGCTTTACAGTAATGTTGTAGATTTCAGATATATTGCTCCTTTTTGAAACACGGCAACTCGATGGTAATTGGGGTTGAAAATAGAGGCCAAATTTTGGATTATTCACCCTGTGGATGTTTGTGGATATATTGCCGTAGTATGAAACGAGTAGCTCAGCTATCGCAGAGAGACCGCGCTGCAGGGTGAGTTAGCTATGGCCAAAAGTGGAAGACTGGAACTTGGACACAATACTGAATATTCACGGACAATATTCAACCACTGAGACATATTTGGCCAGCAAAGAAATCGAAATCGGCAAAACTACACAAAATAAGGGCTATTACGCCATTCAAGGTCATCGAGGTCGGTACCAATCGAAAGCCCATATGCGATTTTAATAGTAACTGACATCCTATATCGTACCGTTTCGGAGATATCACAGCTTATTGTTCAAATTTTGGACACTTTGCGTTTTCTAGCCACCCTTTAGGGGCTTAGGGACAACGTACGATGTTCATCTTGGGCTCATTGGAAAGCGCGTAGTGGACTTCCTGTTAGTGATATTTGTACTTTTTTGCCAGGTGTTACGGCTGAGGCGCTATGAGCGAAACTAGATCGAAAATCGGCGATTTTGCTTCAACGCGGTCAGTTTGACCCAAAATTTCAGGTAGAAGGGGACGTTCCACACCAATCATTTTGCACGGATAGTTATTCCTACAACTGTGTCGCTGAGAGTTTTTACAGGAATAAACTTTGTAGCAGACTTTCTTTAAGCGAAGTGCGATTTTAGAGGAAAAACGGCCGTTTTGTGTTTTGAGCCCCCTTTGGCAACGTATGATGATCATATTAGGCTCATTGGAAAGCGCTTAGTGGACTTCCTATTAGTGTTACCGGTAATTGAACTTTTTTCGCTAGGTATTACGTCTGAGGCACTACGAGCAATTATTGGTTCAAAATTGGCGATTTCGCTCCAATGGGGCCGGATGGCCCAAAATTTAGAGTAGAAGGGGTTGCCCCCCACCAACCATTCTTCGTCTCAGAAAACTAGACTAAATGATCTTTCGCATGGTATAAAAAATATCTGGAAGACTTTTCAGCCATTTTGTCACAATCCACGTGTTTGACAGACGGACAGACAGAATTCTCATCGTAAGACTGCGTCTGCATTCCATGCAGCTCGGTGAAAACTAAAGTACTTACAACTAGTAGCATATGTTATATTACTGTAACATGGTGTGGTGGACCTGATGGGATTGAAGCCTAGTCCTTAGGACCCTCTCTTCTTTCAGTGCTTCGACACTGTTGGTTGGGTCATTTTACCCGTAAAAGCCCGTCCCCAATATGACTTATAATGTGTTTGCTGGAACATTAAACCTTATTCAACAACATTGCTAAATTCAGTTATTTATTTTGTTCACTTTCCGAAGGAGAAGCGGCTGAGATGTTTTACTGTCAGTGATCAGCGGCAAATCTAAACGTCTCTAAAAGTGCTGAAAAAGATAGGATGACATTATAACACACAAGCATTTCTTAAAATAGTTGGATAATAATTTAACAATCAGAGAAAGTAAAAGGGATGAGTAAATTATGTTCACTCAAGTGTGTTGATTGAATGTTAAAGCAGGTTGTGTTTTATAATGACTGCGGATGAAGTATTAGATTTTGCAGATGTAATTTGCAAAAAAAGTAATTTGAAATTACAAATTACTCAGCTACGTAATTTAATTTAAATCGCAAATTACCCGAAACACAGTTGTCATTGAATGACAAATTACACTTTTAATTTGTGATTTAAATTACGTCAGTTACGTTAATGGCCATCTCTGTCGACTATGTTGGATTGGCTAACGGCCTAATAATAATATTATGAACATTTGTAAGGTACGGAGTTGTTCACGTGATAAAACAAAATAGCATGAAAGGTTTTAGACCGAATAAACAAGACCAAGCAGTTAAGACCTAGTTAATATTCATGACCAGCACATATCTGTTTTGGGACTGTGTACACTTGGGGACAGAGACGAACTGAGTAGATTTTGAGGTGAAAAAGTGAAGGGTCAGCATCACAGTGAGACCACATATTTTCAAATAAGCAATTTGGGAGGCATTTTCTCACCTGTCTTCGGAATGCTTGGATATATTTCAATGACACTTACCGCAATTGTTCACTATCTGGCCCCCATGACACTGCTGACATTTCCAAGGTCAAGGTCAGAGACAAAATTTTCCATCAAATGCACTTCTTCACCAGAGGCATAGCGATATGGTTCACTGTCAAAAACTGTCTAGTTTCACAATTAGAATCCAGTGTGCAGTGAAGATGTAAACAAACAACTTTGATAGTTACAGGCAAGTGTAATGATTGCCAGTCATGAATATTAATTACGTTTTAGTGTGGAACTTTGGTCTTGTGATTCGTTCGGTTTGGTGTAAGAAACAAAATGGCAATGTTAGAAGCGGTGTGCTTTTATATGAGTGTTAAAATATTTTCAGTATCTTCTCTGATCTTATACTTTTGAAACACTGTTCCATAGAAGCTGTTCATCTGCAGGTCTACACTTCCTGTCAGATGTAAATAGTGATGTACCATGCGAGTAAAAAACTGCACCATTTATCTTTGCAACAACTTTTTCAAACCAAGGTCTGTATTGATAATTTTTGGCAGGCATATATCTCAGTAAATTTTCTATCACATGCATATTTCATATTCTTCATAAAGTTGAAAGCCGAGAACCAGCTTAAGCTTTAACAGCACAGCGTGCTAACACAGTATGTGTGCACATCCCTTAAGCGAGATGCCAGACTTCATCATGGCACCAAACCTGTGGCTTCTTAACATATCCGACTTCAGTCCTGTTGATTACAGAATCTTGGCAGTGCTAAAGGAATGGATATGTCAATATCCTGTGCGAGATGTTGATAAGCTGAGGCAACATCTGATTGACAGACAGACGATCGTTGATCAAGCGATTGTAATTTAGGCTGAGGGCATGAGTTATGGCCAGAGATGGACATTCTGAACATTTGACATAGTCCAATGTATTACTGTTGGTCCATATGTTTTCATACTTTTACAATGTGTCATTTAAATGCTGGACACGATAATGATGCTGTTTAAGCTTACGTGACATAGCTAACATTGGTTATGACACGTCTATGCATGCCATTTTTCAGAAGGCATGATAAAGATACTATTCAAGGGAGATTAATGATTTTGATATTGTTTTGTTCCATATTTACTGGAGTACAAGTGTGCCAAATAGTATCAAAATAGGCCTTAGTTTGACAAAGTTATTGCAGAAATAAAATGGTGCAGTTTCTTGACTCACTGTATATGTACTGATGCACTGTTCCATGCCAATGAAGCAGCAAGTGGGAATGCATGGTTGCCCGAGGTTGATCATTGAGGTGCAAGACAGTGAGTGTGGTTGTATTGGAAGAATGGAGATGACGGTCACTTTGGATGTCATTGTTCAGTGAATGCTGTCAGCAATATAGGATGATTGCATACCGTTGAGACAGCACTACACTGGATGCACAGACAGAACTTGATCTGCTGTAGGAGCCACAAGTGATGAACATTGTAGAGAAACAGGCTGATGTGCTCTGAATGCCTTGCTGTTAAAAACGTGTCGACTAAAGCTGCTGCAACTCTGAAGTTATTATAGGAAGTTTGTCATCTCTGTTTGGAGTCCACTGCTAGTTATCAGGAGCTGCCATCACAAAGCTACTGCCTCCAGTCACATTTTATTAGGGGTGCTTAACCTTTTAATTTCTGTTTTCCCTGATCCCAATCTCTCCAACAACACCAGTATCCCCTGTCCAAAATTTGATTGAATATTATCAGTTTTGTGTACAGAAAACCCCATAACATTTTTTCGCTTTCATTTGGTCAGTTCATTATTAGACATAGATACAAAAATTGATGATATCTTTTCACACTGTTGAGAGCACAGACATGCACCTATTTGTTAGGTCCACTGACTCCTCGAATTTCCCAAAAGAATTATATTTCCCTGTGCATGCCAAAATTCCTTCCAGTTGAGATCTGCTGTCCACCAGGCATAGTCAGAATGGCTTAAGTTTTGCTGCTGCGCTTTTTTTCACTGGACCTTCATTCTCAGCAGTGGCAAAGCCACCGCCAATCAAATGTATACCAAATCTTCTGCCATGACGAAACTTGTTTTTTCACCTTGACATCTCACCCAATCTTCCCTGAATTTTTACATGGGACGGTCAAAAAGTACAAAATTCTGTCTCAATTTTTGACCCCACTCGCCTTTGAGCTGCAGTCTATTTGGTCAAATTCAAGATGGCCAACAGTGGATCAGAAATGCAAAAGTAATGTCGATTTTCGACTCCAGTCGCATTTTAGCTGTTGTTGTTTGGAAATGTAACTATCGCCAAACGGGAATTCTTTTGAACTTGTTTTAATGTGTGCACCCTCCTTGTGGTCATTCTGATCATCAGACCACAGCTTGCTGTAGTAGGTTGAAGTTCCACAGTGCAGTAGGATGAAGTTCAGATTAATACCCATGCCATTTGGGCTATTCCATACCAACTCGACCAAAAACCACAGTTTGCCACTCCAGAAGGTAATGATTTTTGGCCATCTGGTAATGACTACAAAAGAATGCTGTGTAAAAACTGAGTATCTTAGCTTGAATGATGTCTGAGCTGTGCATCCTGATATGGTGCATTCGAAAAGAACTGTAGCCACATCAGAACAAGCCTTTTTGGCCCTTGATATACAGAGTGGCCCAGAAGATATGTACAAAGTATAATGCACCATCATTTTGCAACTGTTTGCCGCAGGATCACGTGGTTTGCACCAAAATGCTTAGAAATTAACTGGTAACACAAAGAAAGGGCAGATTTTGGATATTGTGATTAAATATTTAAATATTCTCTGTCCGGCAGCTGGTAAGGGAACTACTTAAAAGCATCAATAGCTTCGACATTTTCAAGGCTATCATGACAGAAGATAAGTTTGCAAAAGCAAACATCATAGAATTGACGGAAATGATTGAGTCTACCCTAAAATGAGTGACATGTTTTTCTGTCCTGGCTGCAGCTTAAGTCATTAATCAGCTTGATACCATATTTGAATCAGTTCACTCCGAATGACATCAGTCGCTACCTATCAGCCTATCGTTATTGCCAGTAAAATCAGTTATTCGTACGAGATCAAACAGCATATACCATTATCCACTGTCTCGCTGGAAACTCGACAGTCATTTTGTCAACAGTCCAGCCTTATTCAGCTTGCAAAGTCTTTGTTAGCAGTTAGTTTTCAGCAGTCAGAGGTGTCATGTTTACATGCAGGGTGACATCACTAATAACATGTATCCACTTCCAGCTGTTCATCTAGGAATAATGAAATTACTGACATAAATTTGGCATTGACTGGTGGACCGCGATCTTGGCAGAGCATTTTGGTGCAAACTGCATGATTCTTTGGCGAACAGTTGCAAAATGATGGTGCATTACACTTGTACGTTTTTCGGGCCACTCTGCATATGCGATGGATGAAGTTAGCAGTCTCAATATTCTAATAGCTCCCACAGTATTCAAGCTTGGATCCTCAAATTTTGCACAAAGTGTTCTTTTGCAGTCATCTACTAGATGGTTAAGCATCATCACTTTCTGAAGTGGTTGAAATTATGTGGAATGAACAATTTGGCTTAAGAATTTTTCAGGGAAATTGTTAAATGTGCTATGGAATATAAATGCTGCCCCTTTTAATTAGAATTTTAAAGTGACAAGTCAGGGTGTCAAAAGTTAATAAATAGTCGATTTCACGTGCTGTCGTCTAAACTCCCAATCTAAAGGCAGTGGTCTAAATATCATTGATCAATTTACATTGCTGTTTCATCAGCTGTAGTATTTGTTATCCATGCTTTCATGTAGCTATATAGCCTTGATTTTGACTTCACATTTTATCATATATATTTTTTTATTTACTGTATGTTATCGTAGCTAAACAGCCTGGATTATACCTTACACTGAATGGCTTAATATGTGCTCATGTGCTGTTGAGACACTACTCACTCACTCACTGTTACTGTACATGACCTTTCATAGAGTGGTAGTTGGTAATGTTTCCTTTATGATACACAGTGCTACACAGTTTCTGTGCTACAGTTTGTACTATACAAAGCTGCTGCGGGTCTTATCACTACACGGTGAGCCATAAAACGTGCCACTTTGTTATCAACTATAAACTGACACTATCAACTGGTGTTTTGTGAGTGATCTTCGTACTCTACAGTATACTTATAATGGCGTGATGATGTCATAACTGCTTCACATAACATGCCACAAAATTTTACTTCTCAGAGATACTCCTCAGAACTAAAATGCTGATGCTGCAGCAAAGGCCGCTTAAGTCAACAAATTACTTATTCCAGACTTTGTGCTATCGACTTCTGTCTTAGCATTAGTCAACATGGTAGTTCTGAATGGCAAGTTTCTTGGGACTCGTGCACATCAAACAAATTACATTGCAGTTATTCCAGTTGTTGGTTCCTGTGTAATGAAGAATCATCGTGATTTCTCAGTGATAAACAGAGTATAGCTTGGACATACCAGGCTTACTTATTCACATCTTTTTTTCTGGTGAACCACCACCAATTTGCTCTGTATGTTAAACTCCACTCACTGTCCAACATTTTATGTTGGACTGTCCACAACTTGATTTTATCAAAGATATTGGATTTTACAATCATTTATGATTTCGTACATCCTTATTTTTAACTGTAGCGCTTCTCCTCCATATTTTATTGTAGTTAAATAGCCTAGATTATAACCTCACTTTAAGGCACTGAATAGCCTAACATATACTGGGTGCATTAAGAAACTGCTTACTCATTCCTCAGAATTAAGCAGTGCTGGATTCTGAAGATAAAATTTTGATAAAAAAACTTGTGGGAATGTCAAAGATTTTTTGCAACAGTACTGATAACAAAATTTCTCAAAAAGAATTGGAAAAAGACAAACATTGGACCACTTTTTGCAAAAGTTGCAAACAACCGGTTCAATCGAGTGCAGTAATATTCAGTAGAGCAGTCATGCCTTAATTCATGTACTGTAGTACCGTTATTCAATGCAGTTCGGTACTGTAATTTTTTGCCGGACTTGGCTGATGATGATATAAGCAAACAAAATTGCATCTCAGTCAAAGGCAGACCGCCTACAGACAGGTTACACATGCACTTTTTTGTGGGTCCTGGATCTGTGTGTCCTGATCAGGACACATGTACACAGTTTTTGTTCCCGTGACCTTGATCTTGACCTTGACCTTGACTGATGGAGATGGTCAGCTGCAGGCATTACGAACTGCTCAAGTTGCGCAAACTGCAAAGTCTCCATCTTTGATCAAGGTCATGGGAACAAAAACTGTGTACATGTGTCCCACAGGACCCACAAAGATCACGTGCATTGTGATGCAGTTATGACGTCATGACACCATAAAGCAGTTGAGTATTCAGTATTCATTCCTGTTTACAAAGGTGCGAAAGCAGAACAGTTGCTCAAGAAATGCCAGAGTTGTAGTCAGAAACAAAGTGGCACGTTTTTAATGGCTCACAGTGTATAAGTAATACTTTTTGGCTCTTTATTTATTTTGGCGTGTTATATTTTACTCGTGTATAGTAATATGTAATATTTAGTATGACAATTAGGATAAGAGTCATGCCTTAAAATTCATATTGTATTAAATACAGTTGGGTAGTACCATATATTTTTAGCCAGATTCAGCTTATAATGATATAATCAAACAAGACTGCCTCTCAGTTGAAGGCAGACGTCTACCTGTGAACTGGATACATAGACATGCTTCTTTGGTTCCAGTGAAGAACAAAGAGCGTGTCTGACACATTTTTTGTTTATGTGACCTTGACCTTGACCCGATGAGTTTGATATGCGAACTTGACCTAGATAATCTGAAGGAAAAAATAAATTTTCTAGGTCGAGCCTTTCAAAAGTTAGAGCATTACAGTCGTACAGATTCAACTGAAAACATTACCACACCTCATTTGCATGTGGTAAATTGGCAGTAAAAGTATGTGTCACTTTTTCTTATATTTGACAGCTCACTTGCTAGTATCATCACTCCAGCTTTTTGTGACCAGCAGTATACACTTTCAAATGGCATAGTTGGCCTGTAATTTGCGGATTATTATTACCAAAATAGAATGAATTTCAGCTGTTGTTACTAATAACTGGCTCATATTGTAAGATCAAAATATCCCTATAACTTGGCTGTGTTGATTTGCATAATGTCGCAGAATTATGATTGCCTAATAGTAATGCAAGTTCTGCTTGCAATTTACCATTGTTAACAAGCAAGAAGGCATTATCTGTGGTGAATGTAGAGGTCATTTCAAGGTCTTTTAGATGATACAAGAAGCTAGTATCTTGAAGTCGTGAGTAATCTGAGCTATTTGATATAGGCATGGCGTGGGGGCAGTGGGAATAGCGAAGGGCATGTAAAAAGGAAATGCACTGGAATTGGGTGCCATTGACAATATTTGGTTGTTTGCATTACAGCTGAAGGAGCATGGCTGGTTCATCGGTTGGCACGTGGCCGTCGCAGTTAGTTGTAATCGAGAAACAAACATCTTCCAGAGGTATCGCAATGTGTGTTACATTACGTTGCATTTTTATCGTGCTTGTCTTTATTTGAAGAGGCCATGGTTGCTGTTAAACAACGATGTGGATGTTACATCTTGATTTGCAAATAATGTGTAAAAAACAAGTGTATTGAAGTAACACAGCAGACAAGCCAGTTATCAGACGAACAGCCTGATGTAAGTTTTATTGAAATTGTACCACGGAGTGAAAAAAGTTACAGGAAAAAAATGCACACTGCAAAGAGGCCATTCAGTTTTATCAAACACAGTGTATAAAACTGCTGGAGTTGGGAAACTGTGTATTGGTGCATTGGTGCATATGCAGAGTGGGCCAAAAAACTGGACCAATTTTTAGTTTTGTAACTCCTGTATATGATGATATAGGAAGGTGATCTACACAGTGAACCATTAAAAATGTGACATTTTATTTTTGACTATAACTTTGGCTAGTCATAACTGATTTTTATAGTGTTTATACCATTTTAATTGCAAAGAAATTCTACAGGTGACTGTAATAAAATTTATCACATCACCCAAAATATGTGTGGACTTTACCTGGAAAACTCAAACGTACATTTTTACCGTGGTTATAAAATGTAGCAGTGTACGTTTGACTGCAACTCTGTGAAATGTTAACCGATTTCAATAATTTTTGCACTGCCAAAACTGGAAAAATGTACAAAACAGGGCATGCATTTACTTATTTATTACTTAAAGAAATTGTTGATAATGACGTAATAAATGTGTCATCATTTGCTGAACCACGCCATCGATGAATGGAGGCGTCGTCTGTCAGCCTGTATCGACGCTGAAGGCGGACATTTTGAACATTAGGGTACTTATGATTGCTACTCTCAAAATAACAATGTCAAAATGGCAACACTGTAAATTTGATAACTGGAGATGACTTTTTCTGTTCGCTTTTGCTGTGAACGTAAATGAACAAAGAATAATAGCGTTTTTAACTGAAAAGTGTTATTATTTAAATTTACGAAGTAAGGTGTGCACACAATTAAGGTGATATGGTAAATTTTGCTACAGTTGCATGTAGAATTCCTTCAGGATTAAAATGATCTAAAAACTATCAAAATTGGTTAAGATTAGCCAAAGTTATAGTTAGAAATAAAATGTCACGTTTTTTATGGTTCACTGTGTATATATATAT
>Ga0209562_1000725_pt1 | contig 11665 bp, 10 predicted proteins | sample WorMetvacBELIZE2_FD_187399 | JGI IMG/M metagenome (GOLD analysis project Ga0209562, IMG submission 187399) | Marine gutless worms symbiont microbial communities from Max Planck institute for Marine Microbiology, Germany - Olavius vacuus BELIZE.2... | ecosystem: Host-associated > Annelida >...
TCAACAAATGGGGTATGAGCAACGTCGTCAATTTTTGGAAAACTCTTGCGCAAACGCACAATGGGTTTATCAGCATAGGCGTCAGTGTACGCTTGTTCAAGTTGTGCGCTGGTGGTACCAGCTTTAACCTTAACGGTTACGGTCGCCAAAATTCCTCTTTTAAAATTACCTAAGTGCGGCGTAAAGATAACGGGGGTACCCAAGTAAGCTTCAATTTCAGGGGTATGGCGGTGACCTAGCACGCCATATGCCTGCAGGCTAACTTCAAAAAAGCTTGTGGTTAGGCTGGCTTTCCTGCCTGCACCCGATACGCCGGAAACAGCGTTAATTACAGGGCGTACGCTTTCATCTAGTAAATTGTTGTGAGCAAGAGGTTTAAGTGCACTAAGGCTCGCAGTGGGATAGCAACCCGGCACAGCGATAACGTCGGCAGAGGCAATTTGCGCTTCGTGCCACTCGGCAAGGCCGTAAACAGCTTGAGCCAAGCTTTGCTCTTGCGTATGTGGAAAGCCGTAGAACTGTTCGAAGACATTCGTGTCTTTTAGCCTGAATGCACCCGACAAATCGAGCACTTTGGCGCTGCCCGAAGATAGGACAGGCATCCAGTCGTGGCTCGCCTCGTGAGGAGTGGCAAGAAAGATAAAATCGACACCGTCAGCCATTTCTTTTAATGCCGCATCCGAAATAGGCGTCAGTGTGGCATTAACGTGAGCCAAGTTGCCGTGAAGCTCTGCAATATTTTTACTCGCATCGCTACTATTCTCAGATACGTAAGTCCCCGCTAATGCAAGTTTAGGGTGCTGAATAACTAACTGAACAAGTTGTGCCCCTGTGTAACCACTGGCACCAATAATCGAAACGCTGTACATAATCAAAAATTCAATAAAAGGAGAAAAAAAACACTTTTTACCTTTGTAAACTGGTTGGGCGTAAATCCTTGCCTAACCGCTACCACATTACAAAGGTAAAAAGTGTGCTACCGCAAAAGCATAGAAAGGCGCACGCATCGTCGTACGCTATGCATCGTGTAGCCAGCCAGGGGAGAGGTAAACTCTTTATCGTTGCCAGTGGTTGAACCAACAACGCGAGTTGGTTGTGTCATCATCAATTCCTATCAAGTCGCAACTCAAAATTATGAGTTGGATGCTTTAACCGTCGACTAGTGTATCTAATCTGAATGTTTATGCAATAAAAATGTATAAATATTTTATTGGGTGGTTGCGGCGACTACGCCACAAAAAATATAGCTAATAATATATTTATTGTTGTTACAGTAAGTTGACAAGTTGCCCGTTAGAACTGAATATTTATACTCACTTCGACATACGGTGCATTAACAGTCTTCGTTATCGATGAACATTGCTTTTAATAATGCGCGGGGAAAACGCTAGCAGTAGCTTTTAACAGAACTCAGATGGGACGTTAATGGCTGTCGTCAGTGGGCTTAAGCATTGGTTGTTAGGATTAACTCGGAAAATAAAATGGGCAAACTTACCTTGGCGCTTGTTGCGCACGATCATAAAAAGCCTGAGCTACTTGCTTGGGTTAAGCAGCACATTGATGTGCTCAAACAGTGTAATTTAGTGGGAACAGGCACAACAGGCGGTTTAATTGCCAATGAAACGGGGCTAGAAGTTACGCGCTACAAAAGTGGCCCGCTTGGGGGCGACCAGCAGATAGGAGCACTCATCGCTGAGAACAAGCTAGATGCACTTTTCTTTTTCTGGGATCCGCTAAACCCAGCGCCTCACGACCCTGACGTTAAAGCGCTGCTACGACTGTGTTCGGTATGGAATGTACCAGTTGCCTGCACACCCGCCACAGCTGACCTAGTAATAACGTCGCCGCTTTTTCTGTCACCCGACTACAAGCCAGTTAAACCGAATTTTTAAGATTGGTTAAATCAACGGCCTTGTAGTTTGGTGGGCAGAAGCTGGTCTTTAGGTTAATTGAAACCTCGTTGAACGAACTGGTAGGCAGCATCTGCTGCCTTGTTGGTTATTCCGGCGGTTATATCATCAGTCTGAATAGATGCGGTGGCATCACTCGCCTGCGTTTGTGACGCACCTGAAATATTAGCATTTACCTTACTGTCGATGCTTGGATTGCTAAAAACTGACGCGAGTAAAGACTGCCCCATCGACCACATATTGTTTGAAATACTTTGTCCTGTCACATTCTCTACGGTCAAATCGATAGCGTTATACATTAATCCGCCTATTCCGCCATATAAAAAACTTCCCGCCAAGCTTGCTGCCGCGGCCGTGTGATTTGACGTGGTTGCTTCATAAATATCCGAAACTATGGGTAGGTGATTTGCAATGTTTAACGCATCAAATCCGTCTTTAAGATCAAGCCCATCGTCTCCGAAAGCGCCGGAATACAAATTATCGAAGAGTGTTGGAGTAGTATCACTTTGATTATTGGCAGCCGTGTTGCTATCACCATTTCCCAGAACGCTAGTAGTAGCATTTACGGACGTATCATTGTTGGTAACTAGCGATTGAAATACATCGTTTTGCAATACATTTAACAGCGTGCCTTGCATGGTGGCAATTGCATCATCTGATAAAACCCCATTGACGCTACTCGTACCAGAAAGCAAAGATAATGCGCCTTGAACATCGCTGGCTGTGCCGGTAAGTATATTAGATTGTGTTGAGAGATTAGCTTCGCCTGATATTTTGCTGTCGATTGCATCAGCTTCATTCGGTTGATTCTCTATTGCGAGTAACGATGCGAACAAAGACGGCAAAGACTGGCCGCTGGTTGCCGCTTCATTGGCTACTTCTGTTGAATTTGCCGATTTATTTTCAATGTCAGCAGTATGTAAACCAAATTTTGAAAGTAGTGCGCTGACGCCATTTTCAGCAGTGTTAGTTGTTGTGTTTTCTAAGGCCATAACATCCCCTTACCCGCAGGCATATATTTGATTTGTAAAGGTTTTGCAAATAAGTCAAGTGAACGAGATTTCTTTTAATTTGTTCGTTTACACTTGCTCCTGTTAGGTCATGGATGGCACTTAATTTACACACTGCATAAAAACTAATACTGAGCAATGTCATGAAAGTTCGATGCCATATACACACACTAATCGCAATCTTTACACTTGGTGGTTGTGCCCAAACACTCACTGACGAAGAACAGGTTGTTCAAAGTAGCCCTACCAACCCAAATGTGTCGCAACGAGCTGTAAAGCCTGTTGAGGAAGAGCCGTCGCCTGGCGATCCCCGTTACTCACCCCCTAGGATGGAGCCAACGTCGACCTTGCATGTACCCACGGGGTCGCTATTTAATCCTGAGCACTCTGTAGGGCTTTATGAACGCCACGCAAGCTTCAAAGTGGGCGACATGATTCTAGTTAAGCTTGAAGAACAGACGCAGTCGGAGAAGTCGCTCGATTTTAATACAGATAAAAACACATCCTTTGATTTGTCTCCCGTCACACTAAAAGTGGGGGGAATTCGAATTGACGAAGATGACGTTGAGGTGGAGCACGAACAGGACAGTGAGTTCGCCAGCTCTGCTAAAACTAAGCAGTCAAATTCGATGAGTGGCAGCATTACCGTGTATGTTACGGGAATAACGCCGGCAGGGAATTTACTGGTAACGGGTGAAAAGTGGATAACGATGAACAGAGGAAAAGAATACATTCGCTTTTCAGGAGAGGTCAGAAAAAAAGATGTGGATGAAAGTAATACCGTATTGTCTTCAAAAGTCGGCAACGCATTAATTGAGTATAGCGGTACGGGTGAGCTGCAAGATAATCAGCAGCGAACAGTGATTGGCAAGCTGTTTTCAATATTTGGATAAGCGCTATGAAAGGCACTATTTTGCCAAGCTTACGCAGCAGTCTTACTGCTGTGCTGGTACTACTTCCTTCTTTGGTTACTCAGCACGCATGGGCTCAATGGGTACAGGGTGAAGCTACGATGGCACTCGCTGGCGCAGAACTTAGCGACGTGAGAACCAGCGCCATACAAAATGCTATTGCTGATGCGGCTTTTCGCAGTGGCAGTACCATTTCCGCGCAGGATATCACGGTAGACGGGCTACTCCTTTCCAGCAAAGCCGAAATTCGTTCTCAGGGCAGAGTTCAAAGAGTAGAGATCATAAGCGAAACACTCAAAGACGACGCGCTTACAGTGGTGGTGAATGTAAACATTACGCCTCTGTTCAATTGCACTAACAACGGACTTGCCCATCGCATTTTAGTGACAGAATTTCCTTTAACATCACCCCAACAGGCCGCGACTGGCATGCTCTATTCATTTGGCAGTCACGTGTCTCAACGATTTGCTCAGCAACTCAACGGTCTTTATCAAAGTGGAGATGTAAGCCAGATTCCTGTTTCTCTTATTAACGCTAACACCTGGTTAACCTCCAGTCTGTCAGACATTGATTTAACGGCTATGTCGACCTTTCTGCGAAGTGAATATGGGCAGCAGTTCGTGGTATTCGGGTTTGTAAAGGACATTTCTCTTTTCGAACAGGTGTCGCAGGCTACCTCGGTATTTGAAACTGATGGTGTCGCGCTTCGCCGGAATTTTACCGTTCAGGTTTACGTGCTCGACACTTTCAAAGCCAAGGTGATTTTTAATGATAGCTATCACAGCGAGGCCGATTGGCCCTTTTCTCAACATTATTCGGTGGATATGAGCAACAGTTTGTTGTGGCGCAGTGATTTTGGGCGCATGGTCCTCAACACGGTACACGCTGCTATTACTGACATTCACGCGGCACTTCAGTGCGAAACGACTTATGCGCAGGTCATTGATATCTCGCCTGACTACATTGCTATAGATCTGGGTAAAAATAGTGGGTTAGCCGTGGGCGATGAGTTTTCATTGGTTAAGCAACGGGCGCTGCCTGCGTTGGGCTTATCAAGAAAGCCGGGACTGTTTTCAACGAAGACTTTGACTTTGCAGGTGTACGAAGTTTCTGATGACGTCAGCTTGCTTAAAGCGGAGTCAGGTAGTGATAGCGTACATATTGGTGATTTTGTCACGCCGTTAACTCTCTCGGCGAAACGTAGTTTAAAAGAAAGTCAGCAGGTTGAAAGCCAGCCATAAAAAAGGCTGGCCAAGGCCAGCACTTTTTACGGTGGGTTAGGGTGTTACTGAATACTAAGAACGCAGTAAGTCACGTAGCTTTCGACCTTCTTCGCGCTGCGCTTTTAACTCAGCTTGCTGTTCAGGCGTTAGTACTGCAAACATGGCCTGGCGCTGTTTGGCCTTTTCAACACCAGCACTGACAAGGTCGTCTTTGTACTGGGCAACAAGAGCGTTCCAAGAGTCTTGTGAGAAAGACGAGCTTCTAATCAGATCGCGCTGGGCTTCCTTGAAGCTTCGCAACGTTTCTCTATTGGCTTTGGATGTATCCTTGAATGATTCACGAAGTTCAGCAAGATTTGCCAGCTGATCATCGGTCAGGTCAATGCCTTTAAACGGCGTGCCATCCCGCTGGTGATCTCTGTCGCCTCTTTCACCTTTACCGTGACCACGGAATTTTTTGCCTTTGCCTTCATCATCCATACGTTTTGCAAATTGTGACTTTTGCTCGTCAGACGCGTTGCGTCGCTTATCGCCTCTCGCCGCTCTTTTTTGATCTCTACTTTCTTCGCGTGCCAAGACTTTCGCTTGCTGCTCTTCACTTAGCACGTTAAAAATATTGTGGCGTAGTTGCGCAAGCGCAAAGTGTTTCGACTCACGCTCTTCAAGTTGAGTTTGTATAAAGGTGCTGATTTGTGCCTCAGAAGCAGTTTCAAAATCGAAACTTGGCTTCTCACTATCGTGATTTTCAGGTCGAGGGTTAGCGTCTTTAAATGCGCTTATGAGTGTTTTTATCTCTTCGCGTTGTGCGTCGCTTAAGCTTAAACCGCGAAGGTGTTTAACAATTTCTTTAACCGGTTCGTGGTGACGCATACCAGGGCCTGCTGGCTGAGCCAACGCAAGTCCACCTAAGCTAATCGCCGCTACAGTTGCACTAGCAATTAATAACTTTTTCATTGTCGTCTCCTTTTTGTTCGGACACGTTAATCCTAGCGTGATAAATACAAAAAGCAGTCAACACACTGTAAAGCTTCTGTAAAGGTGATGCCGTTTTGTAATTGTAAAGGTCTGAAAAGATATAGTATGCGTTTGTCAGTGTTTTTCGTTTAATTTAGACAAGACTCACCACAAGCGCAGGTTGAAGTTTATAAAAATTACAGGCACTTTCATGAATCAAAGGTCAGCAGTTCCAACCGTTAAAGAGTTTAATACCATGAGTTCAGATTTTCATTTGCAGTCTATCCTTGTTATTGATGATGACCTTGAGCTAACTGAAATGCTCTCCACGTACCTGTCGAGTATGGGTTATCAAGTGCAAGTGCGTAACGACGGCGAAGAAGGGTTATCTGAAGCTGTATCTGGACGACATTACGATCTTATTTTATTGGATGTGATGATGCCAAAGATGGATGGCTTCGATGTGTTGAAAAAACTTCGTGTCAGCCATAGCACGCCTGTACTTATGTTGACAGCAAGAGGCGATGATTACGACCGCATTTTAGGTCTGGAAATGGGCGCCGATGATTATTTACCGAAACCGTTTAACCATCGTGAGCTGGTGGCGCGAATAAAAGCGATTGTGCGTCGTCATAATCTTTCCTCAACGGGAGGAGCGGTGGAACAAGATTTATTTGTGAATGGCATCTTTTTAAGCCCAAGTAGCCAGCTCGCTAAAGTAGACGATGTGGAATTAACGCTAACCACAACTGAGTTTTTAATTTTGCGCTTACTAATGCTAAATGCCGCTCAGCGGGTAACGAAAGAAGAAATAAGCTTAAAGATACTCGGCAAGCCACTGCAAGCTTTTGACAGAAGCATTGATATGCATGTTAGCAATCTGCGAAAGAAAATCAGTGCAGTAGCCGTAGATGAAAAAATAAAAACCATCCGCGGAGTAGGGTACATGTTAATTGTTGGAAGCCATTAATGGTAAAACTGTTACGCAGCATCAGCCCAACGCGGGCCATCATGGGCCGTTTGTTTCTGTGGTTTTGGGCAACGTTCATTGTTACATCGCTTTTGGCCATTTGGGGAAGTCGCCTCTTTTTTGAAGACCTTCAAGTTGTGCAAATAAAGCCTCGCGAAGTAGAAGATTTAAATCAAGCCATTGAGCGGATGCAGCGTGGGCGCTTTCAGGACCTACCGTTACATGAGACGCTAGATCGCAATTCACGTGGCGTGAGAGGTCGACTGGTTGCGGTAGATATTCGCGACAACCGCCTTATTTCAGGTGGAGGCCCTCCGCTTCGTGACAACGATAAAGAAGATTTACTGCGTTTGGTAAATCAAACCTCCCCGATTGCAGTAAAGCGCGGCGCATTCAAAATTCTCGGCCCGGTTTTCTTCGAGCGAGACAATTCACGCTTTGCGCTTTTTGCGGTAAAGCTAGATATGCCCGAAAAGCAAACTCCTCCGGTTCTGCTGTTTTTGGCGATTGCACTTATTACTACCACGCTTTTAAGCTGGCTATTCGCCAAAACGCTGACCAACCCTATTTTGCACATTCAGGGTTCAGCAAAACGTTTAGCAAGCGGCGACTGGCAAACGCGGGTGGGCAAGGCTGCCAAGCGTCAGGATGAGTTAGGCCAGTTGGCGCGCGATTTCAATAAAATGGCTGAACAGCTCGAATCAATGTGGGGCGCACAGAAGCGATTATTGGCTGATGTCTCTCACGAACTTCGTTCACCCCTAGCGCGACTGCAAATGGCGCTAGGTCTTGCTCATCAGCAAAATGTAGACCCTGCCACGTTATCTCGTGTTGAGCGGGAGGCTGATCGTATGGAAGCGCTGGTAAGCCAATTACTTACTCTTAGTCGTGCTGAAGCTGGCGAAGCCAACATGCAAAAACACGCTTTGTCTTTAGTGCTCAACGATGTGCTGACCGACGCTAACTTTGAAGTGGCAAACAAAAACAAGCAGTTAAAAATTGACGATATACCTAAAAAAACGGTAGTCATTGACAGCATGATGTTTTGCCGCGCTGTCGAGAATGTTCTTCGCAATGCCATACGTCATAGCAAACTCGTCACGCATATTGCGTTTAGCGAAGATGCGCAGTATTGGTGTATTCACATTACAGATGACGGCGACGGGTTAACCATTGAGGAATGTGAGCGTATATTTTCACCGTTTTACAGGGCAACTCTTGCCAGAGAGCGCGAGTCAGGAGGCGTAGGCTTGGGCTTATCCATTGCAAAAGCGGCAGTTGAGTTGCATCATGGACGCATAATCGCTGAACCTGCTGAGCGCGGTGGGCTACGAGTTACTATGTCATTTCCCAAGTTATGATTGGGAACGTTGATAGCACTCCGTAGCCTAACAAAGAGCGCAATTTGACTGTAATAGGGTATTTATGAACTGGACGTTCACGTCTGAAAATAACTTAGCCAGCACTTTTGCCACGTATATCAATCCCTTCTGGCAAAACAGTGTTACTCAGGGCCACTTCTCTGGGAAAGACAATATCAAGGTACGCTTTGCGCACTGTATCCCAGAATCGCCGCGAGCTACCATTGTAATATGCTCTGGTCGAATCGAATCTTATTTAAAGTACAAAGAGTTCATTTACGATCTCTATCAAAATGGTTTCGCCGTATTCATCTTAGATCACAGAGGCCAAGGTTTGTCAGACAGGATGACCCGTGACCCTCAGCATGGTTATGTTGCCGATTTTGACGACTACGTTGATGACTTCGTTATGTTCGTAGAAACTATTGTAAAGCCACTGCAGCAAGGCCCGTTACAGCTGGTATGCCATTCGATGGGGGGCGCCATTGGTGCACTCACGCTGCTGCGTCTTCCGAATTTGTTTTCAAAAGCAGTTTTAGCTTCACCCATGTTTGGCATTAAACCGGCTCTGCCCAATTGGTTGGCGAATGGCTTAATTCGCACAGGCCTTGCGGTAAATAGGATGAAAAAGAAAGATGCGGGGTACTTTTTTGGTCAAACCCCGTATATCGCGTTTCCTTTTTCACTTAATAAGCTCACCCACAGCAAAACCCGCTATGCTCTGTTTCGTGAACTGTATGACGAAGAGCAGGATATTCAGCTTGGTGGCGTGACTACTGAGTGGTTGGCCGCGGCACATCAGGCTATGAACAAAATTGAAAGTAGCGCACGCGCTATTACAACGCCCTCGCTTGTATTAAGTGCAGACGATGACGCGATTATTGATAATAACCGTCAACGCCGCGTGGCGCAGCTTATGCCAAATGCAAAACTTGAAATAGTGCCCCGCGCTTACCATGAGCTATTCACCGAGTCTGACGATATTCGCGAGCGCTCTGTGGCGCGTATTCTCGACTTTTTGACAGAAGACTCGTCTACATAAGTGCAGCCGCAGCTAACATTTAGTTTGGTAATCGTACTTAAGAGCAGCGCTTTCTATTTCACAGGTAATAAAAGTGTGTGCAAGGGTGATGAAGAATGGCGTTTCGGTATAAAATAAACGAGTTGTTAACTGTGAAGGTAATTTAAAAAAGCATGCTCGATATCGTACTCTATCAGCCAGAGATCCCGCCTAATACGGGAAACATCATCCGCTTATGCGCAAACAGTGGCTTTACGTTGCACTTAATCGAGCCCTTGGGTTTTGAATGGGACGATAAACGCGTTCGACGCGCAGGCTTAGATTATCACGAGTTTGCTCACGTAAAGTGCCACGCCAGTTTAGACGCTTACCTGAATGATGCTAAGCCAAAACGGGTATTCGCTTGCACAACGAAAGGCAAAGCATTTCACAGCGATGTGTCTTATCAAAAAGGCGATGCGTTAATTTTCGGACCGGAAACCCGAGGTTTACCAGACGACTATATTCAATCGCTTCCCCCAGAGCAGCGTGTTCGCATCCCTATGTTGCCAGACAGTCGTAGTATGAACTTGTCTAATGCAGTATCGGTATTTGTGTATGAAAGCTGGCGTCAGTTTGGTTACGAGGGTGCTCGTTAGTACTTTCTTTAACGCTTACTGTTTTGCTAAAAACTCTTTTAACCATTCAAATCAAAAGCTTATTCAGCCTTTAAAAATGTCTGTAAAGATAGCGTAAATGTAAAGATTGTCTCTCGTGGCGAATCTTTACATTCGCTATATTGCATTCAGTTTTTTTTATGGATCGAATGCTTTGAAACTCCCTCTACCCATTAAAGTACTGCTCATTGCAATTATTGTGTTTGTGCCTGCTTATGCTGTTTATGCATGGCTATACTCACCTCAGACAAATACCGAATATCTCTTTCAAGGTGCAAAGATACGAGACATCGAATTAAATTTGGTGTCTACAGGTCAGCTTGAGCCCAAGCGCTACGTAGAGGTAGGCGCGCAGGTTTCAGGTCAGGTAGACAATATTCACGTAGAAGAGGGGGATATTGTTAAAGAAGGCGATTTGCTGGTAGAGATCGATGCCCGTGTATTTGAAACACAAGTACAGAACTCTCAAGCGGCGCTGGACAGCAAAAAAGCACAGCTGGCTCAGCTGCGGGCAGAGCGAGAACTCGCCGAAGTGAGAGCGCAACGCAATCAAAATTTGTTTAAGCAAAATGCAGTCAGCCAAGATGTAGTCGTAAGCAGCGATACAAACCTTAAAGTTATCGATACCAAGATCACGGCGAGCATCGCACAGATTAAAGCCGACGAAGCCTCGCTGGAAGGGGATATTACTAAGCTCGGGTTTGCAAAGATATTTGCGCCAATATCCGGGACTGTAGCCACCTTACCGGTGCGTGAGGGGCAAACCCTGAATGCCAATCAAAACGCCCCCGTGTTGCTTCAAATTTCCGATTTATCAGTAATGACCCTACGCGCAGAAGTGTCTGAAGCCGATGTGCAGAAAATAAAGCGCGGCATGCCAGTCTATTTCTCTACCTTGGGCGATAACAAAACCTTCTACCACTCTACCGTTCGTCAAGTGCTACCAACACCCACCGTACTTAATGACGTAGTGCTATACCAAGTGCTAATCGATGTTGAGAATCCTGATCGCACGTTAATGGACGCCATGACTACCCAAGTGTTCTTTGTGCAAGAGCAGGTGAAAGGCGCGCTTTCTGTGCCGTTAGCGGCAGTAAAAGGACGAGCTCGCAATCAATTCGTGATGCTTAAACAGGGCGATGAGGTGGTTCGCACGCCAGTAAAAGTTGGCATAAGAAATAGAACCCATATTCAAATTATAGAAGGCCTATCAGAAGGTGATGAAGTGGTTGTGGGTCTAGCAGACGGCACTGCAATGCCGGCCGCGGGCATGCGCAGAGTTCCGGGTGGGCAGCCGCCATCAGGCCCACCGCGCCGCCGTGACGGATTCTAATATGTCGTTAATACAGCTTAATGGCGTATCACGTCGCTACAAAACAGAAGGGTTTGAAGTCACCGCATTGGATAACGTTTCGTTATCAATCGATAAAGGTGAATTTGTCGCCATTATGGGGCAATCCGGGTCAGGAAAGTCGACCTTGATGAATATCCTAGGATGTTTAGACACCCCTTCAGAAGGGGAGTACCGTATCCACGGACAGTCAGTATCCTCGCTAAATCCCGATCAACTTTCTGCCCTTCGCTTGAAAACGTTCGGGTTTGTTTTCCAACGCTATCAGCTACTGTCGTCGCTAAATGCGACTGAAAAT
>Ga0209562_1000726_pt1 | contig 11652 bp, 5 predicted proteins | sample WorMetvacBELIZE2_FD_187399 | JGI IMG/M metagenome (GOLD analysis project Ga0209562, IMG submission 187399) | Marine gutless worms symbiont microbial communities from Max Planck institute for Marine Microbiology, Germany - Olavius vacuus BELIZE.2... | ecosystem: Host-associated > Annelida >...
GCCCATACACGCCAGCTAGCTGTCCCACGAACAAATACGAGCTATGGTGACAGAAACTTCGCGGTCTCCGGACCATCAATGTGCAACAGTCTGCCTGCTGCAGTTAGGTCGTCTGACTGTACTGTTACGACATTTAGGACACAACTGAAAACATTGCTTTTTGTTTGACTGTCTGATTATGTGGTGACAGTTAAACTACTGCCAGACAGTGCATTAGTGGCCCCTAGGCGATTTTGCGCTATATAAATGGCCGTAATAATAATAATAATACTTCATATAAATGGCCGTAATAATAATAATAATACTTCAGGAACAGAGCTGGAAAAGACTGCAATACAACTTGATAAAAAATAAAGGTGGCAGCAGAGGACTGTGAACAGTTGCAGTAGACATCAAACAATATATGTGTGTTCTCTATCAGAATTCATGCTATATCAAACAAGTAGCTCAGCTATCGTGGGGAAACCGCGCTGCAAGGTGGGTAAGTTTTGGCCAAAAGTGAAAGACGATATTCTGCACTAAACATTGTCGGTGTAGAAGCATTGACCGTGATGTCCATGTGTCCATGTTACATGATGTCCAAATATGGGTAGAAAGTCAGCTGTAATCTCTTGAATGTTGGAAAAAAAGAGTAAAAATTGCAGGATTTATGAATTTTAATTACTGCTTTGCAACTGCAGAAACATTTATTTTATGATTTTTCGTATTGGATATTTTAACATTAGTATGGGAATTTTTGTCACAAGACCTTGGAAATTGGAGAAAATGAGAGACTATGTCGGCACCGTGCCATTTGCGCAGTATGCGATGCTGTCAGCCACCGAGCAGCCGCCATATGTCATGATGTCGCCGTGGCTAGGCATGTGATTTTTTTAATCTGCCATCACGTAATGCAACCAAACACCTTGGTTAGTTTAGTTAATGGGGGTTGTTGTAAATTTCATATCACATTCTAATCAACGGGATGCAAATAGGGTATCGTTAAATCTCGTGAAAGCTCTAACCCACACGGCTGCCACACCAAGGGGTAGCGTAGCAGCCGTGTGGGTTAGCGCTTGGTGGTGGTTCACTTAATGCAAAATATACGTTTAAGGGGATGTTCCCAACCAACCATTTTTGCAGGGATAGAAAGGCCAATGAATACCTTACAACTTTGTTGCCGATGGCTTTTGCGTTTTGAGCCCCCTTTGGTGGCTTAGAAGCAACATAAGATGTCTATCTTAGGCTCATTAGAAAGCGCACAGTGGACTTCCTATTAGTGTTAACTGAACTTTTTTTTCGCTAAGTGTTATGGCTGAAGCACGATGATCAAAAATCGGCGTTTTGAAAGGGTGTGGGTCAGAATCTGCCATAGAAGTGGATGTCCCCCACCAACCATTTTTGCACGGATAGATAGGCCAATAAATGCCTCATAAACTGTCACTGGAGCAACATACAGCAACACGGACAGTTTTCACACAAAGGAACTTTGTAGCAAGCTTTCTTCAACAAACGTGCAATTTTATATGAAAAATGGCCTTTTTGAGCCCCCTTTGGGGGAGGCTTAATGGGAAACGTATGATGTTCATCTTAGGCTCATTGGAAAGTGTGTAGTGGAGTTTCTATTAGTGTTACCTGAACTTTTTTTCGCTAGGTGTTATGGCTGAGGCACTACGAGCGAATATCAATTGAAAATTGGCGTTTTCTCTCCAACAGGGTCGGTTTAACCCAAAATTTCAGATAGAAGGGAACCAAAACCATTCTTTGTCTCAGAAAACTAGGATGAATGATCTTTCACGTGTGGGAATAAGTTTCTTTATGGTTTGTCACAATCCACGCATTTGACAGACAGACGAATGGACAGACAGCTTTCTCATAACTAGACTGCGTTGCATGCAATGCATGGAGCGTGGTAAGAAACATGCTTAGGAATGAATTACTAACTTTTCAGCCGTAGCATGCATGATGTCATCCCAGTTCCATGGGAATCCGTTTTTGAACATTACCAGTACCTCGTATGGCACATTCACTACAACATATACAGTTAATGAGAGAACAACTACTGCTGTATAAAACTGACAGCTGTGATTCATTGTATAAGTTTCTAGTTTACTGTAGTTTTATTCCTACAATCCAGCTAGGTGAAGTGACTTTAAAATTTTACCTGCTGTTTTAGAATGTCTAGGAAACTCCATATGTTCTATAATTTCACCAATTTTAAGTGCAGTTTGTGCTTCCTGTCAACATTAAGCAGCCCTGTGACCGTAAACTCTGACATAAAAACTGATCAATGAATTATATACGACACTCGGCTACCTGTACATCAATCTGCTCTTTCTACAGCTTTCTGGTTTTAACTTAAGGTGCTGATGACACAGAAATGTGGCCTGCTATAGACACGGCCATTTTACACACTGACCATACACAAAGAAGAGTCATCGTAAGACAAATTAACAATGCAATAATAATGAACTACAGCATGGCAGTGAGCACACAGCACATGCAGCCATCATCTCAAACTCTAACCCCATACACCAATGCAGCAATACAACTAAACAAAATATGAATCAAAGACTGACATGGACTGCGGCTGGAAGAACCATGTATGGGACCCAGCAGTCGGTAACGGCTTCCAGTGGCAGTCTGGATCAAGGTTTTGCATATTCTACGAACAACCGGCTCCGTTGTGTGTCTGCGGGTGCTGCCACTAGCACATACATGCACATTAACAGCTACAGTTACAATCACTCTCAGCGTCCAGCAACATTCAGTCTCAAATATCTGTAAACATAATTTACCAAGTTGCCAGGCTAGCATACAGTCGTCATAGGCGTAACCATGGGGTGCACGTGCACCCCCAGGGTGGGTGAAAAAATTTTTTGGGCCAAATTTACAGAGAAAAGTGGTAAGTGCACCCCAGGCAGAGAGTGCACCCCGAAGCAGTGCAGAAGTCCATATTTGGGGAGATCTGGGGGTGGGAGAGGCTATTTAGGCAGTTGTAGCGTGTGTTTTGAGGGACAAAAGGTCGTCAACTTTTTCGGGGAAAAAAAGTGCACCCCCAGACAAAATCCTGGCTAAGCCTACGGCAGTCGTTACATACAAAGTGCAATCAACCAACCAGCAGCCAAGTTTAGCTATCTTACCTTCTCATTACTACCAGTATGTACATCATGATCATCTGACACGCTGTTACTATCTGTACCACACAGTTAGTGAAGCCGTCAGAATCAGCATTTCTACAGTATGGAACTCATCATAATGTTACTGTACCATATCAGGCAAAAAAGTTGCACCGTTTTAAGTCTATAATAGCTTTGTCAAACTTTTCTCTGTTCTTATAATTTCTGGCACACACATATACTTCAACAAATACACTATCATCTGTAAGTTACTTGTTTTTTAAGACTCAACTGGTTTCAACAGCACAGCATGCCAGCATCACAGTTAAACTGCTTCATCACGAGAAGCCACAGATCATTACAGCACTTAACCTAACATACCAGACTTTGCTCCCGTAGATTAGAGATCTTAGCAGTGCTCCATCAACATTCTGCATGAGATGCCGATAAGTTGAGGTGAAGTCTGATAACAGTTGGTAAGCATGTAGCAGATGGTCAATTGGTCATTTTTAAATGGCAACTTAGGCTGATGGCATGAGTTAAGACAGAGGAGGACAGCTTGACCACATGACCCAATATACTTTCCCTACTGCATTGCATTGTTGGTCCGTACACTTTCACACTTAGATGTTTCAATTAAATGTCCGAGATGATAATGACGACATTTAAGTTTATGTGACGTAACTGACGTGTTTCACGAAAGACATCTTTCACATATGATTCGATGTCATACTGCTCTGAATTTATTGAACTACGCGTGTACCAATAATTATTTAAATATAGAGTCAAGGTTTGACAAAGTTACTGCAAAAATGAAACGGTGCAGTTTTTTTGCCTCACAGTGTAAATCTGAGCTTCTCAGCACTTTTAGGTAAATTTTAAAAACTATCTGCCATTACCAATGGTGACTATGAACACATGGCCTAGTTTCTGCCAGAATGCAACATAATGACATGTACTTGACTGACTGATCATTATCTTCCATACTGTAAAACCGACATGATTATAACAATCATCGTCATAAATTCACAATGATTATTTGACATAACCAGTTAAGGGTGGAACTAATCAAGGAGCAAATATACATTTGACAAGCATCATACTTGCGAAATGCTTCGAGGCGCACGGTTCCTTCATGCATCAACACCAGGCTCCACTGACTAAGCTCATCAGTACTGCTACAGACCGACTTGGTGTTCTACAATAAACATTGCATCTGACTGCTGCACACATTTTAGTTAATTTTGAGGTTACGACCTTGCGGTGTGTATACAGGCTAGCACTGTATACACACCGTATACAGTGTACAGTCATACACCATATGACCGTAAGGTCATAACTTCAAAATGGCAATGAATAAAAAAACTGCACCATTTTATTATTACTTTGTGAAACCAAGATCTATTTTGAATTTTTTTGCACGAATATACCTCAGTAAATTTCTTATCACAAGCATATTTCACGTTCTGCATAAAGTCGAAAGAGGAGAGCCAGCTTAAGTTTCAACAGCACAACACGCTAGCATAGCGTGTTGTGCACACAACCCTAAAGCTGATTTGTCGCAAGATGCCAGACTTCATCACAGCACCAAATCTGTGGCTTCTTAACATTATTTGACTTCAGTCCTGCTGATTACAGAATCTTGGCAATACTACAGGAGTGTGTCTGTCGATAAGCTGAGGCAACGTCTGACTGACAAACGGACGATCAATCATCAGGCGATTGATCAGTGATGACTTAGGCTGAAGGCATGAGTTAGGTCCAGAGGTGGACATTTGGAACATTTTACAACGTGCAATGTTTTACTGTTGCACTGAATTCTTGGTCCATACGTTTTCATACTTTATATGATGTTTCATTTAAATGTTTAATACAATAATGATGATATTTAAGCTTACGTGACTAGTAATTGACATTTGTTATGACATGCATTTCACAAAGCATTATGAAGATACTATTCAAGAGAGATTGACGATTTTGATATTGTTTCGTTCCAAATTTACTGGAGAACAAGTGTGCCAAAATTATCAAAATAGAGCTTAGTTTGATGAAGTTATTGCAAAATAAAATGGTGCATTTGGACTCACCGTGTAGAATGAATTCATATCAAATAAAAAGTTATCAGGAGTATCACAGTACAACTGTAGCAGTAGTAAACTGAAGTTCTTTCCGAGGCCACATGAGCCCACAGAGCAGTGCTTATCTCCATTTCCACAGCCCAGATTACACTGTGAGACCATATTGTGTGGTGTGCTCTTTACTCACCAGCATCTGCTGGTACTCAATTTGCATACCCCAGATGGATGCCAGGATGAGTTAACTAGGGTGGCTAATTAAATACCACAAGGTGCTAACATGACTCACAGCCGCAAACAGTGACCCATCACAGTACTACTGGGCCTGACGTAGGTTAACTACCACGACGTCAAACTGGCACTGCAGTAGTACTACTATCAATAAACACATCAACATCAGTGACTTCACATTACAGATGCAAACCTTTCATTATATTCCTTAACTTCTTTCACTTTTTAGAAAGCTTGTGAATACCCCTGGTTTCATTTATTCAACCCTGCTGCATAATAAAACAGCAAGTAGCAGGAACTATGCTACGTCATCATACCACACAATTAACTATATCAATGTTTATTAACAAGCAAGCAGTAAATTATAATCTGACAAAACCATATGTGAATGTTCATTTATACGTTTTCTTTCAAAATGATGTAAGTATATTATATCAGCATAGTATGTCGATGCCTTACTACAGCAGCAAGCCTCGTTTAAGAACAATCAGGCATAACATGGTGTCAACGCAATGTTACCAGTCAAAAATCATAACACTGCACAGGTAGGTGGGGCTAATCAACTGACAGTTACATTCCAAGCCATGTGACATGATGTGACAGTGACTTTCATCAATCACATCACAGTCTTTTGTGACATGTATAATATCATTTCATTTACTAACGTGCAGAAATACAGACAGACAGACAGACAAGCAACAAACCAATGTTGTGTCATGTCGGTTCTCACGCCTGCGTGTGCTACAGAGACTTGAGTCACCACCGCTGTCAAATGTCTTGCAGTTCGCACGCAGATCATATCTGTGCACATCTGGAGCTACTGGTAGAGTTTGTGACAACAGATGAACGCCATCATTGTCTGTGTAAATAACATCATTGCACTGAATCTAATGCTACTCTAACAAACAACTCCTACTACTATCAAATCAAATCAAAAATTACATTTGCAGAGCGTATCTACCATCCGTTGCTACATCACAACCTTGAAGTCGCTAGACTATAACATTGTCATGACGTTCAGATTTAATAATAATAATAATAATAATCACAACAACAAAGTTACATCATTCAGCATTACAACAACAAAATTGAACTTGTTCTTTGTCTGATGTTACTCCAGGACAACCGAAATAAATAAGCATTGAAATCACCACTGAAGCAAATCAAAACACTCATTGTCACTAATATTAGTCTGGTTATGCACTTCTATGCATCTTCATTTACCAACATCTCTGCCAACTCAACCTTACTTGCACACTGTCTATCTCGTTATTTCTCTTCATACCCTGCCATACGTCCATGAAACTGAGGTTTAGCCCTAGACTTGCCATGTGTCGTATCTCACAACAAATATTGCTTCTGTAGTCCTTTACAAGCCACAAAGCCACATTACATATCAACCATCTATACCTACTGTCCGATGCTATGCTCAGTGCTCTAAGGCTGTTCAGCATACACTGCAACAACTTAATTCCTCTGTATCTACCAATTCCCCATCAATACAGCCATCTTTCCTCAGAGTAACATAACAACAAGGAAACAGCAGCAGCCATTGTGCTGTGATCACATGCTACATTTCTAGCATCTCAACTTTCAGCAGTAATGCCAGTGAAACGACTCACGTTTCACAAAAGTCTCATCGACTGATCCACTTGGAAATGAAGGCTCAGTTGAATGAGGTTCGCTGACACGTCTCAATACTGCTAAAAACAAATTACTGACTACACAGTTACACAATACAAACAGACATTTGCCTCTCCAGCCGGATGGCACTATCGGTGGCATCAGAGTTGCAATTCATATGTTGTGGGTTCGAGTCCTGGCCAGGCACCACTGCAGACAAGCTACTTACACCTGTGTGCCTCTGTCCCTTGCTACTGGACTTCTGGTCACTGGTGACAGTGAGGCAGGGAAGCTGACCATAGGTCTGGTTATGCACTCAGTTGTATATCCACCTATCGGCTCATAGGCATATCAAAAGGAAATGAGCACCCTGCAAATGTCCTCATTTGGGTATGGCACCCTTCACCTTGACCTAGCTCACTCAAGTTTCACTGGTTTCCAGATAACCATGGATTGTTAAACTGTTAAGTACTAAGGAGCTAACAACTGCTCAAGACACATTCAAGTAACTGTAAGAACATGTTGCTGTTTGAGTCTACTGAGAAAATTCAGTTTTGTAAGAGTTAATGTTATCAGTAATAATCCATGGAAGAGATCTGCTATAGAGCAGTGTGCAGGTCAGTGATGCTGGAATCAACATTAGATGGATGAAAAGAGAACAGATCTGTGCCATCAGTAATAGGTGACCGTTCAGTATAAAAGAGATGAATCACTGGAACTAACAAAAGTAGTTTATAAACAATGTACAGCAAGACTTAAAACAGTCTAAAGTTCTGCTATTAGTTACGTAAGGAAGCTTGACACAACAAGACATGATAAACTGTTATTTTTCCATCAATAAACAAAATGCTGAGCAACTAAACAGTAAACACTTTAATCTTCTTGGAAATAAAGTGAGAACTCACAGTGTGTAGTCTTGGGCTTCTTCCACTGCACTGCTTTATCAAACGTCACATCACAGATACTCTCATCAGACGCCGTCGTGTCCAGCTCTATTTGTTCTGAAGAGCTCTCGCTACTCACCAGCTTCAAATCCTTCTTTCTCTTCAGCTGCAATCTACTCCTGCTATCTACACCGCATTCAAATGATACAGTACAATGAATTGCACACAATATCTCGGAGAAATTACTGAATAACTAAACGCACCTCGCCACAACTGCAACAGCATAACTTTCACATTTATGTGTTACTGCTCATGGCTCAGTGACCGACTCATGATACAGCAGCAGCAATGCAGCAGCAGTTGTTTTAACTGGCTTCTTCACTTTGCTCATAACAAGTCAAGTCATGTCACCCAAAAGTCTGCATGAAATCATCAGAAACTTGCTGAAGCACAATTTCAACAGGCTACGTGACCTTCCTCATATCAGCAATAAATTTAATTAATTTCACACAACAAAGTCATTTACCGTACGAGGCGATCTGCATATAAACTGATCTCACCTTTGAGGCTGAAGAATGTCCAAAATTAAAGACCTGCAAATTAGTCGATCCCCAGTAATGTCATTAACACATGGTCAACACAGATGGTGCGTACAATGTGTGACTGATGCAAGTCGGAATATGTACAGCTTGCACTGCGACTGATGACTGTCCAAGCATCTCAACACGGCAGATGCCTTACACCCACACTGATGCCATGGCAATCAATGCATGTCTGAGTACATGCTAATATTCCCATCTGAAAAAAAGACTTATGCACAATAAGCAAAAGCTTAAAGATAAAAGAATATAACATTTGCTTTGCAATGCAGATGTTGAATAAAAAAGATGAATAAAAAACCAACTTTGTGGTGGTGTTGACGGTTTATGGAAACAGTTGTCCACTACTGCACAAGCTTCATCTCCAGCTCTAGTGAAAGTGTTCTCTTGACAAGCATCTATAGTTACTACTGGCAGTCTCTGGGTTAAGTCCACATTGAAACTTGAACTGTGAACACTGCCTTTGAGCACCGAACGAGCAGCTCTATGTGACTGTGGTGCTAAGCCAGAGTTAGCTGTGTGAGTCTGCAGAACCTGAGCCTGCTCATGCTGCAAACTAGCTGATGCTCTGTTATGACTCGACACAGACAACTGTGATGACGCCGACATATTGTTATGTATTGCTGAGCGCTGCAAACATACATGCGGTGTTGGAAACTCAGCACTGCGTGGCTCATATCTTGATGCTTCACCTGCTGAAGATAAGCAAGTATTCTGCAACACATCAATTCAGGTGAATAACCTGCAAAGTTTGATCGATTCTATAAAATGCAATTTGGAATAAAGACTGGTGAAAATTTCCACACACAGTAAAAAAAATGATAGGCCTACACGTTTTATTGCCTCATAAACAAAACCATTTTACAGCACTACAGAAGGAGCAACTGTTGAGTGGTTAATGTCATAAACCTGGCTTCAGTTGCTGCTGACAGCTGGTGGGCCACATCAAGATGAGCATCCAGCTCTAATGCTCCAAAAAATAAAAACTAGCAAGCAAGCATGATCAAGCTGATCGACAGGGCAAAGCATGTGTCTTTTGACAGTGATATTTCAAATGTCATACTTCGTTATACAACTCTTGATTTTCACACACCTGTATCACGCAGGATTCTTCAGTGGTAATGTTGTTGTTATATACATCTGAAGTATTGTTGTCCTGAAAGCTCAATGTACAGCCTGCAGATGCTGCTACTTTGTCAAAGCCACGACTTCCAACAGATGATCTGTCACAAGATGCACAGCTATGACATGCTTGTGGTCGTTGTGGAGTCTCCAAGCTGCTGCTAAGTGACGACTCCAAGCGCAACTGTTTTTTAGACTGCAGAGATAGAAACAGTCGGACTTTCGGTGTCGCCACTGAACTTGGTTGAAATCTTGGTAACGGTGAAGCACCAGAATCAGCCATAACAAGGTGCAATTTCCAAAAGTCAAATTAAACACAATCCTCCAAAATATAACGTCTTTTACTAAAATCGCAAACAATACACAATATTTACAGCATCACAATATGTCCTGGTGGCAGATACTGAAGTGGGAAACAGTGCAATCCGGCAGCACAGACCTCTGCCATGGCCAAATCAGGAAAATGCCCCATCGTGCAATGCTGAAATGCATACGGTTTACTTATTTATTGTGGGACTGAGAGTGACATCATCAACTATGAACAGCTTCAGACCACTGGAGCAAGGCAATGGAATGTGGCTTCAATGGCAAACAATATACTGAACCCTTCTAAGTGACATTAGACCCTCGAATAGGACTGTTGGTATATTGACCTAGTCATTTATAATCTGTCCCATAGCTATAGCATATAGCATGGGACAGATTATAAAATTGGTTTGCGTCTGTCAGTGTATCTGTCCGTCTGCGAGCACTCTCACGGTCGCTTTTCTTGATCGATTTTCATCAAAATTGGCACAGACGTAAAACCCCCAAAAGTAAGAACGAGTTTGTTAGGGTCAATATTGCACCATTCCTTCCCCTATTTTGCCCCACAAAACCCCCCATTTTAGGCCAAAATTTCCTGAAAACCCATGCACATATTAAGTAATCCTATATCTGCCTTAAATGTATGCGAATCGCCAAAATTTTCGTGTCTTAAAAGAAATCGGGGTCGAGGAACACGATGGTGACGTCAGATTTTAGACCGGAAGTGGAAATATGGCCGTTTCGCATATGCGCAATAAAAAATATGCAATATAACCAATTAACCATTGCTATAACTATTTCTTATTTTTAGTGTGTGTGTGTGTGCGTGTTTGTGGGTGTGTCTTGGTTGATTGTATTTGTATTGCTGCATTCTTGTGAAATAAAGTATATATTATTTACGGCTGAATTGCCAACATTTTCACATCTTTGTAGGAAATCGGGGTCAAGGAAGACAATGGTGACGTCAGATTTTTCACCAGAAGTGGAAATACAGCTATTTCGAGCATGCACAATGAAAAATACGCAATATAACCCTTATTTATGGCCGAACTGCTAAAATTTTCACGTCCTTTAGGAAATCAGGATGAGGAACACGATGGTGCCGTCAGATTTTAGACCGGAAGTGGAAATATGGATGTTTCGTGCAAGCGCGAAGAAAATATGGAATATAACCCTTATTTTTGGCCGAATTGCCAAAATGTTCACATCTTTTAGGAAATGTGAGCCGAGAAACAAGATGGTGCCATCAGATTTCTTAGCAGAAAGGTGACAACTGTATACTGTGAAATGATTTTCTCCTCATTTCGTACAGACTATTTTGCTAAGAAGATACAATAAAATTAACACTGCAGAAAATGAAACTTCGCTACAGAATTAAAGTTGAACATGAAGTACAACATGTCTTACTAAGATTCATAAGGTACTATGGTTGGTGGGGTTAGTAGGGTTAGGGTTAGGGTTAGGGTGAGAGTTAGTTGGGTTAGAGGTATGATTAGGATCAGGGTTAGCATTAAGCACTGTTGTAGGGTTCATATCGTAGCCTAACCAGCTAATCGATATATCGTGCCATTTCATATCGCGATATTGCGATATCGTAGGGTATTTTAGTCCCATGCCAGGCAGCGGCAGTCAAGGGACACATCGGGCAGGCACGCTAGCAGAAATCCTATATAGGCTATACATAGAATCTCTGACGCTAGTATATACTGAAGTG
>Ga0209562_1000727_pt1 | contig 11639 bp, 10 predicted proteins | sample WorMetvacBELIZE2_FD_187399 | JGI IMG/M metagenome (GOLD analysis project Ga0209562, IMG submission 187399) | Marine gutless worms symbiont microbial communities from Max Planck institute for Marine Microbiology, Germany - Olavius vacuus BELIZE.2... | ecosystem: Host-associated > Annelida >...
ATAATGTCTAACACGTAGACATTATACTGACGCTTGCAGCCCTGCGGTGTAAAGTCATAGAAGCCGACGTCACACTCAGTACACCGAGCTCCAGCGACACCAGGTGGGCAGTAACAGTGGCCGGTTATCAGATGACAACTGATGTTGCCAGTGTGTGCACAGTCACATGGGACACAACCAGAGCTAACATCGTAGTAACCAGCCTACAATGCGACAAAACGCTGCTTCAGTCACTGGATTAACTAACAGATAAACACTCACCGAAACTTCAGATCTTATAAGTATGTTGATCTCATGCATAAATTGTTCTTATAAGTATGTTAATCTCATGCATAAATTGTAAGCTTTACAAGTCAAACGAGATCCCAATGGATGAACCCAATCTTGAAACCGTCTGCAGGAGATACTGCATTACGCTGGCCATTGGGGCCACACATAGTCTTGTTATCTTAACAATATTCAACTTGGATGAATTACAGTGTTAATAGACTGTAACAGTAAGTGACAAAGACTCACTTCACACTGCGAGCAGTCACGGCCAGCGAAGAGTGGTCTGCACTCACACTGCCCAGAAATAGCAGCACAGGTCTCCAGTACCACTGAGCCATAACGGTCACAGTTACACTCTGACAACAAAAACAGCAACTCAACAAGTTCAAAATGTCTCGCACAACATCAAGTCATCTGTAAATAAGTAAATCTGTAGTCCGTTTTTTGCTAATATTAATACTGTTATTAATATTAATATTGTCATTATCACTGCATGTGAACTAACACTGGACCATCATGGCACGACTGTGTAGTCAGTAAAAACTGACAAAAGACTGAAGTGTAGTAACAGTTTGAAATATCTCGGCCAGATAATCAGTTTGTCATCAGTAGAATGTACAAGGCCATCATCAGCAAGGGCAAGACCTTACAACGTGACTTGGAGCCTACGATGTTGCACTTGGCTATTGTCAGTCCTTTAACATTCAGTTGGAGGATGCAATCAGTGTTTCTTGGCTTTGGTGACATATGACACAAGAACGAAAGGCAGCAAAAATGACAAGCATGCTGATGCTATCCTCCGTACTGTCCCAGTCAAATGTTTGCAAACTACAGTCATTAATAAACAGCTACAGCAAGATGACCTATAAACCCAATAAACTAGGTTAGACTGACCTAGTTTTTGGCCTGTGATCACGGTTCATCAGTAGATCTGTGGACACACTATTCTACATTAGCAGTCATGATTCGTGCCACCCTTGTTAACCAGTGGCGGCACTACACCAGGGCGTGCCAGGTCAAATGACCTGACTGGAAGATCCACTGCCTTGGCTCGACCCTGGCTATTGCTTTGCTTCGGTAACAGTGTGAACAGAGAATAAAAATGTCGCCATATCTGCAATGTTGCAATCAGCGGCGTTGGTGGCCTGTGTTTTGAGGGTGACTACTAAAAAAGGGTCATCAACTTTTTTGAAGTGCAACCCCCAGACTCCGGGTGACCTGGATTGAGGATTTTCTGACCTTGAAATGACCTGACTCCTTTACAGCGCTGGCGCCGCCACTGTTGTTAACACAGAGACCCACACACACACACACAGACCTTTGATCGGCTGTACTACTAGCTCAGCCAGCTAAGCCATAAACACAAGAACACTCGCTAACCTTGGCAGTCACCGATCAGTGCAGTGCCATAATATCCACGTCGACAGCGCTCGCAGTGAGGACCTTCGGTGTAGCCAGTACACGACAGACAGATGCCCGTCTGACGATCACACAGCTCTCGACCATCAGCATCAACACTGTTACCATGGCAATGACAAGGCTGGCATGAGCTCCCACGCACCATTGGATTGCCATAGTAACCAACGGCACAGCTGACTCACACAAACAACATCAAGCACAGTGCACAGGATTTCCAACGCTTGCTTCAAGATACAGTTCATTTGGTCCCCAGTAAAGTGATCACACTTCATCGTAGAATGTTCTTACTTTGTTATAAAAAATATTAAAGGATGGCACATAATTCAATATTATATGACACTGTGGCAGATGCTGACAAGTGGCAAAGAAGAGGCAATTGGCCCATCAATCATTGCCTTTGTAACATCGCAATATGTACTGTTTTCACTGTGAATGAACTATTTTAAAAATAGTTTTTCACATGTCAAATGGATACCAACTGCCCCTTCTGCATTGTGTCAATTTGCCAGTGTTCATGGCGATTTTTGATCAAATAAGTCATCAACACAAAAACAAAAGATAAATTTCAGGCAATATTTCAGCTCAGAAATGCAGCAAGCAGCATAACAGTGCATTTATTGTACAACGTATGTGTGATGAACTGATGTTCACCTTTCACAGGAATGCCCTTCATAACCCTCACGACAAACGCACAGGTAGCCTCCTCCTGGAAGTTCGATGCAACTCTCAGCAAATGTGTTGGATGCGATGCTCAGTGGACAGGCACACGGGCGGCAACTGTCTGGTGTCCCCAGTGATGCGTTGCCATAGAAACCGCTGGCACACATCTCGCAGTGAATACCTTGAGTGTTGTGTCTGCAATCCTGTATTAACAACAACACAACATTCTCGCTAAAGCTAATAAGCTAATGCTGTTCTGAGACATCGACAGGATGAAGAATCAAAAACTAGTGAAACATAGACTACTTTAGCGTGTAACCTTACACAAATTGTGTATCACTATGACTAACTTGTGTATCGTTAAATGTGAAATTCTGTATCTTTAAAGTTCACTGTGAGGAAAATTATTGTCACCACGAAGAACGATGACTAAAAAAAGTCCTCAGTTTTTAAGGAGTGTGTATCTTTTTAGCGGGTAATATTACACAAATTGTGTATCATTATGATTATTCGTACTTTGTGTATCGTTAAATGTGAAATTCTGTATCTTTAAAGTTCACTGTAAGGAAATTACTGTCACCACGAAGAACAATGACAAAAAAGTCGTCAGTTTTTAAGGGGTGTGTATCTTTTTAGCGGGTAACATTACAGAAATTGTGTATCGTTAACATTAACTTGTGTATCGTTAAATGTGAAACTGTGTATCTTTAAAGTTCACTGTGAGGAAAATTATTATCACCACGAAGAACCATGACTAAAAAAGGGTCGTCACTTTTTAAGGAGTGTGTATCTATAAATCTGTCTCAGAGTAGGCTATGTAGTGAAAACAGCGATGCTAGGATGGAGGAACGATCTCGTGGAAGACTGAAGCCGTGAGAATACCAATGACAGGATCAAATGTTAACAAGTCACTAGTCTCAATGGCTCAAATAAGCCACGAGCTCAAAAGTAAAGGAAGTAAGCTGACCTCGCCGACACATAAACCAAAATGCTATTCAGTTCAGTTCACAAAAGAGTCAGTTTACAATTCAATCAATCAGTGTTAATCAGTGAGTGTTAACTTTTACTTACTATTTTATGTTTTATATTGTGTGCGATACTCAACGGTTGTGGTTTGTCAGCTGTTTATTAAACCAATGATTTACTGATTGATTGACTGAATTACTTTCATGGATGAAAAAGTCATCGAGAGTTACAAGGTACAGCAGCTTCTATCATTTTTGGTAACTGGCAATAAAGCACAATTTCTCACACAAGAGTTCTGCTGCCAACAAATTTAATTTGTAACAATAAAAAAAGAAATAAGCTAAGCTCTGAACTAACATCTCCTATTATCGCATTAAACTGCTAAATATTTCAACAAACGTGCAAAAATGTATTACTGGCAGCAAATCCTCACAGACAGACTAAAAACAGATGATTGTGGTAATGCAAAACAGTGACTAGCAGTGTAAGAACAACTGACACGGCATTCTCCTGTGTGAGGATCACAAGTATCAGCATGGTTGTGGCACTGACATGGCTCACATCTTCCACCCACCAACTTGTTGCCAACACGACGGAATCCTTCAGCACAGCTCTGTATCGCATCAAAAACACCCAACAAACTACTTTTCTTCAGACATGCACAAATTGTGTAAAATTGTGTCAAACTTCTACATACTTTTCATAGTGCTGTACCATATATATCCTAATAATAATTTCAAATTTCACCAGTCTACTAAAGTAGTATATAAACTCAAAATCGCCACTACTGGAAATTACAACACCACACAGAAAACACAATAATATATATCATGCAGCAACATATAATGACTGAGTGTTCATTATAAAATAAACACTAATATAGTTATGTTATCAAATGGGTAAAATTACATAATGAAGACATGACCATCGTGGACCAGTCATCTGGAACTCCATCCCTGAGTCCATCAGGGCAGCCGACAATGTTCACACGTTCAAACATCTACTGAAAACACACTTTTGTAACCTTCTCAACTGACGTTACTTACTCGTCACCCTGCTGCTATTTCAACTGTTTTAACTGTTTTATCTGTTTGACACTGTATTGCCTAGCCGGTCCGGCTCGTGTACGCTGGGCACTAAATACATTTCGATTAGATTAGATTAGATAAATTCAAAATCGTTATGCACCGTAAGAAATAGCACATCTAAAACATTCACACAAAAAGCATTATTTACAGACTAGATCAACTACCGTAAGTCCACTCTACCTCACATGATGTTCCGGCATAACCCGGTGGACAGACACATATCTCCACTGATTCCATGCGTGGACCTTCGCCAGTCTCCGTTGCGACATCCAGTGTTACCCGCAGCAATCTACAATGTACAACATCAAGTCACTTTGTGGGGCGAAAAGAAATGGCATGGTGGTAGAGTGTTGGACTTGGGTTCAAGAGGTCCCGAGTTCAAATCCAGGCAGTGCCAAAAATGATGGAATGCATTATTTGTAAATATTTACCACTACCGAGTTAGTCTTATGTTATTTATGCATTCGTTTGTTGTTTCGGTTTGTACTGATAAATTTGTGGCATTGACTAAACCTAGTGCCGAATGTAGCAGCTTATATTACCGTGCTAAATCTTGCCTGTTATATGTTATGTTCACATCATGCTTCATGTTCTATTGTATGTACTGTCCAGCGTGACAGATGTTATATTGTGTCATCATTGTCCTTTGCAGCATTCTGAGTGCATCGTAATAAATTACATTATTAGTATTATTATTATAGATACAACTGGTGCCGGTCCACCTGTTTTATCTCTGCCCGTTATACACATGTGCATTAACTGGATTACAACCATGAAAATTTAAGCATCAGTTGCAGAAGTAAGAAAGTACGTAAACAGAATTTTTGGAATAGTGATTAAAAACAAAAAAAGTGCTAAAGACTCAGTCAACCAGTGTCATAAACATCAAAAGTACACATTACTCTTTACCAAACATAACAAAGCTTGCAACGTATCACCAGGAGACACTTACTTGGCCTTTGTCTGATATACATTGAACGTGGCACGGAACAGCATTCTGTCAATGTCCGCCAGCAGAACTAAGAACTCCTCCCTCTGTGGTGTTGCTCCCAGTGGCGCAGTGCTGTTCTCCAGATGAATCCAACCGAATTCGGTCATGTTGATGCTCACTATGTGTTCTACCTCTTCATCGTAGTACTGGCCACCAAGACCCAGCCGCATGCCACTGCCCTGCCAATCAATCAATCAATCACTAATCAATCAATCATCAATCAATTAACTGATTGATCGATCCATCAAACGACTAGTCAGTTTAATTCAGGCAGCTTGGCCCATTCGGAAAGACAACAGACAGACCCATCACCATGGAGCCAAATAAAACTGACAGTTTAGCACATCTATTAGCCTCCTGAGTAATTATTCACATTATCAACACATTCACTTTTAACTAAAGAGCTGTACACCAATGTCAGCTTCTTGTCTTGTCACAATCAATCACATCATATATAATGGCATGTTAGCATGTAAATCATGAGCAAATTTCCATTTGTTCTGCCAGTAATTAAGGTCTTCAGTGAAAGCTACAATAAACAGCAACAGTAACAACACACACCTGTATGCACAACCTACAATAAAAATAAATAACAAGGGTGCATACTAAAGTCGTTATTTTTAAGCTTTTATTTGTATGCAACAGAAAATAAAGTCTTCACTTCATATGTCTTTTGAAATAGATGGTCAAATGTGTCAGTTTCAAGTCGATGGTATGAAATGTAAAATACCTCCAAGACGACATCATTGTTTGCAACGTAGGAATTTGGATCGAGTTCCACAGCGGTGCAGTTCACTTCAAACTTAAAGGCAAACTCCAGAATCCCATTGTATGATGCTACCTGGAAACATGCACCTTCAAACTTACAAAAGATAAAAGTCAATGGGAAAACAATAATGAGATTTTAAAATATTCACGCTTTGCACAGGAAACTAAAGACACCAAAGCACGCTGGCTGCAGTGTTTACTGAGACCTAATAAACACTTCTAGTTAAATGACCATTATCAGCTACATGCCAGCCAAGAGCAGATCTACAGAAAAGCAGAAGGGACTCCTCTGACATGCTAAAAATATTTTTTTAAATTCTGACCACAAACATTATCGCACTTATGAGCGCTGATAATGACTGATTGCCACTCTTCTGCAACCTGTCTGAGTCTGTGATCACAGGCAGCTATCAATATCACCATCATTCCTCAAACATCCACATACATGGCCGCACATCAAGATGAAATACACACAGAAACAGTAACCTTGTTGCCTATGAACTCCTCAGGAGCTGTCCAGTAGATATCGTTGTTCAGGCTCATAGTCATGTCTGGTGTAATATAGAGAAACTCCTCCTCTGTATCAACCATCGGCTCCACATGACCACTGCCTGCCCAGTCCGTCACCAGCCAACCTGTTGTCATCGTTATCTGGCAACACAACAGATACCGCCAAGTCTCTCTGAGTCCCATTTGAATGCTAGTTATCATCCAACACAGAGCATCAGCTATTATGTCAGTTTCCATACCACACACAAACACACACAGGGTTTAGTGAACCAACACTGGTAGACTGCCAGCAACATGGATTACAAGTGTGTAGACGCCCTAAAACAACTAGCACACAGGGCCCCTCCGCTATGACATTACGTTACATTGGCGCTATTTAGAATGGCCTACTATATTTGATGACATGACTATCAAAAATGACAATGTCTGCGAGAGACGTTGTAAGTCACTGGCTGACAGACTAACAGAGACAAGAGATGGCAGTAAGTAAGTAAGTAAGTAAGTAAGTTTATTATTTCAAAAGCCATAGCATTACAGCTTGATTACAAGTCTAGGCTACACAAAACACAAAAAAAACAACAAACATAATGAAAATAGCATTATGTTACATAGCAGACAGGGAAACAACAAATACACAGACACATAGCATTGATGTGATCAATTTGTACAGTTCCATGCATCCTTAAAAGCATTACTTACTTTCTTACTTACTTATAACATGCTTAACGAGGATGCAATGAATTTTTATAGCCATTTTGTAACAAAGGAAAGTAATATATTACTTTTTGTGGGAAGTTAACTTTTATTATTTAACAAATTCAGTTTTTTTGTTGAATGCAGTCCACTAGAGATCATCCATTTGGCCCTTGGGTGGAAAAATTTGCTTCCTCTCAAACAGAGCATAAGATTCAAAATACTTTATGTGTAACACCCATATCGCAAGATGTCTAATGTTAAAATATCGAGTAAAAATGCCTGTCAAATAATTACTAAATTTAACTGTTATGACACAGAATCACGACACAGTAGACACTGAGTGTGGTACCGTATCACGTCCCCAGGTGGAGCCTGTACACTGGTCTGTGATCTCAAAGCAGAAACATGGATCACAGCCAGCCGGATTGTCTGCTCGCAGGTTGTAGAAGCCAGGTAGACATTGGTCACAGAATTCACCGCAGACATGCTCCTGTTTCCAGCAGACAACGACAGCATCCACTCAATTCCACATAACTAGCAACTTTATAAGCATTATCACTTTATTGACAAGTCTTGCACTTCAATGACATAAAATACGATATGACATGATATGCAGAAATTTAAACTGAGCCAGAGTTTGCCCACGTTGCAGCGCGGTTTGTCTGCGATAGCGGACCTTCTTGTTAAATACTACTACTATTTATCAGTTACAGCATATTACCTGTAAGATGCGAATCTCAAATTAATATAAGTCATCAAAACATTAGCCTCAGTCAGCTCACTCAAAGAGACAAGTTTCTGTTAGCGATTCATCGCGAGTCTGTTGACATAACAAATGTTACTTTGATTCAGATATGTTAACCATTCTTCTGTCAGCTGATAAAAACAAGCGACAGTACAGTGTCTTACTTTGCAGATGCACTGGACACAGATGTCATCGTTGGTACTGCCAATGGCACTGCAGGGACACGGCTCACAATGTGGATAGCCGGTGTATCCTGGTGCACACTCGTCACATTGTGCTCCGCAGTAACCCTCGTGACAGATACAGTCACCTGCGTTCTGTTACACACAACAAACGCACGTCAACTCACACTACATTGGCAATTTCTGAAGCTGACTTTTCACCACATGAGTATGATCAGACGGCCACATGTGGGTTTACAATGAAAAAAAAACAAAGAAATGTGCAGAACTCAGGGAAGTGTTCGGGCTGGAACCAGTCAGCCTGGTAATTAAAGGGCAGACAAGGATTGCTTGGACATGCTGAATATAAAGATAATGTTGTTGACAGGGTCAAAAGTTATATGACAAGGAGGCAGGTGGAACTAGACAGAGTAGATATCTGAGGAAGACATGGTGGTATGGTGTCAAATATGATATGCACAGTTCAGACTTGTCCCAAGAGGATGCACAAGTTTGGAACGCTATAGGAAGGAAAGCAAACATCAAGGGGCTAACCTTGGGTCACCTGAAAATACCTATTAAATGAGGTATGCATGTAACTTCCACTGCAAAAAAATAACAGGATGATTAAAAATAGGACAAATACAAATGTATTAACATGCAACATAAAAGGTGGTGTTTTCAGTGACTGTCCAAAAGTAGTTCTAAAAAATAACACAATAGAAATAAAAGTAGGTCTACATTTAAGGTGAATACCATCAGAAGCACACAGTTTAACTTAGATGATACTGCTATATAATGTGTGACAGCGGACAACTATGTGATTTACTGATATAATATCACAAACTCGTTACAACACTCACCATGAGAAACTGCCACTCCAGTGACACAGCTTACTCAGCAACAATCCGAGGGTTCAATAATGCGAGGATTCGTTAATCAGAAGTGGGTGCCTTATTCACAACGGTACTTATTTAACGCTATCCCTGACACTAACCATAACGCTAACCCTACTAACCCTAACCGTTACAGTAGGGGTAACCCTAACCCTACTAACCCTACCAAACCTACTAACCCTACTAACCCTAATACTAGATATCGGATTATCGAACCCTCGGATTATTGAACCCTCGGATTATCGATACATTACCCTCCGATGTGTGCACATTACGAGCATTATAATGAAAGTACTTAACATTTCCTTTCCATCACAAACGTTGCTACTGCGTTACATACACCCACCAAACACACTGGCTAAATCTGAGAGAAGTCTGCTTACAATTCCAAGGTGTTCATCGGCGTCATCTTTGAAGCACAGGCCGGTGGAGCCAATGACATCACACTGGCAGGGATGACACGCATCAGCTCTGTTGTGTGATACACCTGACGGCCGGAAAAACCCGTCTTCACAAATTTCACAATTGATGCCCATGGTGTTGTGCTACAAGATACAGACAACATAATGAAAAGCAAACCTAATGTAAAATTGACTGAACAATATTAAATTAAGAACAGACAAAGAGAAATAATAGGCATTTAAAAACACAAACACCCATAGAACAAACGTTTCAATGTTACGTAATGACAAGACTGTGACGAGTTTCGATCCACTTAACACTGACCATAATGAAACACAACTCAATATTTAATTATTATATAACAATATATAATTTAACTGTTTTTAAGGCGTACTCAAAACTGATCAGTAGCAAGCTACTCAACTATATACTAAAACAAGTAGTTCAGCTATTGCAGACAGATCGCACAACAGGGTGGGTTAGTTATGGCCAAAAGTGGAAGACTGTAACTGGGAGACTATATTTTACGGACATTATATGTCAGTCTTCAACCACTGTGACCTAACTGGCCAGCAAAACAACCGAATTTGGTGAAAAAACGCGAAATAAGGGTTATTACACCGCCCAAGGTCATTCAAGGTCATCAAAGTCAGTATCAATCGAAACCCAGTATGCGACTTCCTATTAGTGATTAACAGTAACTGACATCCTATCTCATACTGTTTCAGAGTTATCGCAGCTTATTTTTCAAATTTTGGACACTTTGCGTTTTTGAGCCAGCCTTTGGGGGGCTTAGAGACAACGTACGATGTTCATCTTGGGCTCATTAAAAAGGGCGTAGTGAACTTCCTGTTAGTGTTAACTGAACTTTTTTTGCTGGGTGTTACGGTTGAGGTGCTAGGAGTGAAAATATATTGAAAATCGGCGATTTTGCTCCGACGCGGTCACTTTGACCCAAAATTTCAGGTAAAAGGAGACGTCCCACATCAATCATTTTCACACGGTTAGTTAGGCCAATGAATGTGCTACAACTTTGTCGGTGACAGTTTTCACACAGAGAAACTTTGTAGCAGACTTTCTTCAAGTAAATTGCAATTTTAGACGGAAATTGGCACTTTTGCGGTTTTGAGCCCCCTCACCCCTTTGGGGGACGTAGGGGCAACGTACGATGATCACCTTTGGCTCATTGGAAAGCGCGTAGTGGACTTTCTATTAGTGTTAATTAAACTTTTTTCGCTAGGTGTTACGGCTGAGGTGCTACGAGCGATTATCAGTTCAAAATCGGCGATTTCACTCCAATGGGGGCCGGTTGACTCAAAGTTTCATGTAGAAGGAGTCACCCTCACCAACCATTCTTTTTCTCGGAAAACTAGGCTAAATGATCTTTCGTAAGGTGTAAAAATCTGGACTGTTTTTTATTCCGTTTTGTCACAATTCACGTGTTTGACAGACGGATGGACAGACAGACAGACGGACAGACAGAATTCTCATTGCTAGACCGTGTCTGCATTGCATGCAGTGCAGTAAAAATTAACAAAAAAATGAGGAAGCCGACAAGTATGACGATGAAAGAAGAGGTCCTTACTACCATCTAACGTTACTTATACTTACTTACTTACTTACTTATTTACGATTGTCACAGCAGTTCAATGGGTATCAGACCTCTATGACCGAAAGTTGTTTGTTGAATAAAATGTGTTTTAAGTATGTATGATATACAATGAGGAGAAATAAGTCAAATTCAAGGACTGTCTAGAATTCGCTGCCTGTTGACTGTTACCTTACTGATTATCAATGTGACATAAAATTTGTTACACGTACATACAACCAAGATTGTAACTTACTAAAATATTTATCAAAACAAGCAGTCCATGCGCTGTGACGTCTAGCTCTCAGCAGAACTATACACTGTGAACCATAAAAAAGGTGGCAGTACATTTGTAATCATACCTCTGGAAAATCTTGATGGATTTTAATAATTTTTACATATCTGGAAACAGGAATAAATACTCTCTGTAAGTATGCTATTTACTTTTTTTATTCATGACGTAAACGTGACGTCACTGT
>Ga0209562_1000729_pt1 | contig 11633 bp, 5 predicted proteins | sample WorMetvacBELIZE2_FD_187399 | JGI IMG/M metagenome (GOLD analysis project Ga0209562, IMG submission 187399) | Marine gutless worms symbiont microbial communities from Max Planck institute for Marine Microbiology, Germany - Olavius vacuus BELIZE.2... | ecosystem: Host-associated > Annelida >...
CCAGCTTTGCAAAAGTTTTGGTTAAACATGGATTATTTTGCAACTTGAAGAGAGAGAGTTTGTTATTGTTAATGTTGGAAGAAGACAGTGACAGTGCTGCTGCTACTGATGATGATGACGATGATGAGAGAGGAGTAGACAGTTCAACTGGCAACTGCCTTGCCTCCGCATCCCAGCTCACCCACCTTCCAGACACTCGGTTACAGTTCCACAAGTGCAAAGATGTTAATGCTGACAGACCAGCTAAGGTTGCTTGCTGTGTTGCATTTGTTTCAGAGGAATTCAGTGTGCTATGATTGAGAACAAGACTCATGAAATATGATTATTAGCTGCAATATATACATACAGGGTACGCCAAAAAAACTGACCATATTTCAAAGTGTATGACTCCTGTGTATGATGATGTAGGAAGGCATTCAATATATCAAAACGTTCAGCTCTTTATCAGGAGTAAGACTCATATTCTGAATGTGGCCATATTTAAACATTCTTTGCATAAGTTCAGAGAAACGATACTACACCGATAATACCAATTAATTTAAGCCATAAAAATCCTACCATTTTTGACAGCTTGTAACTTGTGTATATGATGACGCAGAAACGTGATCCATATACCAAACTGTTCAATACTTCTTCTGAAAGAAGGCTGGTGTCTTGAATATTGCCACAGTTAAATATTCTATACAGGAGTCTGGTAAACTGTACTACACTAAAATGATGTTTCACCCATTATTCACCATTACACGTCCAGTTTATGTATTCTCCAAAATATTGGATTTCATCAAAGCAGGGTGATCGATATATCAAAACGTTCATTACTTTATCTGGAGTAAGAAGAGTGTTTTTAATTTTACTGCAGTTAGATATTCTTTTGCACAAGATGCTCAAAACGACAATTCACTGTGTGTGTGTCACCTGTTTTCTATGCACTGGAGTTCATAGAAGCAAGAAAAACTTCACGGAATAGTTTGGACCTCATTCTGCTCAATTCATCACTCGGGAGAGCTTAGCAGTTAATACTGTATCGTCAAGACTTCCGAGACGTTGATGGTCTGCTGCACGTTTTGTTACACTGCGTGGTCGGATAAGTCAGATGCAAGAGAAGGGGTGCCAGAGCAACTGCGAAAAGGGTGGTGATGGTGTTTGGGGCACACAGTAGACACGTTGAATTGCTGTTGATCTACTGATATTCATAGTCAGCGATAATTGTCAATTTTGAGGGAACTGTGTGTAATAATAATTGAACGTCATGCTTAAATTAATTGGTATTTTCGATCCAGTATTGTTTCTCTTATCTTATGCAAAGAATATTTAAATATGGCGACATTCAGAATACCAGTCTGACTTCTGATAAAGAGCTGAAATTTTGAACGCCTTCCTATGTCATTATATACCAGAATTATACACTTATAAAAATGGTCCGTTTTTGGCCCACCCTGTATATATACATATTCTTGTGTGATCTTGGACATGTTGATGCTGCATGTTGGAAAGTTGATTAATGATTTCATTAATGTGTTATATTTGCTGTAATAAAAATTGAATTTAATGACAAGATTATCTCATTTTTCCCTTATCAAAATGCTCAAATGAGAAACAAACACAAGATACTAGACATTTGACAATCAGTCTTTGTACTGTTATTATTTGTACAGTGTTGGCCACCTGTCTGTGTTGGGTTGATAGATTGATTGATTGAAAGAACTATATTTGAAGAATTTACTTAATGAATTCTTGCTATTGCTACAAGTTACAACTTTATGACGACACATATGAAAATTATTATTTTACAGTTATTTTTTTTTCGTTTAAAACACTGCACTTTGATGTTGTCTAAATATCAGTAAAATGTTTCAATAGTTAACTTGACAGTATCAGAACCAAAAGAAAATGAAAAAAATGATAGAAAATGATGTCATAAAATGAAAACAACAGCAGTCATAGGAAAACTACTGTAAGTCAACTTCATTGTCCAGGCTACTGGTTGACAGTTATTGTATTATCGTAAAAATAAAAAAAATCCTTTTCTTAAGTAAGGGCAGCATGTTTTTGTTCTTCATAGGGAAAACTGAGGTGTGTGGAGTTTCATCGGTCAGCACAGGTCTTGCTAACTGCCGGCATGGACCAGACATTACGCCTTTTTCAGGTTTGCTGCTGTGTTTGCCGTATGCTCTAATCTCAGATTTAACGGAAAAGTGACCTAATTGAATTCCAAGATGGTAGTTTCTTTAGAGGTGAATCACGTCAATTGAAGTTTGTTTTCAGTGGTACATGTCTGTCAAGAATTGAAATCAGAGCACAGATGACTCAAAAATTATTCACTGCATGTGTAAAATATCCAATAGGCTATGGATCATATTTTAATATGATATTTATACTGCAATCAATCTGGCTAAATTTTATGACAGAACATGGCATATTCATGTTGATTTGTGGTTTTTACCATATTGCATTAGAAAAAAGAATGGAACATGTACAGATAGTATTTTTGTGGTAGACTGGATAGTGACTTCTTTCAGTGACATTTTTTAACTGAATGTTTTTGTTGTTACACGTGTGTTAGAGTCATGTGTGGTCAAATTTGTCGGTATTTTAACAGAAAAACAGATTTTGATATGAAATCTATAAGGTGCTTTTGAAGCGGCATTCATTTGTGTAAAAATGAAACTGTATCAAAACCCTGATGTTTCATGCATATAGGTGGATGCTTCAAACAATCCATGTATACAGAGTGTCTTTCTGGAGTCGTTTCCAATCTACACAGCTCACTTTAGTCAGAATGGACATGAAGTCATTCTCGGCTCGAGACACAGTGCGTTTTTCTGCTATGACATGATAGCAGGCAAACTGATCAATGTTCCACGCATAAAAGGTGAAATAGCCCTGGCTTTGTTACGGTCATTTCTATTTACTTTTTAAAATTTCTTTGTGGTTCTGTTTATGGTCTGATGTCATTGTTTGTTAAGGCATTTGTGAGATCTGGTATGGATTGTGTCAGTGTTGTGATTGATAGAGTATTGTTATCAATGACAAATGTAGCATGTCATCATGGAAAGTCACGTGCAGTTTCTGTAGAATTTGGCATCTTTCGTCACTTACTATCCACGCTGAACTGTTTCTAGACACGATGAGGTTATTGTGCATAAATGGCAGATGCATTGTCAGACAGATTTCCACATGGACAACCACAGACCGTGAACCTAATCACAGAGTCGTGCTCGGTTGACCAAACTTCCTGGCATTGGCCTTCTACGACTAATTCTGCTGATGACAGTGCAGTTATTTCACCACTGAGAGATATGGCAATGCAAGCATTCACAGAATTCTAGTGGAAGGAAATGTAGAATATGCTACACCAGTTAGAGCTCAGAGATTTCAAATACTGCAGAAATTGCATGCTGTTTTGTTGCATTTTTCATTTACATGTAGGTTTGGATGGATGTGCTATGAAGCGGTTTGAAGTGTCTCCTGATGGTAGATACCTTGCATTCATTGGTCGACATGGCAGCATACATCTCTTGACAGCTCAGGTTTGATGACAGCATGATGTCTCTCTGTTTTGCCTTGTTTTCTTATCTCATCTTTTATTCTTATATTTATGTCAGTGCTCTAAATTTGTGAAAGAAACCTTTAGTAAGTACTGATGCTGCCATCATATTCTTTTGCAGCTGAAAACAGTAAATTTGACATAGCGACATAATTTATTGCTGTTTGTATAATTCAAGGAAAATGTTACTAAGCTTTTGTATAACTGGCGCATGTATAACACCAAACATGTCAGAAAGTGTTGCAAGATGCTGGCAATATTTTTATTCACTTGCCTGCTTTATTGCAGTATTTAGAAGCTGACAGAGGTTAGATTCTGATTGGTATGCCATGGTAGAGTAGAGTGAGGGTTTGGAAGTTACATTTGTGAGTAAGAGGCTGTGTGTTTGACTCTGAGCCATTCAGCATTTGTGTAACAACTTTGAACAAGCTGTTTTGTGTGTGTCATTAACAGTGTAATTTGGTGCTGGCCAAAGGGTGATGATGCTATGCAGCAGCAATGCTAACCACAGGCCTGATGAAATTAATGGCAGCCTTCACATTTATGACAAGTCATAAACACTGGGATCATTCAAAGCCATTGTTTATGTGTGACTTATTGAGTACAGTTACCTTCATAATGTGAACATTTCTGCTGATTTTAGTCAAAAGAGTGGATTGGCTCAGTGAAGATGAACGGTGACGTCGAGGCATTGGCCTTCAGTGCTGATGGTGACAAACTGTTTTCACATGGCGGTGTGTAACGTGTGGTAGCTTTTTCATTTTGGTACAACTGCAGTGTTATTTGTGGACATATTCGACCTGAATATTTTTCTTATCATGCTGTATGCATGTTATAACTTTATTCAGGATTACAAAGTTAATTCTGGTTATAAGATACAGTAAGTGCATTTGTACACGTTCGTTTTTCATGTGTTTCTACCTGTTTTCATTTGGCTTGAATAAACATGAGAAATGCCATTCCAGTGCATCGAATAGAGCTAGGCAAGTTAACTATGAAGCGTATAATTAATCATTTTGAAATAATTATTAGTAAAAGTTTTTGTTAAAACTCAGTTCATGAAAACAGCCATTTTTCTTGCAGAAACTTACATACATGTATTTAAGGCAAAAGGTGATTTACTAATTTAGGCTATATTGTATATGAAACTAATTGCTGAAAATTTTGTATAGTATAACAGTACAAAGTGGTTTTTTTCATATATCACTGAGTTAAAATTAATGATTAATTCATACATTTGTATCTAGAAGTTTACTGTTGAATGAGTTATTTATTTTGCCGAAACAAGTACATTATTTTACATAATACTTGTTACTTACTTGTTAGTGACTTTCACCGTAGTTCTGTTAGAAGTTGGACAGGAAGCTGAGCACATTTGATATGTGTTGACAGTTCCTGGCGAGGTTTATGTGTGGGACATGAGACGGCGGACGTGCTGTCACAAGTTCATTGATGATGGGTGTGGAACTCGTGGGACAAGTCTCGCAGTATCTGCAAGCAATCAGTATCTTGCTGCTGGGTAGCAACCACATTGTATTCATCGACCAATTGCATTGCTGTTAACTGCCCATTCCGACTAGCAGATTCTGTTGATTGGTCGAGAACTATTAACTGATAAGTTATTGATTGCTAGGCAATAACTTCTGTGAACGGAAAATTGGCTGGTTAAGTAGATATGACAAAGTATTGTTATTTCATTATCAGAATCATATTGTAATCATTAGTGTCCTAAGGTTGGTTGCAGCTTGTGTAATTAATCATCAAGCATGATCATGCACAGAAGTCAATTAACACTTCAGTCTAACGTGGATATATTCATTTTCATGCACAGTAGTTCTAGATTGAGTGTTTGGGCAATTAAATTCTAATTCTTATAAAGTGTGTTAGTGCCCAGCGTACATGAGCCGGACCAGCCAGACAATACAGTGTCAAAAACAGTTGAAACAGTTAACATAGTAACTGCATGGTGACAGTGAGGTACGACAAAAATCAGTTGAGAAGGTCATAAAATGTGTCTTGAGTTGATGTTAAAATGTGTAAAATACTTGCCTTTGCATTTTATGCAACAAAATTAATATAAGTGGAGTTCTAAGAGATTCTTAAAGATAACTGCTACTTGATATGGTACCGTAACCGCTTTAAGTGATGTTTGTCCAATCCGCCTTTAGTCAGTTAGCACTTAATTGCTCAATGCTAAAGTCAATGGCAGTATGTTTAACCATGTACAGTGTATCTCTTGTTGTATGTGCAGGTCTGATAGTGGTGTTGTCAACATCTACGACATGTCCTCTTGTATGCAGAATAAATGTCCACAGCCACTGAAAGCAGTCCCAAATTTGACAACAGCCTGCACGAGTCTTAAGTTCAATTCCACTGACGAAGTGCTCGCTGTTGCTTCCAACATGCAGGAGAAAGCTGTCAAGCTGGTAATTGACTTTTGATCAGATTTAAGTTACGATTGGCTTCTGGCATTTTGCCAAAAATGTCATTCCCGGAAATCCCGGGAATTCTGGGAATGCAGGGAGTAACCCAGTGGGTCGTCAGCGCACTTTTGTTTCATTGTGTTGACGCTGTGAATGCGCTCCATGCATTCGTGCAGCCTTTTCGTCGAACCACCAGTCGCCTTCAAGATGGTCGAGCACAGTTTACACTTGGCCGAATTACTGTTTTTTTCTCTCAGAAAATGTTCCCAGATACCGTCCTTATATTTGACGAATTCAGCCATATTCATTCGCAATTTACAGTAACACTATTCTGTATAAACGCTTTATAGCTGTAGGCCTACATTACTATGTACTAAGTAATCACTAGTCACCTATACCATTGATTGATTACCAATACAGTGCAACATGAACTGAACCGAGTGAGCCCAAGTGCCAGCAGTAGGTAGGACGGACCTGGTATGTACTAGTGGACCACAGCGTTCCCCCTGTTGCCGGTTGCCGCAAAATTTCAGGTAGAAGGGGTCACCCCACACCAAGCATTCTTCTGCTCAGAAAACTAGACTAAATGGTCTTTCGTATGGTATAAAAATCTTGACACATTTTTCTTCTGTTTAGTCACAATCCACGCGTTTGACAGATGGACAGACAGACAGAATTTTTATCGCTAGACTGTGTCTGCATTCCATGCAGTGTGGTAAAAACAAATAATGTCCACATGTTGTGCAGTAATTAATTACAAGATAGTTTGCTGAATATTTGACTGAGACAGTCAAAAGTTGTGCATCGTCTTCCTGCATGCTTATGCATTTGCATTTGCATAAATTCACAAAGTGAGCCAAAGAAGTGAGACCCATCAGAGCTGTCACAGAACGCTTTCACATGTGCACTGAAGACGCACCTGTTCTCATCCGCCCGGCACCGCTGAGACATTTCACGCGATTCCAGCACCGAGTATAAATACACTGACTTACTTACTTACTAATCAGTTTATAACACCTTGGCACTAAGGGCTGGTGCACAAATGTCACTCAAATGTAAAATAACCCTTAAGTCAAAATTGTCGAGTTGTACTATATTCATTTGCATGCAAAATAGTTCTAGAGGGTTTTGATCATATTCATTAAATTGAATGTTTAGTGACTAAAATTCTTTAAACACTTGTCATTAGTTCACGTGCGTGCACTGTGTGCTGTCCTTGTTCTGTTTTGTGCATTCAGTGGGTTGCAGTAGAACACATAGAGTATAACGTTTGAGTGACATTTATGTAACCGACTCTTCATGACGTATTGTGTACTGATGTGCTATTAATGAAGTCACTCGGTCACTTGTGTGGTCTGTGTCAACTGCATGTGATTATTGTACTGCTAGGTACACATGCGTACAACGACTGTGTTTGCTAACTTTCCTGACCGTTCCGATGACATACGTATACCCTTCTGTCTTGACTGGTCGGTGCACAGCGGTTACCTGACAATCGGTACTCATTCCGGTCGTGCACTGCTCTATCGGTAAGTGTCACCTTTTTGGTTTTTCTGCATCTTCTTATGTCAGAGAGTGACAGGTTCCAGAGCCTTCACATAAAAGGTAGAATTCCGTGCTCCTTCTGGACATAGGCAGTATGCTCATGTTTATGTTCTGTGTTGTTGAGCCTGTGGGTCAGCATATCCGCCGGTCCTTGACTGTGGAACGAAATTCTACCTTCACTGTGGTGGCGACTGTCTTTCTACTCCTTTAGAGTACCTCTGAAATGTTATCTATTTGGCGACTGAAGCGCTTAGTGACTCTATTGAATTTATAAGCGCTGCACAAATAAACTTATCTCTCTATCTGTCTATATCATGAAAATGTCATTGTTTACTACTTGGTGACAGAGGTATGTGTGTGAACAACTTGCCCAGTCATGTGAAGTAAAGTTGCCTGCAAATCCGACATCCTAACCATTATAACAGCATTCGTCTTCCAAGTATCTTGGCGTTCATTTTCCAGTTCCAGTACATAAACAAGTAGCTCAGTGATTGTCAATGTTGGCTGAAATTTACTGTCTCTAAATAACAACAAACGTCTCAGCTGTGATAATAGTGATTCATTAATTACTGTGAAAGAAGTTGGTGACAATGCACGAGTGAATATTACTGTAACTGTACCTACTGTGCTGTTGTTTGTAGGCTGAAACATTATGGTGCTTATTGAACTTTTGACACTGTTCGTCGTGCCAGCCGTTTATTCAGTTTGCTTAATTCACCAGTAAAGGCAATAAAAGTGCTTGTATATGTTGAAGCAAAGCTATGGAATATTATCGCTGGAACTTCTTATAAAACCGTGATAAAACTAATGGCTTGCAGTGATTGTGTCGATCTTGATAACAATGATGATACTGATGCATTGTTAGTTTATCATAATCTTCGTAGTAGCTGCCAACAAACACAGTTGAGCAGTAAGTGCATCTCCTGAAAATTTTGTGCAGTTTAGATATTATTGCTTATTCGGTTGTCGTCAGTTCGTTCGGCATGAGAGCATTTGAACTGTGATTTTCAAAGGTTTTTCTGGAGGCCTTTGTGTCCCATTCGTAACTCATAGTGGCTGCAGTACAGGCATTAGCATCAAAGGTTTTACAATAATGTGCGACAAAAATTCACTTTTTACTTGTATTTAATTTTATTGCATAAAATGGGTTAATTAGTTATACAGACTGATCCAGAAAAAAATGCACAGTTTAATGCACCACAATCTTGCAGTCATCGGCAATAAAGTCGTGCTGCTTGCACCAAAATGTTAAGAAATTAATGGGTAACACAAAAAAACGACAAAATTTGAATATTATAATTAAATACTTTTTGTACGGCAGCTGGTAAGTGAAGTACTCAGAAAACGTCAATAAAGGCAACATTTTCAGTGCTATCATGTAGAAGAAAAGTTTGTAAGAAGCAAACATCAATGAAGTAATGAAAACGATGCTCAGTGTGTCCACCCTGAGAACGAATGACCAACAACAGTCATTTAGACCACTCGTCAATAGCAGCAGTGATTACTTCTTGGCTGATCGTGTCGCAGCACTGTTCAAGACTAGTTTCAGATGGTCAATGTCCTTGATCTTCTGACGATATACCAGCTGCTGAAGAGCACAGGAAATTGAGTAATCCACTGGATTCAGATCGGGTGAGTTAGATGGCCAGTGTGGCGGCTCAATGAAGTCCGGAACACATGTCTGCAACAATTGATCTTTACCTGTTAGAGATGTTGTGTTTACAAGCAGGTGAAGTGACTGATGAGTGATGACAATTCCGGCTGATTATCAAAGAATATTTAATCCAATGGCAAAAAGTTTGCATTTATCGGTAGACAGTGACCTTTGCTGAACATTTTGGATTTTGGGAGCAAACTGCTTGATTCTACAGCGAATGGTTGCAAATAGATGGTACGTTAAAATTTGTGCATTTTTTTCTGGACCACTCTGTAGTTATGATTTTGATATGGTCAACTTGAGGATAATTTTGTTAACACAACATAGCAAGCATTAACAAATTGTGTATACTAGTGGTTTATAACCTTTTTTTTTTGTTCCAGCCTACTTTTAACTAATCATAAAACCCTTGCACCTTTGTCTGTTAACTTTTCCACGAAGTTCAGTTTGGTGAACGTTCGTCAGAACTGGCGCGTTTCGTGTCTGAGCTTTTAAATTGTAATGTCACATGAATTTTAAGGCTGCCCTGGTAGGCGATTAGGCGTCCCATATCAGGAGCAACTCGCGCGAGGTAGAAGTACCGCCGTTTATCTCACAAATGCACTGCGAGTTACACTTGTTGGACACCTGTACGCACAACTAGAACAATCTCTGACCTTTCATTTTGGATTAACAAGCCCAGACGGAGAGTCAGACGTAGTGCATTTTGCAGTAGGCCTACTCCTGGTCGGCCCGACGCCGACGGAGGCTGCAGGCCTATCTAATAAACCGATGACAAGGTATGCCTTATCAGTAAATCAATCACAGGAAATGTGGGCCCTACACATTAAAAATAACAGATACAAAAGTACAGTAGTTTGACAGAAAGGGCAGAGAACAGTGGCAATCACAGCTGATATCAATCGGGATCAAGGGCACAGTTCGATGGGTACCAGACTGTGGGCGATAGCGGTAAGGTAAGCGTCTGTAATAGGATTGTTTTTAACCCGAACCTTGGTAGCATTGGATGGTGATTATAGCTCAAGGTGAATGAACGTAGCGTAAGATGACTGCAAGGTGCGTATTTAGAGGGGTCAAACTGGAGCCCCCTCCCGCCCCCATAAACTCAGCGGTCGCCTATGTTTGAAACATCTCTACGAGAGGGAGGCATTCTGTGACGCTTGAAAAACACTGAAATCCCGGCTCTCTTCCGGATCACGCTGGGGTGGGGCTTAGCTGCTCAGACGCTCTCTTAGACCCCATAGTCGTTTGGGGAGGGGAAAACACCCTTTTCCCTCCCAACTTCCTTGCCCCGTGACGCATCATTTCATTCTGGGCAAGGGGCATATAGCCCATCCCCAGACCTCTCCGCTCTTGGCCGAAGTGGATTCGGTTGGGAAATGGGTGTCGCCGCCAATACATGCGGTATACGGCATCTATCTCGCACTGTTAATGCCCGTTATGGCAACAAGCGTTAACACTGAAAGTTGGTTTTCGTGTCATGAGAGGCCACCCCGAGTACTTGAAATGTGGTAAAACCGTTTAGCGGCCGGGATTCTGTTAGATCCCTTGAGAATGAGAACGCGTGCCATACCTAAGCGCCTTAGAGGTGGGTTCACGACGAAGGCTATACAAATCCACATTTATCTTTACCCGCGGCCCCCGCTGAGGGAGCTTACAGCGCCCCCAGACCGCTAACCAATGGCCTGGGAAAGGGCTGGCTGCCTCATCCACAAGAAGTTGCAAGAAACTACACTAGAGTAAAAGAAAAAGGTCACTACCAAATTAAGAACATGATGTGCATTGGGGCATTAGTGCCGCTACTAGCACTTAGGTAACTTACACGCTGCCTGTTGCAATGCTTCCAATCTGGAGTCAGTTTTTGACTCGCACAAAGCTGGACTGAATACGAAAATGGGACAAGCCCCAAGCAATTTCGGCAACAGTCAACAGTATGCCTATGACTGTCTTCAGCAACAAAAACACCACTGAAGTGTCAGAAGAGGCCATCCTGAGTACTTAACATGTGGTACAAGACTAGCTCAGATATCACAGAGAGACCGCGCTGCAGGGTGGGTTAGTTATGGCCAAATGTAGAAAACTTGAACTGGGAGACAATATTTTACGAACATTTTAGGTCTATCTTCAACCACTGTGACGAAATTGGCCAACAAAGCAATCAAATTCGGTGAAAACACGCAAAATAAGAGCGATTACGCCGTTCAAGGTCATCTAGGTCGGTACCAATCGAAAGCGCGTATGCGACTTGCTATCAGTGATTAATAGTAACGGACATCATATCTCGTACCGTTTCAGAGTTATCGCAGCTTATTGTTCAAATTGTGGACAATTTGCGTTTTTGAGTCACCATTTGGGGGCTTAGGGACAACGTATCATGTTCATCTTGGGCTCATTGGAAATCGCGTAGTGGACTTTCTATTAGGCTTAGTGTTAACTGAACTTTTTTCGCTAGATGTTAAAG
>Ga0209562_1000730_pt1 | contig 11632 bp, 11 predicted proteins | sample WorMetvacBELIZE2_FD_187399 | JGI IMG/M metagenome (GOLD analysis project Ga0209562, IMG submission 187399) | Marine gutless worms symbiont microbial communities from Max Planck institute for Marine Microbiology, Germany - Olavius vacuus BELIZE.2... | ecosystem: Host-associated > Annelida >...
CTGTAGCCCGACGAACGCTCGACATAGTAGCCTTTGATCTCAGAGCCGCCGTCGAACGACGGAGGTTCCCATACCAGCGTGCACGAACTGCTTGTCACGTTCTCGATTCTAAGGTTTCGCGGTGGTCCCGGAGGATCTGAATATGCAGTTCACACAGCCATTATACAGGGTGGGCCAAAAAAACTGGACCATTTTTAAAAGTGTATAACTTTTCATATAATGACATAGGAAGGCGTTCTATACATCAAAATGTTCAGCTCTTTATCAGGAGTAAGAATGATATTCTGAATGACGCAACATTTAATTATTCTTTGCATAAGGTAAGAGAAACTATACTACACTGAAAATACCAATTGATTTAAGCATGACATTCAATATTACAGTCGTCTTTATTCACCATTTCTGGTAGATAAAATAAAAACGTCCATAAATAAACAGACAGACAGAGAGTAAACAGACAAAATATACAACGTTATAATCTTTAGTGCACGATTCACATGAAACATTCAGAAGAATATATACAGGGTGAGATTATAAAAAACGTATCACGACAAAAAACTGCAATTATTCAGAAAAGAAGTGACGACATTTATTTTCGAAATTTTCCCAGTAATTCACAAGGTTTGCCTGTGGATTAAATGACAAATATTACGACATTCTCGCTAACCTGTGTATAAATGACAACGTCTGAAATGTTAAAAAGTAAATTTGTGCAGGTCGCCAGTCAGCAATGCAGTACATCCATTCGTTCCACAAGTTTACTAAAAACGTCGCTAACTAGATGGCATTTCTATACTATGTAATTTACGTTATTTACTATGTAAATATTGGTGGAATGTTACCTAATAATTTGAACAACTGGTATACGTTACACGCAAATGGGTAAAACGACGACAAACTGCACAAACATTGCAAGAATGGAAAATTCACAACTGAAAAGATACAGCAAACATGACTGTAAAAGTGACATAATTTTCTACAACAATTAAGTGCAGCTTACCGAAGGGCAGCTTGGCGGTGACAGGTTCGGCGAGTGACGCCGGTTTTCCCTGACCAATCTCGTTCTCGGCCGATACGCGCAGCATGTAGTCATTGCCTTCGAGTAACTTGGTCACTTTGAACTGTCTTGTATCGGCGCTCGTGTCGCCGGCGTCCGAGAATACGTTACGTTTCACGTCCGCTTTCTCGACGACGTAGCGTTTGATCGGCGATCCGCCGTCCTGCTCCGGCTCGTCCCACGCCAGCGATACAGAGTCCTTGCTGACCGCCGTCACTCGCAGGTTCTGTGGCGCCGACGGCTTGTCTGCGAAACACGCGCTCACACGGATGTAACACACATAGGCGTAGCCAGGGGTGTAGGGGGAGAGGTAAAGGTAGGTAAGGTAAAGGTAAACGTGAACTTTATAGCGCCTCGTCGTGAACACGCCTCTAAGGCGCTCAGGTATGACACGCTTTTCTCTAGGCATCTCACAGTTTTACCTGCACACCCCACGTTCATCCGCTAACGAAATGAACCATAACTGCAAAGTTGTGAGTGCAACTCCAGGAGGAGGAATAAGTCAATTTTAAAGGTAATTTTTGCTGGGCGGGGCAGGAATTATAGAGTGGGAGTAATAGGAACGGTCAATTCAGCACTTTCAGCGTGTGTATTGAGGGCAACGACTAAAAAAGATAATAAACTTTTTGAGGAAAAAAGTGCACCACCAGAGAAAATCCTGGCTACGCCTATGGTCACACAACGTCATTGGGCAAGTCATTCACATCCGTGTGCTTTTGTACAGTTTCCAAGCGGCATAATGTGGTACGTTCACTGGCCACCAGACGGCGATGCTCTGAGGCTTGGAAGAAGCGACTGTGAATGGGCGGCGGTCAAAAATGCAGGGATAGAATTATGTGGAAATGGAACGCAAAACGAAAATATAATCGTGAAAAAAATTGAAGAAAAAAACGAGAAAAACTGAGTAAGTGGGAAGTCAATTTAACCGACGCAAAATTTTAATTTAACCGACAAAATTAAATAAACTACCACAAGTATGTAGGCGAGGTCAACACAAAATAAGAGACTTACAGAAATGGCAGACAATTGGTGCACAATTTTTACTATCTATGATTCTTTGATTTTTTACTTCTGATCATTTCTACTAAGCCCTCCGAGATGTGTTGAGATCACGCTGAGTCTAACACAACAAGACCGTGTAAGATGGTGGCTGTTGAACTGACCTAGAATGACGATGCTGAACTCGGCACTGTCTGAGCCGACACTGTTCTCGGCGACCACCTTGTACTTGCCGCTCACCGCTGCGCTCGTGTTCTTCACCGTCAGCCGCGAGAACGTACCGTCGCCTTCCACGGTCACGTCCAGGCCGGACTTGACCTCGGCGTCGTCGCGCCACCACGAGGCCTTCGGCGTAGGAGCGCCGATGATGTTGACGCTGAGTACCAGCGACTTGCCGGCCTTGATCTTCTGAGTGTCCTTGAGAGAGTCGCTGTACTCGATCACCGGTCCGGCTACATCACACACACACACACACATGCGCGTAAACTTGGCGGGAAAAGGTTGGACGTAGAGGTGTGCGGGAATGTCTGTTTCAATCCCATTCCCTCCCATTCTCAACGGTTCATCCCCATTCCCATTCACATTCCCAGGTTTAATCCAGTTTTATTCCCATTCCATTCCCATTTCTACTGGTTATTCCCATTGCCTCCCGCTCCCATTCCCATACTGCTAGTGGTATCTCCTCAGATAACAGATGACCGGGAAACTCAACAATGCGCTGAACACTAGTACTGTTACAAAAAGAAAAATCAAATCAAATTCTCAACAATACACTTGCAGTATCAACGCAAGCAGCGTCTCAGGGACATCCAGAGTGAAACTCAACAGTCTACGACAAATTACTACGCAAAAACAAGGGTCCATTAACAGTGTCTGATGATCAGCTATCCGTGGGCTGGAGATGGGAAAGTGTAGAGTTTTCATTCCCTCCCATTCCCATCAAGTTATTCCCATTCCAATGCCAATTTCCATGAAACTAGCTTAGTGAATCCCATTCCCATGGAAATCCAGTGGGACCCATGGGAATTTCCGTATTATGCACACCGTCCTCTAGCTGGGCGCTACTGACTTACAGCATAAAAGCAAGGCAGCAGTGGCGCTACTAAGGTTGGTGTTACCTGGTGCGGTAACTAATGGTGTCAATCTTTTTTACCTCATACGTGACGACCTTTTTAGTAATCGTCCTCAACGCTAATAAAATGATGACATTTTTCAGTCATTGTCCTACAGACTACCGTCACCGTTCACACCCTCTCCGCCTTTCCAGGTGATCTTCTGTCCAGTGCTCGTGTAAATTCATCCATCCATTTCATTAGGGTGTCACTCCCCTGGATGGTTTCACCTGGGATGGCAGGCCTCTACCCCGCCCCCTAGTGACGCCACTGCAAGGAGTGAGTTGTCGGCTGCGACGTGCGAGCGAAAGGGAGTCGCCCTTTCCTACGACTGGTGGGCAGCGTAATAATAAAAATTATTAATAGCATGAGTTTGCTTGTGACTATAAGTCTTACGGACTGAGTATCTTTCGTACTTCTACTTTTCCTATTAATTTTTAATCTTATTTAAGAATACGTTTGCCGAGGCTTCAGAAATTGATTTAAAGAAAAAAAAGAAATAATAACATAATAGTGACACAACTTGTGCGACGATGCAAGGGTGTTAAATATTACAATATACCATCTGCAAGTCTGAGTCGAAAATGAGTGTAGTGAAAGGTCACGAGTATGTTTGTGAAACAATAGCAATATGGCCCGGAACAACAAGGCTGCAAAGTAATCACGGTATTGATCAACAGCGGTTTCTTGAGTTGTCATACGATCATTCAGTGGGAGAAGCTTTCGTCGGAATGTTGCTAACGCGGATACCTTAGTTATGAAGATGAACCAACGCAAATTAAGTTGTATTAAAATTTTCATCCATCCATTTGTTTGCATCAGGCAACATGGCCCATATCACACAGAGGAACTAGACAGAAGACAGACAGAAAAAAACAGTGCAGAAAAACTAACAGTGCAAAAAACTAACAGTGCCAATAATAACCTAACTACCATTAAGAACACACATAAAATGATATAATCAGCACTAAATGCCAATAACCCTAAGATATTCTATCAGACTGTTGGCACAGTTCTGCCACGATCGAGCGAATAAACACGTGCTATTATGCATTACAGTGTCAAAACTATTTCCTGCAAAATTTCAGTTTCAATTCGATAGCCTATATTTATCTCTTAGTTAAGTTTCTGTTCTGTCTGTTTTTTCTGTTTTTTTTTATTTGCCACCATTATGGTGAATAAAGATGTATATAAAACTCGATAAACCAGTCTCCAACAGAACTTGCATTAAGGTGTAACGTCGACCGTAACCAAACAGAGATTTAATACACCTGTTTACTGATGAAAAGCAGTAAAAAGCGACTAACATTCGACGGTCAATTTACACTCCGTGTGGACGCGGCCGAGCTTGTTGGCCGCCTCACAGCGATAAGTGCCGGAGTCGTTGACAGCGCTGTCAGCAATGCGAAGTGTAGCAACATCCTTAGCATAGGTCAAGTGATATTTCTTGCCCTCGTACAACTCCTTGTTGTCCTTAAACCAGTGAATCGACGCCGTCGGCTCGCCGCCGGCTATTTTGCACTCCAGCGTTGTCTCCTTCTGAGCCTTGGCCGATTTGTCAGCCAGCGGTTCGATCACTTTTGGAGCTGTGCCACCTAAACGTTGCAATAACGATAAGAAATGTAATAGCAACAGTGATCTAGACAATGTTTCTGTTGCTTTTATCTTGACGAAGTCGTACGCTTTTTCTTCTGATAAACGTAAAACGGCGCCAAGTGGCTGCAGATTCCCAGATCAAGTCAACCGCCTGGATCGTGAATATGTCTGTAGGCAGCTATCGTCTAGACCTACTACTGCCATTTAACATTTCTGCCCTAACGATAATACTGATTTTACCATCCAACAGACGGCAGCAAGCTGAGCTGACCTACAACAATACTCGGCGTATGTCTGTATTTTATATAACTTCTATTCACCATAAATCTGAAGGTAAACACTAGAAAATAAACAAACAAACTTAGCAAAACTAACACTATCAAGGTATACCAACAGAAACATAATCGTCAGCTACATATCGGAATGTACGAGGCTAAAAATCTCGTTTTTAATCTGCTTAAACGAACACTTGGTAATTCCAATCTAAATATATTCTGACGATACTTTACAATCTCAACAGCAGTGGTTTTAATCAGTATCATAAGCAGTTGCTACTTTCTACTCCTTGCTTTTTTGTAAAAAAAACTGCACTTTAAGCAGTATAGCGCAAAAATGTTTACTTTATTTGATAGTAGCGAATATATTAAATAAAACGCAAGTACGTCTTACTTATTTGTTCTTTGATGGTGACTGGTGAGGTGGGGTCGGAGGCCGGTCCGACGCCGGCTTTGTTCTCGGCCGACACGCGGAACTCGTAGACCATGCCCTCCTTCAGTCCTTTCACCGTGTACGACGTGTCGGAGACCTTGTCGTCGGTCGCTCGGACCCACTTCACTCCGCTCTCAATGCGGTACTCCAGCACGTAGTTGGTGATCTCGGCTCCGCCGTCAGACTTGGGCGGCTTCCACGTCAAACTCGCGCCGTTCTTCAGCGTCTTGACGATCTCCAGCGACAACGGCTTGCCAGGCTTCTCTGTAGCACGCAGTCCGTAGATAATCCCGAATTATTATGAATAGTTTACTGCATCCGACGTCAATTAGGCATAACTATAAAATTAGGGTAAGCCAAAATCGACCGTGAGACGACAATGCATTTTGTTCAACCGTCATCCGGACAAATCAACTTCCAACTTAACCACCAGTCGACAGCTGTACTTGCACATGTAAAATATTATGAAGAGCTGCAAGCTGAAACAGCAGCGTTTGTAAGAAAAAAATGCAATTTGTATCAAATTTTCATGCGACATAATTCTGTTACTTATTTAATGCATCTGACAATACTGCACTCAAGTGAAGAAGACTAATTTTAAAGGTATGTAACTAATGTATATGATGACACGGACGTTTTGGCTCGCCCTGTATATATATGACCCATACGACAATCTAGCAGAATCGTACAATAGGCTAATAGACATTTTATTAATTAATTTTGTTAATAAAATATTATGCAGCGTTAATAACAAGGAGAAGTCACAGCACAGGAGTAATGGCGTTTGCTCTTGATAATGACTCTGTCCAGTCTTAACCATGTTGAGATATTATGCACTGTTAAGACTGCAAATAAATTCTCCACATAGTCATAGTACATGTAAGACGTTTCATCTCACCGTAACTGTATAAGCAAATGACGGACGTTTTAGAGTACATGAAATGGTGGCACCAACTTTGACTGACCTGTTTTCTCCCTGACAAAATTTTAAGATTACTGGAAAAAAATTTCGAAGGTCAACCTACTTTACAAGATAGGAAATATATTCAAACGTTGCCACTACCAGTGACTTACCCCAAGGATCTTTAGCGGTGACAGGTTCGGAGCTGGGTCCGACCGGTCCGTCGCCGACTTTGTTCACTGCGTAAACGCGGAACTCGTACACGTTGTCTTCGATGAGTTCTTTGACGGGCAACGTGAGCTCCTTGACCGGGTCCTTGGTGATGCGGATCCAGCGGCTGCTCTGGCCGAGGCATCGTTCCACATGGTAGCCGATGATCTCTGTGCCTCCGTCCGACTCCGGAGCGCGCCATGTCAACGTGCACGAGTCCTTGGTGACGTCTGATGCTGTCGGCGCTGAAGGAGGTCCTGGTGGATCTGTGTCAGCCACAACAACGATACGGCTGATTCACAACTCGCACGTAGCCAGGGGGTGCAGTGGGTGCACCTGCACACCCCAGGGCGATGGAAAAAAATTTTTTCAGGCCTAATTTACAGCAAAAATGTGTAAGTGCACCCCCAGAACACGAAGTGCACCCCTCAGCCAAAGCAAGAGTCAATTTTTAGGACAGTTTTTGCTTGGTGGCTTAGATTTGGAAGTATATTTAGGCGGCCTTTGAGGGCGACGACTAAAAAAAGGTCAACTTTTTTGGCAAAAAAGTGCACCCCAAGACAAAATCCTGGCTACGCCTATGCACACGTCTTTGAAATCTATTCAGTAGCGTTTCTGCGGTGAGGCCAACAGGGCTTCAGCCTTAAACGGTCTTATCTGTGGCCTCTTTAAAATCTATTCGAAGCACATACACTGACGAACTGCAACATCCCGAAACGGTACAAATATTAGAAAGCTTAGAGGATATAAGTAAGTAAGTAAGTAAGTAAGTTTATTAATATTGTAGCATATAACAATACTAGATGCGAAGCAAACACTGACAAACACTGATCTGCATATGATATTGAAAGTTATTGAACATTTGTACTAGTGTATCAAGAAAGATACGGACATAGAGGCTCATCAGAGCCTGCGTCTGTCAACATCATTGACTTGACTTGACTTGTCAATGTCATAATTGTAAGTGCTTAGCACGCAACTGCAGTGACAGAGTGAAAAATTCGGTGATTAAAAACTAGATAAATCGGTGCACATCATCTACGAAGTTTACTGCTGAATCTCACACCAGCAAAATAATTCAGCGTTTTGAAAGGAATTCAAAGAACGGTCTTCAGAACGGGCACAGTCGGTTGACGGCGAGAAACAGCGAACTCACCGAACTGGCTTCTCGGCGCGACAGGCTTGGACAGCTCGGCGAACGGTCCCACTCCGACCTCGTTCTCGGCGGCGACCTGGAACAGGTACGGCGTGCCGGTGTTAAGTGCGATGACCTGGTACTCGGTGTCCGTGGCCACGCCTTCCCGCTGCCACGATCTCTTGCTGGTCTCGCGCTTCTCAATCACGTACTGCTTTATGATGCAGCCGCCGTTGTCGCTAGGCTCCGCCCATCGCAGGTTCACTGTGTTCTCGGTCATCTCTTTCACGGATAGATTCTCCGGAGCACTTGGCTTGTCTAAAAATAGTTTAATCTTTTTAAGCCCACCAGCACAAAGCCGCAGGCGTGAAAATTAGACTAAACAAAAACAACGACCACGACGGGGTATCACACAGCGTCGAATGTAGCCAGGAAGGCGACCGCATTCCCCCTTTGAAGAGCAATAGATAAGCGCTGAAACAGGAACACTGTTTCTCTTGTGTCCTCCGTGACTGCAGTAATGCGTCTACCAATTTCTTGGATCAGTTTAATTATATAGAATATTAAAACATATTATATACAAATATAATTATAAAACACACCGGCAGCTATAACTTGAATAGTGAATATCGAAAGGTGCACTTGTAAGTAAGTTTATTGAAATCTTGTAGCCATAATGCTAGATTAGCTAAACATAAAATACAAAATAAAAATACAACTGATACTAATACACACGCACTGCTTGAGATAACGTATAAAGTCTACATGGAAAAATAAGCTTCAGAAACTAGTAGACTTGAACAGTGAGTATAAAATGATCTACAAATATTTTATTTGTACAGTGTTATACGTACTGATACCGAGAATTATAAGTGGAAAGAACATAGCCATGCAGTGTATTGTTTAGTAACCGTATAAATGTATTTAAAAGGTTCCGCCAGTAAAGTGCTCACAGACCTAAAAGAATTTCTTGAAGTCGAAATCACGGTATTCAGCAAATGAGGGCAACTTGTGGACAACATGAGGGGAATATGCGTGAATTAAATAATATGGATATCGAATTATACTTATTAAAATATAACCGAGCACAAATGTCATTATTAAATCTGTAGGGAAAAACGTTCTCGGGTTATGTACATGTTTGGCAATCATCGGAACATCCATGATGTTAACGAAATACTGCAGAATACGGTTATGAAAACCTGAATTGATCTCAAGGTTGTGTAAACTACGGAGTTTTAAGGGTGCATGTAACGGTGTCTTCGTTTGCTTCATATAAGGCAGTAATAATGTAGTCAGGAAGATGTTGTTAAGCTGTAAGATTTCTTGAGAACGCGTGCCATACCTGAGCGCCTTAGAGGTGTGATCACGACAAGGCGCTATACAAATCTACGTTTACCTTTACCTTACCTTAAGCTGCCGATAAAATGCTTAGCCGTCCTGCTACCTACCCGTGTTAAGAGTTAAGACAGATGTATGAGAAATCTTACCAAGAACGACGACCTCGATTTCGACCTTGGCCTTGCCAACTTCACTCTCAAGTTCAACCGTGTACTTGCCACTGTCTGACCGAACGACCTTAGACATCGTCATGGACGTCATGTTGACAATGGTGTCCACCTTGAATCGCTTGGCGTCCGGCAGTTTTCCACCCTTGAACGACCACTTGGCACTAGGCTGAGGACTGCCCTGGAACGGAATCTCGAGGGCCGTCGACGTTCCAGCTTTGAGAATTACCTTATCCTTGTATGAGTGGTCGCCGATCGTCGGCGGAACTACAAATGAAATATGACATGTGCGTCACGTAAAATGCACACGTGTAAAGCTGAGGGACAGCAGGAACATCTACCCCCGGAAGTATTTTTTTTTGCTGTAAGAGTGAAAACATTGTTTTGCTATACGGTTTTGCAGCAAGTCCGCCCTGGGATCTCAGAAAAAAACTACCTTTTTGCTCTGATATTGCATAAAATGTTTTACACCCACCTCGGGGGCACTATGGGAGCTTACAGCTCTCCCCACATCCTCTAGCTGCTATAACCGTAGCCCTGGCCCTTCACCTTTTGCTAGGTTATGGCCCCTCACTTCCGCGGGTCTAACAATTCAGCCTCCACCGAACAACCGTCGATCGGAATGCCTCCGCCGGACGACAACGGACGGACAGCAGTGAATTGATGGCTATCCCTCTGCAAAGAAAGTGCATTTGGCCTTATTGTGACCTTGACCTTTGACTTCTGGCACTGAAAATCTTTTCAGCAATGCCCATGCGTACGATGAATATTTCTGGCAAGTTTCATTGAAATTCTTCATCTAAGCACAGAGATACCGCGTCACGCGAAATACGGTTAACGAATTCAATTGTGAGGCGGCGACAAGGCAAAAATGAACAAGTTTTACGGTGGCTGAATTATCCTAAAAGAACTAAAGGTGACAAGGTCAGAATATGAGAAAGTGAAGTCTAGCTGTCTGTTATCGGATATAGCCAGAATTTTAATTGGAAGGGTGGGCTAAAGTTATACTTAATCATAGATTAAGGCACTGGAACACGGACAACGTAAAAACTATATAAAAGAAAATATCTTAGGAATTAGCCCCAAGATTCCAGGCTACATCCAAATTGTACCGATAACTCCACGACACTTTGTAGGCCGGCAAAAGAATAAGGAGACTAGCCCCGGCACACCCGCTTTTAAATACAAGTAAGGCAACTCCGTATGTTACTTACTGACGAGGGAGAGGGCTGCAGTTGTGGTGAGGTTCTCGTAGACGGCGGTGTATTTGCCGACGTCGTCTGACCCTGCTTTCTCTATAATGAGCTTGTGCGTCTTGCCTTCCGATACCATGTCGATGTTATCGCCACGGCGCAGTCGCTTGTCGCCTTTCATCCACTCCACCTTGAGTCCAGCCTTCGACAACTCGCACTCGAACGTCGCTGTCACGTTCGCCTTCGTCAGTTTGATGTCTGCGAGCTCCTTCGTGAACTTTATCTCCTCAACTGCAACATTTTAGCACGATTCATTAATGAAAAAAGAAAACAGGAAAAATTAACCTTTCAAAACGAAGACTTTGACGGGACGACCACAAATTTGTAAGCAATTCCGTCGGTCTAGAAATGTAACAACCACTTAGACTCCAGTCTTTCTGCGCCGGAACACCTGTTATCAAGAATAAAAGAACAATTCTAATCTCTCTTTATACGAGTTTCACAGTACGATACCGCCAAATATGTCATAAAGGAACCAAATAAATTAACAAAAAACAGAAAAACGAAGAAAAACGAAGAAAAACGAAGAAACATATGATACACATGTATATACAAACGACAAAACTCTGAAAAGCGATATCTTTTTGATTAAGTCATATCTAAGTAATAACACAACCGCTATAACATTTTGTATAGGCCTAAATAAAGTTCTTCATATGATTATATTACCATATTTCGAAGGTTTCGACGGCGGTGAAGCCTGTCCTTGTCCGGCCTTGTTCACGGCAGAAACGCGGAATTCATACTCCGTGTCCGGCTGCAGTCCAGTTGCCTCAAATTCCAGATCTTTGACGTCCTTTCCAACCACTTTCCACTTCGTTTCCAGTTTGGCCTTCATTTCCACAATGTATCCTGTGATCGGCGATCCGCCGTCGCTGTCCGGAGCTTTGAAGGTCAGCGTTGCCTTGTCCTCGGCCCTGTCCTTAACTTCCGGCGCCTCTGGACGTCCGGGAACCTCGTAAGGATCCTTGGCAACGAAGCGGCCGGTCGACTCAGAAGGTTCTCCAACCCCGGCTGCATTTTCGGCACAGACTCTGAACTCGTTGTCGGAACCCTCCAGTAGATCGTCGAAGTCAAACGAGCAGGTTGCTATCGGCTTCTTGGTGGCTTTGATCCACTTCTTTCCGGTGTACTTTTCGACGTGGTAACCGGT
>Ga0209562_1000731_pt1 | contig 11632 bp, 7 predicted proteins | sample WorMetvacBELIZE2_FD_187399 | JGI IMG/M metagenome (GOLD analysis project Ga0209562, IMG submission 187399) | Marine gutless worms symbiont microbial communities from Max Planck institute for Marine Microbiology, Germany - Olavius vacuus BELIZE.2... | ecosystem: Host-associated > Annelida >...
TTATAGTCAAAAATAAAATGTCACGTTTATTTTATGGTTCACTGTGTAGACAGAATGCCTTCGGCAGCTAATCACATGTAATGGCATAAAAAAACTGGAAAAGAAATTATGGAAACTAAACAGAAACAATAATAAAAGCTAGAACTAAAACTGAAAATGCCACATTAAAAATACTAGAATACAAACAGAACTTAAATTAGTCACACTAAAAAGAACAGAAACGAGGAATAAATTTTTAAAAAACAGACATGAAACATATCATATATCATCGCCACAAACTGAACAAAACTTATTCACGAAACTGTAAATAACAATAATATACACATTTTTATCCAGTCATAAGGCCGTAACTTCAGTGGTGGCAACATTCACAAATTATAGAATATGCCATTAAAACCCTCTTTCTCGTCTGAGAAATTAATCTCAAACCATGAGCACCACTGATCTTGACCAAAATTATTTGGCATCTTCAAAAGTTGAACCCAGGCCATGCAGTTAACTTGTTCGAGCCCAGCATGCATCATGCTGAGCCACCAAGACATGCAAGACAAACATCACAAATTCGCAGTCTACACAGCGACTAGTTCTGTCGATGACGAGTACGATGTCTCTGCACAAGGCGTTGGATCTGTTCAACAATAACGTCAGGACGTCGCCAGAAGACTGATCCATGACTAGCATCGTCGACTATAATGTGCTCCGAGTTTGGGTGCAACTTTGACGCAAGGTTCTCTTGTGCTTTTCCCCATGCCTGATTATCATACACAAACACTGCGTTCTCACTTCAACTGTTAGCAGTTCACATTCAGATTTATTGAACATGTAGCCAGAAGACTAGAAATCAAGAAGCTACCGGGTTAGTAAACAATAGTATACTGTAAACAATACAATACAAGACAAGAAATGAAATTAAATGCAAGGTAATGGAAAAAATTAATATATATGGCAGAATAATTATCACAAAGAATAATACTCGTAACCTGCACAATGGAGGATAGAGTTTCATATCAAAAAAAAACAATGCGCAACAAGATATCGCGAAATGACTCATAAACACATCGGAGACTATGAAGTTAAGACAGATAATATGGTGAGCTAACAAGAGAGCTAACTCAACTCGGGAATCATTAAAATAAATATTTTTCAGCTCTCGCTGGAAAGTGATCAGTGAAGGCACAGCTCCAATCCTGTCAAGAGGAAACTGCAAGGTCGACTGCCAAGTGTTGTAAGAACGATAGTTACAAAAAGTTAAAGCAATGCAGAACAAATGCCACGAATGGACAAAGACAAATGCAAATCGGTCATGACTAGCTGCAAATTCTCTCCATAGCCAAGGTAAACGTAGTACACATAAAATACTCTAGTACTACATACTAAGTAGAAGTCACACTCTGTCTGTAGACTGGCCTTGACTTCAATTTAAACCGCATCCATGCAGACGCATTTGGGCCACACACCAATGCCACTCTGTCTGTCGTGGGCTGCTGCCTCTACTCTTCCCAGGCAAGTCAAAATCTTTATAGACCTTTGTTGACTGTGCCTTTTTTATCAGGTTAGAACAGATGCAAAATTTTACCAGAAACACAATCATCCGTGAATGGACAAACAATACAGACCTGATTGAGTCCGCTGGACAAGTCCGAGTCATACTGTGAGCTGCTTATAACAGCAATGCTGACATTCACCGGGAATGATTTCATATGAAACACCGTCCTACAAACCATCATCAGCCGTCTAGCACATGCTTCACTTGATTCAACCACTACCGCTACTCTTAACTTCAATAACATTCTGTGAAATCAACCAAGACAAAACCAGGAAACAAAGAACTAAACCAAAAAAACATAAAGATGTACCCTTTACCAGTACTGATGATATCAAAAATATCCAAATATCATTCAAACAAACAAACACTTTTCAGATATGGTGAAATTCACTTTCGTGCTGACAGAAATTAAAACTGTTACCCTATGGCCAGTTGAAATAATGACAAAAAAATTATTTAAAAAACTTTCATTGTTGTTACTATGACAGACCAAGGATTGGTTACATGGATATCACTCAGAAGTTAACTTTTAAGCAGCTCTCAAAACTCCACTGAACCTATTCCGACCCCAACCTACTCAAAGCATGAAATAATGCAAAAAAATGGAACAAGAAATGCATAAAATGCATAAAGCACAACAATAAGAGTTCTGTGAATTTTAGTCGCCCAAATACTCAACTTCTGCGTGAAACTGACGCCCTAAGCAGTAACGAGTCACAGTACGCACTGCATCTGTGAGAACGTTTCATTGATGAAGAAGTGTTCATCGACCACAGAACTCAGGTGACGAGGACTGCACAGCAGGTGTTTCTGTGACACAAACACAGACTACAAAACTACCGACAGCACACACACATACACACACATGCTCTATAATTTAATTATTTTGTCCCCACTTCTCTCACACCGGACAACTTATAGTCACAGGACTTGCCCATCAGTAACTCCACGTGCTCAGACATACTTTTTCGCGCAGCATTAGTATGCAGAGCGCGTTAGATATGTTTATGTTGATGCGCTACACAAATTTACGTTTCATCATCATCAGTGTCCGACAGACAACAACATATATCTGGTACTGGTAGGGTGTCAAAAACTGACCAGAAAACGAGGGCAATGTGAACAGAGACGAGGCAGCCTACCAGTTGAGCCACGTCTATGACGACTTACCACTCTCCATAGTGATATCTTGTGGAGAGTGGAGGACAGTTTGAAATAGGAAGCGGCTTTTGTTGAAACATCACTAGAATTTCCGTGAGAAGTATCTGGTTCTCTTACAAATAATTTTGAACTACTACAGAATCATAGTATTCACAATGTCAAATACACAAATCACACAATAGAGTAAAGTAAAGTAAAGGAACATAAATTCGTATAGTGCTTTGTCTCTAAAGCGCTCAGGTATGGCCCATGTTTAATTATGGGATCACACAGTTTTACCTGCCACTCACACACGAACCATACCTGCCTATACTCACCAACCGCAATCCGCAAAGCATCACTGCCCTTTGGCTGGTACACATTGCACCTACCCACGAAGGGATGGCCAGGCTGAGTTGACCTGGGTGGCTGGTTACATACAGCAGACATTTAACTTAACCACGGCAGACTAATGACTTAGTAAATTACAAAGCTGATTTATGGTTACTATTACTGATACATAATTGTCAGTGACAGACACTCGGTTATTGCACCTGTCTATTAATGAGTTCATCAGATGCTGTACCAACAGACGCTGCACCGTCACTCGCCAGTGGAATGTCGTACATTCTCAACAGCAGTGCCAAGCGACTGAAGCCCAGTGCTGCACACAGCTGCATAGTTTGCCATTTTGGCACCAGGTGACGCCACCTTCCAATCAGCACACACATGCACAAGCGTTCATTTTTGTGGTAATTTTCCAGGTCCACTCTACCTGTGTAGCTGGTGTACCCCCAAACGTATCCAAGAACAGCAACTAAGATGACCGATATCCATTTTTTACTCATTCGTGGCCTTACTCAGTAGATAACAAGAAGCTTAGCTACTGCAGAGACAGTGCACATTGGTGGTCCTTACATCATTCAAGATCACTAATTCTGATACCAATCGAAAGCATGTGTGCGACTTCCTATTAGTGAATAATACTAACTTGCATCGTTCTCAAGTTATTACAAATTACTGATCAAATTTTCGCTGTCGAAAGCACACGCTGGTGGTCCTTACACCGTTCAAGGTCATTCTAGGTCACTAATTTTTTGATACCAATCAAAAGCCCGTATACGACTTCCTATTAGTGAATAATACTAAAACTAGCTTGCATTGTTTTCAAGTTATTACAAATTACTGATCAAATTTTCGCTGTCAACAGAGAGGTACCTCTCTTTAACATACTTGGTCATTGTGAACCCCTAAACTCAGAAATAAGAAATACAACAACAAGAAACTACAAGCATCACTTTATCTTATATTGTAAACTGTACAAAAATATTTTGATATCTTGAACAGTTTAGGCATGGATAACGAGTGTGAGGGACAGACAGACAGACAGACAGACAGAATGGCCTTTAGCAACAGCGCACTGTAACACAGTTAGACACGCAATATCAAATTAAGTCGATGCTATGCACAGATGTTCTGAGTGAAATTCTGTACTCACCAGAAATCTGACCAGATATGATCATCATATGAGAAGAGATCTTCAGGAAGCGGATTCACCATTACTAGGCCAGCAACATCACTGTCAACAGAAAACCACGCATCACTCATAACATCGCTTTAACCTAACCTGGGGATAAGCAAACTTTTGTGTGGAAGGCCACACGACTCTCAAATGTACAAGGCAGTGCCAGACATCCATAATTTTTAACCACAGTTCTACCATGCCATGAAATAGTGCCAATGGCTAACTAGGCTTCAGTTAGATAAATGTCTATTTTTTTAAATCTTTGATACCAACTACCATAATTCCTCCACACTGTCAAATAAATACATATCATTTGATAGCGTGATAGAAATATGCTATTTAATATAAAGATTATCAATATGTAAAATATTGGCAAACAATATATATCACCTGTCATGAGCTACTGCTGTACAAGATGTATGTCATTGGTCAGTTAACATGCATCAATGGGCCAGATGCAGCTTGTGGGCTGTAGTTTAGCCACCCCTGCCTTAACCAATATGCTATGGCTGTTTTTTTACTTTTTTTAAATTGGACAAATTAATACAAAAAATAAGTAATTATTCTCCATTCGTTCCACTAGTTTATTGCTGTACACATAAAAGCCTAGAATTCCATCAGACCTTTCATAAACCTGAGTGTAGAAGCGTGCTACCAATGAACCAATTTCAGCGGTGACAAACAAGAACGGCCGCGGCTGCTGACTGCTGTAGGTCACCAGCGTGTGAAGATCATCGACCATTCTGTCAATCACCAGCAATGACACACATTATCTACAGCAGCTCTACGTACTCTGTGACATTTCATGTTAGCCCCTCTCTTCCGATAGACGACATCTGAGCTATGATGTTTGTCTGGAGGTAAGAGGGAAGATTATCAGAACTGTTCTGTGTTGTACTGTGTACTGAAGTTGTGCACAGTCATAATCACACTTAGATGAGCAGTTCTTACAGTTCTCTGGATTGGGTTTTGTCACACTGGGCCCATTTCACTGTGCGTAGATTGATTTATTTGTGTTTAACTCTGGGTATTTTGTGTTTTTGTTTCATACTGCATAGTTGTTGTAGTATTGTGAGCCTCATCCTTAGGACCTCTCTTCCTTCAGTGCTTTGACACTGTTGGTTAGGTCATTTGACCCATAAAAACCCGTCCCCGATATGGCCTTTAATTTTTTTGGTGGGACATTAAGCCTTACTCAATCAATCAATCATTTTGTTATTAATCCGGAGATGGGCAAACTGTTCAACTGGTTAAACTTAACATCGTTACATCCTTACGAGTCTCTAACAAACCGCATTGAACATAAAATTAATTTATTAAATAACACAAAGTTATTTTCATATTGAAAATATATATTCTGCAAAACTCATCTTAGCCTTGTTTAAAAGAAAGTAAGTAATCTTTATAGGAGAATGCCCGAGACTGTACAAAGTGATGGAACCGCAGGGAACTTCTGCGGACCATGTAAATAGTCTGCCCATCTCTGTACTAGCCGCAGAGTACAAGAGACAAATTCAGAGCTTAATAGGATGTTAATCTTCTTATTACAAATTTATCATCTTTATGCACAATTATTCACCGAGTGGTCTCTGTTTTTCATCGACTACACAAGGCATCGAAATCACTGCTGTCATAACGTAAGTTTTCCCGTGTCAATGTTTCCAGGAACTATTTGGTCATGTCGCAAGATTCCAAGACTGTATTTCTGCCTGAACTATTCTTCTCTCAGCACGTAACATTCGTAATAGAATTCCTCCCATTCCTGACCGACAATGGTACCCAGCTCCACCATATAATCACAGACTTAGCTATCTCTGGCCAAGCAACCATCCCCACTCGAGAATGATCTACTTAGAGGTCAAACACTACCGCTACAAAGGCCTTGAGCTGACGACAACGATGACAGGTTTTGTGCACAAATATCACATTATAATGCACGAGGAACAAATGCATATATTAAACTTTAAACGTCATTACAAAACTGTGATAAGTCCATCGAACAAAGTAGCAAAAATAGCTGCAGTTCTCTGAATATGCAAGCAACAGATCGGTGTGGATGCCAGTTCACATAGGAAAATAGTGTGATTTGACACAAGATGATTAAAAATTCACACTGTGGTACAACACTCGGTAGTCAGTACCAGTTTCCAGAGCAAAGGCAGCTCAAACAAATAAGTAAATAAGGAATCTCACACCTCTCAACAGTGTACAACTTCCATCGATCTCTTCCCTCGACTTCCGTTTCTCTCGAATTATTCTAGCATTTCAAAACAAAATTTCATTAGTTCATAATTCACTAAACTGATTAATGACCTGTTGAGTGCTAGAGAGTATACACAGATTAGCAACAAGTGGAGATGTTAAACTGAAGTTTGCATAAATGTCTAACACAGGTTCAACTGAGAAATTACCTTTAAAACCCTGAATGTGTGTGATGATAACATCATACATAAACATTTTATCGATAATCCAACTATGTTTGTGACTGGTGTGAAACTGCTTGTTGCTACCACTATCATCATTATTTTATGTCAAATATTTGCTGTAGCATAGCTGACTTATGGCTGTTAATGTCAAGTTGGGTACTACTACCTATGTGTAGTCAGATACAGAAAGTCTCATCAAAATCAAAAATAAACATACTTATCTTACAAAAACATAGAAGAATGTGCTCACAGGTGAAGTGTTTAATGAAAAATCAATGGAATGAAAAGCATCTGAAAGCATATAAACTAGAGATGCACCGATAAGGAACTGGCCGTATCGGTCGTCCGATAATCGGCATCTAACAATCGGCCAATTATCAGCCGATACCGATTATCGGTGCATCTCTAATATAAACTAACTACATATATATATATACCTATACGGCCGGGTATAGCCGAACCATGGTAAGCGCCCGGGATACCCGACTCAAATTTTGTACGGATAACCCGGGCGCTCACCATACAAATATACAATATACACGTATATATATATACTTGCCTATACCGCCGGGTATGGCCGAACCGTGGCAGTGTATATCTGGGTTAGGTCAATCCTTGATTATACGGTGAGGTCATCCCGGGTCGCCAAAATAAATAAGTAACATATTTCCACACGTATCACAGGTGGGTGAGCAGATCGGGTTAACCGACCGATTTTCGGTCGGTTAACCCGATTTGGTGCGGGTAACCCTGGTTTATACAGTATAATGTTCGGTTTACCCGGGTTTTATAAAAGTATATATATATATATATATTAACGCACTGAATAACAGTATCATAGTATGATGTAGCAGTACATCGAAGAGATATTCTTGAGCCGTGTTCAACCTCATATCATCAAAAGGCTTGGATGTACACTATAACATAAGACTTCTCTGAGCACTGCAGTGAGTGTCAAGTAATTTCTTAACACTGTCACATCGCCACACAAAAAAGGCCCTTTAGTGCTGACGATGTGTTATAAAACACGACTGGATGTAACTGATAATTATCACGAAAGATACAACGGGAGATATAAAACCAAGGCTTTTTAGCTGTAACAGAATGTAAACAACAAAACATTAAAGTTGGTTACAGAAATAAGCTTATTTAATAACATCAATAATAATAATAAATAGTTAACGGCAAGTATGAATACAAAAAGAGAAAAACTACAAACCGGAATATGTAACAATAACAATATATACAAAATGTAACAACATTGTTAAAAATATGATAAACTGTTAAAAACGTACACAAATCATCAGTAATATACTTATTTTGCATCACACTCATTCTGCAGCAACTGACAGCGAGACAAAGTACAATATCTAACAGCAGCACTGAATATCCAACTGTCAGTTCTGAATACATGAAGCTTACACTTAACATAACAATAAACTTGTCTCAGATAAAGTTACTACAATTAATAATCACTACAGCATAAGATATATGTATCGAAATGTACTCAAATTACCCTTTATTTGCACAATGAACAATTACTACAAGAAGACCCAGTAACTTAACTAAACCACCGGCTTTGCTTAACTTACCATAGATTTTAACAGAATTCCAAACCAGTACGTATCATATACTGCATAAAGTAACTGGGAGTTTAGTAAGACAAAATTAAATTTAAATGACATCAAGCTTCACACTGCAATGACAAAATATCTTGTAATTACAAATACATGTTCACATTCGGAACAGTAAACAAAATAACAAATACAGGGGAAGACCAAAAACGTGATAAGATGAAGATGACTTCTAATATGATGCAGTCTTTTGTTTAAATGCCCGAGTGTAAAACATGCTGACAGCCTCATTGCCTTGGTCGATAGTTACACACACTTTACGCATTAGCTGAAGACACATTTGTTTCACCGAAAGTGCGGCACAATGTGACATTTCATTTCTAGGCACCATGTATAAATTTTCTTATTTATCGTGTATCGCCTTTCAGTGGAGTATGTGCACAATTTTAGCCAGACATCAGAGATGTGCAGATTCTCAAATTCTCATCAAAGATCTCTATCCATATCTGCAGCAATATGCAATCTTGGGTCCGCAGTCATCAAAGTCTGCAATGTATGCCTCTAGACTCAGAGTACCAACCTGTATTGCAAAATGCCGAGCTACATGTGGCACCTGAGAATGTGCACTTCATTAAAATGGCAAGTAATGGCCCTGTGATATTTTGCTACAACATGCAAATTAATCGTAACTTGCTAATGTTTCTTAGCACTTATAAAGAAAACTCTCGCCAATAAAATGAAGAAGTACAATCCATGCCAGTCTGCATCTGCAGCTTTTCTTGTGCCATAGATCCCCTGTCAGTCCATAAATCCAAAAACTTCTGCGGATCTACATCCGCAAGTGGATGTGTCTACAGTGTACACACAACTACCAGAGGACTCAAATCAGCAATGAGTCAAATTAAGGTGAGAACACTGCCTGAAATAACAACTCTTTACACACAAATACCATGCATTATTGCTAATCTGCTTAAAAGTCACAACTCAATGTATAAAACATAACTTAGCATAAAAAATCACAGTACAGAGAAAAACAACTACCGACAACATTAACATTCTCAAAAAACAAAACAAGAGAGAAAACAACAAACAACAGTCACCTTGTAAATAACGAATTAAAACAAGGAATTGGTCAGGAATAACATGCTAAACTGGATGTAATAAAACTCGAATATTTTGGAATGTTACACCAACACTTCAAGCCTCAGCTTTGGCAGTCAACAATAGTTCTCATTATGTGAATCCAATGTCCGATGCATTACTGCCAACATCAGCAGCTATGCGTGATATTATACTCTCTGTGTCAATGCTATCGGTATCGGGTGGTAAAAAACCATAATCAGGTGGATGTACCTCAGCATAAGTGGCAGCTTCGTTAATAGCCCATTGCAGTTCACGACCCTCATTGCACTCAAGCAAAGAACTGCTATTATTGCCAGCAGAGCCTCGGACGTTAGTTAGAAAATTATCGAATTCGCCCATCAACTGATAAGTGTGACCACAGTTTATATCAACAACACAGCTGGACGGAGTGTATGAAAAGTAGACGTTCAGCAGTTTGGACTGGTCGACTCTTGAATGAGCGAACATCTCAAGTGCTGTTACGAAAGTCTTGAGAGCAACTGAATGCGTTACTGCCAGTCTGGTAAAGTGCCAGGCCATTGCAACACTCTCCTTGGAGTGGACCAGAACGACCTTCTTTGCCACGTTGATCTCTTCTAACAACCAATCCTGCACCGACTCTGCGGACATTGTGCAGCTGTTGCCAACAATGACGACGTGCACGTTACACTTTGCTTCCAGCAATTCGAGGAACTTTTTGACCACCGTGATGTGCTTCTCATTGCTGCTACAGCAGATGATCAGAACTCTTGGAGGATCGACTGTCTCTACAGCACAAATACACTGCCAATCATGACTATCATATATTACCACACATAAGCCAAAAAATTATGGATAGATTTTCACTCTCAATGTCAGGGGTTGATAAATTTCCCATCAACTGACCTCACACTGGTCAGTGATATTTTAAATTTGACAACTGATATGTCACGCTATCTGTGGCATGCTGCAGGATTACCTTATTCACTGGAAGACAGCTACTGCCACACCAAATACAGTTTTCCTAGCTATGTGCAGTGTGCAGTGCAGTACAGCAAGTATAGATTAATATATTATATTATCAAACTTTGATAAATTAACATACCGTATATACTCGCAATATAAGCCGTCCCGCGTATAAGCCGACCCCATTCTTGCAACCGAAAATGTGGCAAAAATTAGTGACCTGCGCATAAGCCGGTAACGAAAACTGGCGACGAACGAGTACTCTACATCTGTGTGTTGATAATGCCTGAGTATCAATGAGTTTACAACAACGACTACAGCAAACACCTGACAGCTCGTGTGTGGCTTGGCTGAATGATGGCCTTGCACGGTGTGAGTGTTGGAGTGGTGTCAAGTTACAGTGGTCAGTGGATGACTTAACTGGTATGCAGCCGCAGCAGCAGCAGTCTGTGTGTGGTCCCACCACCTGCCGCGCACACTCCCACGCCTGAAGGCCTAGTGGCCTACTGATGGTCTATGCCGCACTGACTCTGGCCATTAATGTGTGGCTATGTGGCATGACCCGCATATAAGCCGACCCCCAAAGCTTTATCCTTAAAATTTAGCCAAAAATTATCGGCTTAGATGCGAGTATATATGGTAAATAATATATTATTTCCAATTATAACTATAGTTAACAAGAAGCTCAGCTATCGCAGAGAGACCGTGCTGCAGCCTGTCTAAACTTTGGCAAAAAATATAAGTGAGAAAAGCGTGCATCTAACATTGCTCTATGTTATGGCGCTAACGACATCATTTTACTGTTCTACGGCACCATGTTTGTACTTAATGCAAAATTAATCAGCATTTAGGCGTTAATTTTGGAGGTATTTGGAGGTTTGAATTCGGTTTCTTTATCTGGTTTTTGGGGGTTTTTATGCTGAAGAAATCTGGGTTAATTTTTAATAGTCCTTTGGCAACAGTGTCGCTCACACGCCATCTAGTTTCATTCATTATGTCTATGGCCAGCTAATGCCACGTGGCACGTGCGCCACTGTGCTCCATACGCATCCTGTATTGCCATATGATCCGTCTTAATCGGCTGTCACGTAATACATCCAAACACCTCAGTTAGTTCAGTTAAAGAACATTGTTAGTAATTTGATATTCCATTGTAATCATTGCAATGCAAATACAGCATTCATCACAATTCATGAAACCATGGCAGCCGTGCCAAGTAGGCCTAGTGGTTTACTTAATGAAAATTTATGTAAGGGGACGTCCCCCACCAACCATTTTCGCATGGATAATTAGGCCAATGAATGCCTTACAACTATGTCGCTGACAGTTTTCACACAAAGAAACTTCATAGCAG
>Ga0209562_1000732_pt1 | contig 11629 bp, 8 predicted proteins | sample WorMetvacBELIZE2_FD_187399 | JGI IMG/M metagenome (GOLD analysis project Ga0209562, IMG submission 187399) | Marine gutless worms symbiont microbial communities from Max Planck institute for Marine Microbiology, Germany - Olavius vacuus BELIZE.2... | ecosystem: Host-associated > Annelida >...
AGAACAACGACAACAACAACACTTCAAATATCAGTTGATGTTAAACAAAATACATCGCTAAGACCGCATATCCGTGCTGCAAAGTAAGTACAAAATCTAATTGCTGCGAACAACCTCTGATCGAAGTGCAAGAATGATGCGAGCGTAGCAGAACAGCATCAGCGGTAACGGCAGCAGGTAGCTGAAGAAAATGAAAAAGAACCCGACGGTTTTCATCACGATATAGCTGTTGTGGACGGGAAAGCGTACACAGCTTCCTTGCACGATATCGGTGATAAGAGCAGAAAGCGTTATCTCAAGTGATGGAATGATGATCCAGATGACTGCGATTGCTCCATACACGTAACGCTTCTTGGCACTAAGCTGCAATAGACCAGGTTTCTAATTTATGCAAACAGTATTGCCAGTCATTAGATATTCTACGTTATACAAAATATCTAATTGAATTACATATAAACAGTGTTTCCGTCAGCATAATTAAACGACCGGAAAAGTATATACGTAAGTAAGTAAGTAAACATTATTTTACAAACGTCAGACGCATTTGTGTTACAAGCAACATCAACATGAAAATCAACAAATGAGTACCGGGTATACATTAGGGAAAAACCGCTTACATTACGAATTATAATTCCAAGATAACGATATGGCATTATATTGGCAGAAGCATCAATACGTGCGACATATATAAACACAAGAAACTCATCAGGAGATGAGATAGCGAACGTGAACTTTCTTTACGACGACATCGTACACGCAGTACAAAATACAATAGACTCGTGCATGTATTCGGCCACAGATCGACGTGGTTACGTGTTGGAACACAGGTTTACCAATTCAGTTAATTTCAGTGAAATAACGCAATATAACGGTCATTACGCCATTCAAGGTCATTCAAGGTCACCGATTTTGGTTCCAATCAAAAGCTCATATACAACTTCCTATTAGTGATTAATATTAACTTACCTCCTATCTTGCACCGTTTCCAAGTTATGACTGATTATTGGTTATCAGACTAAAAACTCGAAAATTTTCTGGTAATGGGGTAAACCCCTTTCCGTAGACCCTACCCTTTTCAGCACTTCATACCTATACGCTGATGAGTGCACTATGCAACAATAATCCTGGTTACGCCCATCACGTTCGGTGTTAAATCTAGTATGTTAAATCTAGAAAATTTAGTATGATTTGGCATGCCGTTAAAGAGAAATCACTTTGAGATATTTTAGATATTTTATTGTCCGAAGATCTTGTACGTCGACGCTTATGCTGTGCAAAGCTAACATACTGGTGACACTACACCAGGTATTGAGTCGCAAGCCCTGAATCGTGAACCATGTAACCGATCAAGTCCACAGTTGATTTGTCTGCGAAGATGTGAACACGGGCAAATTTCGGAATGCGAAGTCTAGACCGAGGACTGTCAATCATGAGCGAGGCCATTGTCCTAGACTTATGCTTCTCAGACGTCAAGATCAAGAACTACTCACGAACGTCTCCACTTAATGTTTTATTATTCATTCACACCGTCTTACATAAAATATGCAATTAACCACTAATCTGACAAAATGTTACTTGTATATTTTACAAAGAGCCACAAATTTAAAACGTAATAAACACGAAATATGCATTTCGCAGTAAACGGTTCTTACAGTTTTATACTGAATCGGGTAAATGACGGCGAAGTAGCGGCTCAGAGTTGTAAGAAGGATTCCGTAAGTTGATAGAACCATCGTGCACCAGAGTGGCTTTTTGTTCAGCCAGAAGCGACAGACGAACTGATCATAGATGCTGTCACGGAACAGACCAGTTGTTTCCAAAATCACGACTGACATTATCACTGTGAACACTGATGCACACGTGTCTATAACGCTCTGGTTCACAACCAGAATGCTCATCGTCTGAACACAATGTCACCAACGTTATATGTTACACAGTAATGAAGCGCGGCTTTTGCTATCAGGATGTCTCTCCGTCAGTCTGTCTGTCTGTTCATCTGTCTGTCTGACACACTCACGCGGTCACGCCCTAAACAGATATGGAAATCCATTCGCCATACAAGAGTGAGATGTTTTGTTTCGTGAGCCCAAATTTTTCTATCCCTAATTTACGATTTAAGGGTATTTTCGTATTTTCGTACCTTTTCCTACGACTGCGCAGAGGGAAAAATGAAACAGTAATATAGAAAGTCGCATACGGAATTTCTCTTTCCAAACAAACAAACGCTTAACCTCCTTGGTGGAGGTAATCATGTTTGATCCAGTCATTGTTTCAAAAATTCGTTTTGCATGTCTGTGCGTGTTTGTGTGTCAGCGAGCGCAGCTGGCATTCACACTGTCACGAAGGTACGGTACCTGCCAGTGTCTGTTTTCACTGTGTTACCGCACCTGACTGTCACACGTGGGACTGAGTGTAGGGTGTCATCTCGTCGACTACTCTTGGCTCTCACGTTAGCGACAAAGCGTGGCACCGAACTTCGCAATAACTTCATCAGTTATTATTCGTAGGTTTCCGACTATGTTTCTATGTTTGGTTGTGTATGACAACCTTCCATAAACGAACATCATGATGATGAATTGTTAAACGGATTTTGAAAATTCTTTCACTGTTGGAAATACAAATTAACTATCTATAATGTATTATTTCTCACCGTTCTTAAAAACCTCTCTGCACTACCGTGTGATACGTAGAAGTTTAAAAATGTTACAAATTCTCTACCAATCGTTGATGACAAAGCTGTCAACTCCGCCAAGAGCCGAACAGCCCCAACCTCAATTAGGTGGATTATAAGATTTGGGACCTTTTCCAGCAGCGAGTATACGAGTCACGAGTTTATGACGTTGTGAACTGAAGCAGCGTATGTTGGACATAATGACATGGCATTGAACAGAGTGCAGGTAGCGCAATGACGAGTGGAGAGCGCGTCTTCGCGCCTGTAGATGAGCCAAAAGACATTCAGAATAATTACTGTGGCAATATGCTAATGTAGTGAGCGCTGATTGAAGCAGTGAAGCGATGATCCAAATTTCGTAGACTAGATTTTTACGAACTTGATCTGTAGCCCATAAAGGTGTTACGAAGACTAAAAATAAACTTTCTATGTTAAGGCTTTCGATAGTTATCGTATTACACATACAGATAAACATACAGACAGATTACACAGAAAACATACTACCACGCCGCTTCGCGGTTGGTAATGAAAGAAATATATGTAACGAACTCATGAAGAGTCAGCAATGATGCTGAATAGTTGCATGAATTTTCTGTAGCACGAGACAGTCCCCCAAAAAAGAAAAACCACCATTCACTGGTTGTGCTTCCACTCCGAGATCGGTTATTATAATGACCAAGGAATCGGCGACGGTAGCACGCTTTGAAAAGTGCTACGGCCATATAGCTTAGATAAAACAATCTAAGCTATATGCTACGGCCAATGAGGAACAGGCTTGATACGTTTAGAGTTACTACAAGTAAGTATAGGCTAATAGAGCGTGGAATGAAACGTGCCGTATTATCGCATACAGCGAAGTTCAAACTGCGAACATGTCGCGGGTGTGCATCTGGTAGGCCTAATGATTTCATGAGTGATGAATGAGAAACATCCTGAATATATTGTGAGGTCTGTATAAATACGTATATGTAGACTACTGCAGTGGAGACTGGAAAGTGCATGATTAGAGGCCATAGCACGTGCATTGGCCAGGTCCACCGCCATTAGTGGTGCTCCTGTTCAACAACCCTGTTCTTGTAAGCGGTGAGTACCACTTACTTAGCGTATAGCACTTACCTGGCGGAACCCCAACCGCATGAAGGTTTCTTCTTTGCAATGAACACGTATTCAGCAGAGAAGGATTATACCGAAATTGTAAATTGTAAATTTTACTTGTCCACGATATCAATCCTGTCAGATTCGAACTGAGTAGGCCTACTGAGTTCTAAAACGTTGAATCAGAACAATTTTGGGTAGGGTTTCCACAATTACCAGCTGAGTATACGTATGTATGTGCGTGTTGACCCATCATGTGCGGATACCACACATTCTAAACACAAATTCTTAATTGGTATGATTTATAGAATCCTACAATACCTTGTCAGCGATCTTGATAAAGAAGGCGAAGACAAAAATGACGAACAAGTTGCCAAGGATGCCAACACTTCCGATCACCGTGTAGATGACTTTGAGTGCAAGGTCACGAGTGTAGAAAAGGTAGAAAAGATTGTCATCTTCAGACGAGGACGTGGTGACGTTGTTCGAGACATCACTCGGCAACGATGTGTTCTCCATCGCTGTTGAATGATGTCTCATTCACCAGCTGCTGCAACCCGTCTATTATATGTCTTACTGATAGCTGAAATAATACGCAGCAGGATGCACGTGGCGTGCGCGCCTCTATTTCGCTATGGTCAGAGAAATGGTGACATATCGGGTTTTTGCAAACATCATATTGTTTGGAACGTTTGCAGTACTGATCGATTATAGTGCTGCTTACGAAAAAATGTAAATGAGGTTAAATAGAACAGCATCGGTATTTACCGCTTTTACCGCGCTGCATGAAATGCAGACGCGGTCTATAGTTATGAGAATTATGTCTGTCTGTCTGTCCGTTTGTCTGTCTGTTTATCAAACCCGTGGATTGTGAAAAAAACATGTCACGGTCGACTGGTTCTGTTACTTACTCTTCTAGTGCGTCACGTAACGCGTTAACACGTGTGGCCAGCACGTGCGGCCAGCGCGTGGTCGCAGTCGTTGTATCAGCGTGCTATAATACACACGTTGCAGTTTTATCGTCTAGTTTTGCTGTCGCGTACTGTTACGCGTGTGCTAATGTCAGTAGTCCGAAGTTTACCTGAGTTTGAGTAACGGTGGTAACTGTCTGGAACTGACGTCTGGTCGTGTGTGGACGCTTGACAAGATAATATATATTCAAGATTATTATCTGAAGCTTAACAGCTGAAGTCCCCTGTCACACTCGACATGTCGACGACTCGACGATTGCCTATACTGTCCAGCGACAATACTGTATGTGTTTTTTGTTGTTTTCGCTGTGTCGTCTGATATATTTTATGTTTCATGTGTATTAAAGTCTGTATATAATTAAAGAAAAAATCTTAATATATGTTTGTCTTCATTTCACCGATCACAAACGTGACAAAACACAAGAAAAATTTTTATACCACACGAAAGATAATTTAGCCTAGTTTTCTAATAAAAAGAATGGTTGGTGGGGGCGACCCCTTCCACCTGAAATTTTGGGTCAACCGGGCCCCGTTGGAGCAAAATTGCCGATTTTAAACCGATATTCGCTCGTAGCCCCTCAGCCGTAACACCTATCGAAAAAAAGTTCAATTATCACTAATATGAAGTCCACTACGCGCTTTAGCTTTCCAATGAGCCCAAGATGAACATCGTACGTTGTCTCTAAGCCCCTAAAGGGTGGATCAAAAACGCAAGGTGTCCAAAATTAGAACAATAAGCTGCGATATCTCCGAAACGGCACGAGACTGATAGGAAGTCGCATACAGGCTTTCGATTGATACCGACCTCGATGACCTTGAATGACCTTGAACAGCATTACAGCCCTTATTTTGCGTTTTTTCATCGAACTCTATTGCTTATCTGGCCCACTGCGTCACAATGGTTGAAGACACCTATAATGTTCGTGAATATTGTCTCCCAGTTACAGTCTTCCACTTTTGTCCATAACTTACCCCCCCCCCCTGCAACGCGATATCTCTACGATAGCTGAGCTACTTGTTATACTATGGAGTCGTGGAAATGTTGTGGAGTTGGTGCAATTCACTTTAATCTAGAGACATTAGGTATTATCCGAAAAGTTACAGATTAATTTTTTTGTGCGTTGAGTAAGCCTACGTGCGTGTGTTACCATGTGCATTTTAATAAATACTCAGATACGTCCTTTATGTTGCGTCAAACAGATATCAACCAAACTTTGCCACATTTTCGCCCGCGTGTTATATCTGAAAATGCACGTCAAAAATTGGGATGTTTTTTTTCATAAAACGTGGGCCTAAAAACTGAACTATGTTTATTTTTGTGGTGATTTGCGTGCGAATATCTTCGGTACGAAACAATGCTATTGACAAACGGAAGTACTTCCGATTTTAAACTACAAAATTCGGTAAACTTTGAGGCTACAAACAGCTGAGCTTAGTGGCTAATGTTTATTGTCACGGTCACTGTTAAGTGTTTACATCGAGGTCACCGAAAGCGAGTCAATCAAAACCTTGCCACATGTTCGGATATGAAAATGCACGTCCAGAATTAAATTTGGAAGCTTTTTCCCCTTAAACCGTGATGCCCCAAAACTGCCTATTTTTGAGTACTATTTACGAATAAACTGCGGCTTAAGTGCGAATATCTTCGAAACTCGCTACAGAAACATAGAAAAAAAGTTTTTTTCAACTGTATGTGTCCCCTATACACTCCCAAAATGATAAACGTTGGTCCACTATCGCAGGGCGGCTATCAGATTACAACTGCAATGTGTTGCTTTACTGTATGAATAGTTATTTTAATGTAGTGCGGGTGCCGCGTGTGATCCGGCATGTGGGTCCGTACTTTGAAGTTCCGTCAATCTCGGCCTTGTTACTGTTCATACTTAGTGTCCAATAATGATGATGAACAACAAAGTCAGTCGAAACCAATTCACAGTTTAATAGTGCAAGACATCAGGTATTGTAACAAATCGAAGAATCACATCACGTGCGTCTCAAACGCCTAACATTACACAACGTTCATCAACATCAGTCAAGTAATGTTACTATTAGTGTAAAGTGTTTTTTTGCGAAAGTTGGATACGGGTGTTAACCAGTGGTGTAGTGGACCGGTTAAAGTTTAATTTGCTAAACACGTTAGACGTATATGGATTGAAATGGCTATAATACCACTTCTGATCTATACCTCAACTCAAGTTTTCAGGAGCGAGGTCTATGGTGTGAACGTAGCTAACATGTAGGCCTACTGTACAGCAAAATAATTTACAGCAGCCTATCAAAACAGTACGCTTTTCAGTCACATGCGAAAAGTTTTCAAAGAGTAAATATCACATTCATCCGGTTAATAAAATACTAACTAATAACATACTAATCTTATGAGTGACATCTTTGCGCAACAAATTAACTTGAATGATGGTAAATTAGTCGGCAGATAAGTCAATCAAAAACTAGTTAGCCCACATGGAAATGGGCAGGTGTGGAAACAAAAACGTCATAAAAATTCGGTATAAAGTCAAAAAAGGCTAGCTCTAAATTATATAGTTTATAAAAGTGCAATATACGTTCACGAAATCGTGCGTAGTGTCAGATCAAATTCAGCGACTATACATTTAACGCTACACAGTGCGAATGTCACGTGCAGGCTTGCGTTTCTGTCTAACAATAACGTCACAACGTGGAGAACAATGCGATTAGCAAACATTTCGTCTGCAACGAAACTGATTGTTCTCAAGAACTTTTATTGCAAGACTAAGTTCTTTAAATTCTTTATCGGTCTTTGGCCAATCTGACCTTTGGGAGAACTACAGAAGCACGATAACATAATAATTTGTTTGTTTGGGTCAGAGCCGCGCGGACCTTGATGACATGCTGCTACTAAACAAAGTCAAACTACAGTAACCATCACTTCAGTAAAACACAGATGACAACAGTGGATTGGCAACATAGATTACCATCAGTTTCTTGTACTGTATACCTGGTATACCAAACACATGGGCCGACTATCGGTGGTTTTATCTTGTTTGACCAACTAAATTTAAAGTGACGCATTTTCTCGCTATAACAATGGCAACGATAACAATGTCATACATTTCTAAGCAGGGCTTCCGTTAAGCTTTTTTGAGTTGGGCGTACGTACGCCAGGGGGGTCTATTTTTGGCGTATGGTACGCCGGCGGTATCGATTTTCGGCGTTTTCGTACGCCAAGTATTCTGATTTTCGGCATAATTTTAAGCTTAGGCCTACTTGAAACGACGAAGATGTATAAGTGGTTCTAGACATAAGACATATCACTTCAACACAGATTTTAAGCCTGATTGACCAAATTGACAGAAATTATAATGAAAGTAATGCAGAGTGGTCGTCAAACCGTACGCCAGCCATTTTATTTTGGACATACTCGTACGCCGGTTCATGTAATTTTGGGCGCTTTGGCCAAATTTTCTGGCGTATAATACGCCCTTACGCCTGTTAACGGAAGCTTTGTTTCTAAGACCAATATCAGCCAAAAGCTGATCCATATGGGAAGCGATGGTGCGATCACCCTTAAACGATCAATTGCCATGCTTTTTCCATTAACAAACGTCTTCTGAAAGAACATTAATTTACGACAGACATCTCAACAAAAGGCATTCTGTGACGCTGGGAATGCACTGGAATCCGTTTTAGTATATGAAAGGGTTGAGACAGCCGTTGTGAATACCAGCGACATGATGATGTGGAAAAGCCAGTGACTGATATTAAAGCTGACGCCAATGATGTCTAGAAAGTAAGAAATGATGTCTGGCTGACCAGCAAATGACGCAGCCACAGCAAAACGATAAGGACGTCACAATGGCGTTGTGTTGAGCTGTGTTTGCCAACAAAACCTAAAGATTACCAACGAGTTGAGTTAACAAAGTTTACAATGTTCACACGACCGACATAACCTATACGAAGGGCCACGACTTTGTTCAATAAACTTTAGCTAGAAAACTATATGTACACCGTGTACTAATAGACCCTACGTTGCGTCATCTGTTAATAAAATTGCAATCTAAAAATATTAAAACTTCAACACTTTAACTGCAACTGAAACAGAAAAAAACACAGCTAAAACAACATGGGATGTAAGATAAAGTAACACTGTTACGATTATGGCAGAATAACTTCCGCTCGAAGTGCAAGAACAATTCGAGCGTTGCACAGCACTATCACATTTGGTCTGGGCAAATATGTGACTTGTCACATCTCTAAGTTTCTTTTCTTTCTTTTTCTCTTTTTTTGCTTTCTTTGCCACTCGCCCAAGTCGCATTTCTTGACCGATCGGAACGATCTATACGCCAACACTCGTGTTTACGGCCAATGATGTGCCTTTTTGGGGTAGCGACAATATCAGACTACATGTGTGTCAAACACCCAAAAAACTCCCAAATATGGGCGGGAATAAGCATTTCGCAGCCAAATCGGCGAAGTCGTAAAATAGCCATATATCGGTCGCCAATGAAGATATTTGCATCAATTTCACAGACGGATTGAGTACGGGGGCATTATCGAAAAAAATGCAAAACGACGTCAAATGAGGTACTTTTTTTATCACATTGGAATCCCTCAAAATCTGGCACGCACATTGACCACGAGGGGTTCTAACGAAAACAAAAATGAAAATTAGGTCAAAGGGAATCGGTTAGGGGTTACGTGACCTACATCTAGAATTTTCGTACCCCCTCTACATCTCGGGAGCGGTTGAACCTTGAAACTACCACTTTTGCATGCGGATTTATCAACAAAAAAGTACTATCGAAAAAAGCAAAATTACGTCAAAGGCGATCGTAAAGATGTCACGTGATCTACTTTTAGGATTCTGGGACCCCTCTATATCTCTTGAATGGATGAAGCTACAAACTTCACATTTGGAACGCAGATTGGCCACAAGGAGTACCCTTCGAAGACGTTTCTTCGGACCACCGACACGGCTTCGTGAATTGTCTAGCAACGCTGTATTTCAAATCCAAGATGGCGGCCGACGCCATATTGGATTTCCAATAAATGCTAATAACACTGGCGTGAATCATACGTCACACGTCGGCGAAACTTGATGGTATTAAAAAGTGATGTACGTGGCCAGATTGCAAAGAGGAAGTAAAATTCCAATATGGCGGCCGTTTATTTTCGGAAAACGGAAGTAGTAACTCAGCCGTTGATTGAGACATATCAAACGAGTGCTGTCATTAAACAAAACAGCCGGAATAAGATTTGTGACGCCATGACCGCCATCTTGAGAAATCGATATGACGTCATAACTGCGCCGGGATGTTTTGATTTGGATGAAATTTGGTAGGTATATGCATGTAACATGCACACGTTGACAGAAGTGCAAAGATCGAGTAGAAATTTACTATCATTGGTTAAATTTATGTAAAATTCGGATACGTAAGGAAGAGTTACATTAATACCAGTGTATGTTCATTTCACAGAAAATCATGAACTAATTACTATTATAGAAATCGTGCTCGAGTCATACACATGAATACACATAAAAAAGCAAAAAAAGAAAAAGAAATTAAAAACACCGAGAATACACATGCATACACACAGAATGAACAAAATGATAAACTAGACTAACAACAGCTAGTGCACTGTACTAGTACAATCATGTATTAATGGTTACTTGAAGCATGAGGTCTTGAGAAGGAGATTGTCAATCTCAGATGAGCTGTCCCTGCGGCTGAATCTGATGCGGTTTTCCAGTGAGACGAGCTATCATACGCCTGACGCCGTTCTGGAACTCGACGTACTTGGCGGCGTAGATGAAAGGGTTGATTGAGTGAACGTCAAGTCTGGCTAAGAGCTATGATTATTGAGAGAAATGCAAAGGCTGACGGTTACCTTTATTCTTCACAGTGTTAGTGACAGAGATGATGAAAGGGTTGATGCAGCAGTTGGTGGATACCAAAGCCACGGTGGAGCGGTAGAAACGACAGAGGATGTTTTCGTAATTGAGAACTTAAGAATAGGAATGAACGGCAGAAAAAAAACTGAATAAGTGTACCAGGAATAGAACTGCCGATGTAGACATAGAGTGACGTAAACAGGTCCAGCAGAAGTCAAGTGTGATCATGTTTACTTCAAAGTGTTGAGACCATTTAAGAAACTGTACAGCAAAAAAAAACTGAAGAGTACCGATTATAAAGAGTAATTCAGAATATCGATGACTCTAAAGGAGGTACTGTAAAACAACTAAAGTAATGTGTACTTAATAGTACTAGTGACTTTATGCGTTGTTGGAAAAGAGTAAAAGTAGAACTAAGTAAGAAAGACACAGACCAATATATTACGGTCTCGGCATTACAGTAGGTATAAGTACGAAAGAAATGGAATGCGCCTTTCTAATAATGTGTACTTAAGAGTACTGGCGACTGTGCTGACAAGTAGAAAGAAAATAGCAGCGAGAAGCTTATAAAGTGTATTCAGAAGAGATAATAAGGTATGAAAATGAAGTGATGGTAGAAAATAGTTTAAAGGAATGGTAAAAGAAGATATAACGGTGGAGTGGTAGAATGCTTTGGGGAGGTACAAGTTGATGCCGATGAGGTTGAGAAAGTAGGCGATCTGGCTAGGTGACCAGCAAATGACAAACCCACAGCAAACCATGATAGACGTCACGACGGCATTGCGTTGAGCTTTGACTGTCGACGACACGGTCACCTGAAGATTACCAACGAGTTAACAAAGTTCACAGTGTCCAGTCCATTACAACCCAGCCTATAGGATCTTGATAATAAAAATCTCATCAAAAACATTTGGGCCTATACAGTGTGAGTCAAAAAAGTAGCCCCCTTAAACTTTTTGCAATATTTTCACTCAGGTTAAGTATATTTTCATGAAATTTTGCCAATGTATTGCCAGTTTATAT